>Ga0307474_10002231_pt1 | contig 13944 bp, 12 predicted proteins | sample atmos_gasesECM1C_2_FD_203312 | JGI IMG/M metagenome (GOLD analysis project Ga0307474, IMG submission 203312) | Hardwood forest soil microbial communities from Morgan-Monroe State Forest, Indiana, United States - atmos_gasesECM1C_05 | ecosystem: Environmental > Terrestrial > Soil > Temperate... | reverse complement strand
CCCGGTATCCAGGCGGTGCCGCTGCCCGGCGCCCGGCGGCACATTTTCGCGATGACCTACGGCGAGCCGCCGGACCCGCCGGCCACGGCGCGCCTGATCCATGTGCTCGCCCACGCCGCCACCGCCGAGGCGGCCATCTGGGCGACCGCCGCCCCCTGACCCCCCGCCCGCACCGGCGCGTCGACCGGGCCGCTCCCGCCCCGGCCCGCCCTCGCTCTGGCCCGCCCTCGCTCTGGCCCCGCCTAGCTTTGGCCCCGCCTCGCTCTGGCCCCGCCTCGCTCTCCCGGCCGGTCCGCGCCCCCTCAGCCCCGCACGTCACCCTGGTTACCATCCGACCAAGATCATTCCTCCTGCCGACCTGGCGCGGCGGTCCGGTGCCGGTGGGATCATCGGCGGAGCGCAGTGAGTCTCGGCGGCCCCTTCGAGTGGTTGGTGACCGACTGGGAGTTCAGGGAGTACGCCTACCACCTGTGACCCGGGCGGCGATCGCTCGCGCGCATTCGATGGCCTCGGTGCGGGTCGTGTCGACCTCCACGTCGTAGACGACGCCCGAGTGCACCAGGCCGGCCTGGGACGCCGCCATTCCGGGGGCACGGTCGCCGCGGGCGATCTCGCGGCCCTCGGCGACCGACACATCGCAATGAACGCCCACCCAGAGCACCTCCAGCGGGCCGAACGCCTGTTGCAACCGCTGCTGGGAGGCCGCGCCGCCGAGGAAGACGTCGTCAAAGACGATCCGGGCCCCGGCCCGTACCATCGCCGCGATCCCCGCCATCCACGCCGCCTCCAGCGCGCGGAACTCCGGTCCCACGACGACCTGGCCGCCGGAGACGATCTCGATCCCCTCGGCCGACGTTTGCAGGGCGAAGGGCATCGTCTGAATGAACATGTCCACTCCGACGGAAAGCCACGGCTCGGGCAGGACCGCCTGCAGGCACCGGGCGATCCCCGACTTCCCCGAGCTGGACGTGCCGTTGAGCACGATCACCTGGTACGACATGTCGGGCTAGATGCTGGTCGCGGTCTTCTGGGGGAGGCCGTACTTGGCGGCGACCGGGTTCCAGACCCGGACGAAGGCCTGCTTCGAGTTGGCTGCCTGCGAGTCCGCGGCAATGGCAGCGTTGTAGGCACCTGACTTGCGGGTCGGCTTGCAGCCCGTGCTCATCTGCTGCTTGGCCCAGGTCAGGTAGGCCTGGTCGGCGTCCAGCGAGTTGCGCAGCGCCGCGAGCAGGTCGGCCTTGATCCTGGGGCCGCCGGTGATGGCGTTCAGCTTCAGGGTCTTCGCCTGGTTGTACTCGGCACTGCGCCGGTCCACCACCCGCTGGATGTGGCCCGTGCTGAGCGGCACATGAGCGCAGCCGCGAACGGCGGTGACGGCGTCGGCCAGGGCCCGGCGCGAGACCAGGCTGGAGCCGAGCAGGGTGTTCACGGACGCGGCCTGCCGGGAGGCGAGGGCGGACGTGGTCGCGGCCGAGGACGGGCTCGGCGAGGAGGAGGCGGCCGTTGGCTTGCTCGGCGAGGAGCCCTTCGTCAGCTCGACGCCGAGTGCCCCGGCGACGGCGATGACCACGATCGCGGCGCCGATCAACGCGAGCTTCATGTTGATCTTGCCGCGCGGCTTGGCCGCGCCCGGCTTCGGCATGCCCTGGAAGGGAGCGCCCGGCCCGCCCATCTGGTTCGCGGCGCCCTGGCCCGGTCCGGCCATCCCTGGCCCCGCCGGGCCTTGCATCGTCGCCGCCTGCATCGCCGCGCCGGGCATCGTGGCACCGGGCCCGGCCATGCCCTGGGTCGGGGCGTTCGGTCCCGCCATGCCCGGTCCCGCCATGCCCGGACCTGTCATGCCCGGACCTGTCATGCCCGGCCCGGCGGGACCCGACCGCTCGTCGCGGAACCAGCCCGGTCCGAAGTCGACCGGCGCCTGGGCGCCCATCGCGTCGTCGTCGAAGTCCTGCCGCCAGGTCTGCGTGCCGGAGCCGTCGTCGCCGGGGCCGACCCCGGCACCCTGTGCCATGCCGCCGCCCGGGGGCATCCCGCCGCCCGGGGGCATGCCGCCGCCGTAGGCCATCCCGTTGTTCTGCCCGGCCATCCCGTTCTCCGACCCGGCCATCTCGTCTCCCATAGCCATGCCGGCCCCGGCGGCCAGCCCGGCCGCGGCGACCGGCCACGCTGCTTCGGTTGTCGGCGCGGGCGAGGCCGCGGCCGCCACCTGCTGCGGCCGGGTCGGCGGCGCGGACGAGGCGCCTGCGGACCCGGGCGCGACCCCCGGAGCCCCGGGCGCGACCCCCGGAGCCCCGGACGCGACCCCCGCCGCAGCGGGCGGGAGGCCCGCAGGCATCGCGGACGCCCCGTCGGCGCCCAGCCCAAGCGCCGACCGCAGTTCCTCGGCGAACAGCCCGCAGGTCGGATACCGGTCGGCCGGGTTCTTGGCCAGCGCCGTGGCCAGTACCCGGTCCACCGCCGGGGGCAGGTCGTGCCGCCGCGCGGTGGCCGCCGGCGGCGGTGCGTACATCTGCGCGTACATCACGGTCAGGCCCTGGTCCTGGCCGAACGGGGGCGCCCCGCACAGCAGCTCGAACGCGGCGCAGCCCAGCGAGTACAGGTCGGCGCGGGTGCCCACGGCGCGGCCCTCGATCTGCTCGGGCGCCACGTAGTCCAGCGTCCCGGTGATCTGGCCCGTGGCCGCGGCCTCGCCCGACGGCATCCTGCGGCTCATGCCGAAGTCGGACAGGTACACGCGGTCGAAGTCGCCGCCGTCGGCCCGACGCGACGAGCCAGCGCCAGCGCCCTGACCGCCCGCGCCGTCGGCGTCCAGGAGCATGTTCGTGGGCTTGACGTCGCGGTGGATCAGCCCATTGGCGTGCGCGGCGTCGAGGGCGGCCGCGGACTGGGCGATGATGTTCCAGGCCAGGCCGAACGGCAGCGGCCCGTACCGGTTGAGCAGCGACCGCGCGTCGCCGCCCTGCACGTAGCGCATCGCGACGTACAGCGTCCCGTTGGCCACTCCGGCCGCGTACACCGGGATGATGTTCGGGTGATCGAGCGCGGACGCCGCGTGCGACTCGTGCAGGAACTGATCGCGGAAGGCGCTGTCGCCGGTCAGTTCCGGGGCCAGCACCTTTAGCGCCACCTTGCCCGTCGGCGCGCCGGGGCGCTCGTCCAGGGCTAGGTAGACGACGGCGTTAGCGCTCTGGCCGATGTACCCGTCCAACCGGAAGTCAGCGATCTTGCCTGACATCCCGGACAGCACCGGGTCGGTATCACGGCTCATGGGCGCGTCCTCAGACGGTACAGCTCACGAACCTCCGTCCGCGATGCGGTAAGCGGGCAACAGTCATGCCCGGCCGTGGCTCATTGCCCGGCCGGCATCCCCGGTCCATATCGGGCCGGAGACCGTGGCCCGCACCCAACGATAGTGACATTTCGCCACGCCCGCCGGGTGCTAACCGGAATCGGCCCTACCTGGCGCTCTGGCGGGCCAGCAGCACCACCCCGGCCCGGCTCGCGGTATCGAAGTAGATGAACCCCGAGCCGTCGTCGCGCTGGCCGCGCATGAGCGGCGTCAGCCCGAGCGCGGCGCCCGCGTCGGCCGCCGCCTCCAGGCCGGCCTCGAACCCGATGTGGAACACCCCCTCGCCCCGCGCGTCGAGGAACCGCCGCTGCGGGCAGTCCAGCTCCGGCGGCTGGCAGAGCTGCAGCTGGACGTTGTCCAGGTCGGCGACCTTGTACCGCAGGGCGTAGAACGCGTCCGGGCTCGGCGCGGACAGCCGGGTGTACTCGGTCAGCGGCGGGTAATCCCGCCACGGCCCGATGCCGATCGACTCGTAGTAGGCCACGCTCGCGTCGATGTCACGGACGACGATGCAGATGTGGTGCAGCGTCCCGAACGGCGTAGCGGTCACCGGTGCGCCTCCAGACAGGTGTCGGCCGCCAGAGCGTCGAGCACGTCGGCGTTGAACTCATCCAGGCCGATGGTCTCGCTCCCCGGCGGTGCCAGGTCGTAGGTCAGCGGGCCGCCGCCGTCCAGCACGCAGTCCAGCGCGTCCCGGACCCGGGCGTGCAGGCTGAGCGCGGCCAGGTCGGGACACCAGGCGAGCAGGTCGGCCAGGGCCAGCCAGGCGCCGGCCGGGTTGGACCGGCGGCTGCCGGTGCGGTGCGGCGACGAGCCGTGCGCGGGCTCGAATAGCGCGGTGGCGCCGTGGCCGAACGCGCGGTCGGGGTTGATCGTGGCCGACCCGCACAGCGCGGGCGAGCCCGCCCGGGCGCAGACCACGTCGGACAGGATGTCGCCGAAGATCCCCTCGGTGACGATGACCGACGGCAGTTCGGTCCCGGCGACCAGTTCGTACGCGGCCCGGTCCACGTTCACGTCGGCGAACGCGATGCCCGAGGCCAGCGAAGCCTCGCGGGCGATCCGCCGCCACAGCCGGGAGGTCGCGAACACGCTCGCCTTGTCCACGCTGATCGCGCGCCGCTCCGGGTCCCGCCGCGCGTGCCCGGCCGCGATCTCGAACACCTCGCGCACCCGCTCGGGCTCGAGCACCAGCCGGTCCTCGGCCGGACCCGTGCCGTCGCTTTCCATATGAAGGTCCGGGCCCGCATAGGCGCCGCCGGTGATGTTCCGCACGATCGTCACGTCCTGCTCGCCGGGCACCCGCACGGTCCGCACGCTGATCCGCAGGTCGAACAGGTGCCGTAGCCGGATCAGCGCGGCCTCGGGGTTCGGGCACCGCTCGGCGGAGACGCCGGGATGCGTCCCGACCGCGCCGGACAGGATGACGTCGGCCTCCCGGCAGGCCTCGATCGTCGCCTCGGGCAGGATCGAGCCGGCCTGCGCCCATCCGGTCGACCCGTACGGCCACGGGCCGGTGATCCGGACCGGCGCGCCGTCCGCCTCGAGCTGCCGCAGGAACGCGACCGGGCCGTCCAGCACCTCGGGCCCGATGCCGTCGCCGGGCAGCAGCGCGATCGTGCTCACGTAAGCAGCTCCCTGGTCTGGGTAGTCATGATCTCGGCGGCCCGCGCCGCGCCGACCCGTGCCTCCAGGGCATGCAGCCACGGCGCCACGGCCACGGCGGGCGGGTCGTGCCGGGCATGGCCGAGATCCCCGCCGAACGCCAGCAGCGACGCCGGGTAGGCCTGGGTCAGATCGAGGCAGGACCGGCCGGGGTCGAGCAGGTCGGGCAGGATGCCGAGCTCCAGGTACGCGCCGAGCTCGCGCAGCTCGGCCGCCGACGCCTGGTTCCAGCCGAGGAACGCCATCATCGGGTGGTTGACCAGCAGCCGCCGCACCCCGCGCCGCCGCGCGTTCGCGAACAGCACCACGGTCTCGGCCGCCGACAGATGCCCGCTGCACAGCAGCAGGTCGTGGCGAGCCACCGCGTCGAGCACGTCGAACCACTCCGGCCGCAGCGCCCCGGCGTCGTCCAGCACCTCGACCAGCCGTAGCTCGAAGCCGCGGTGCACGGCCAGCTCGGGCGAGGCCGCGCCCGCCTTGTGCGTCCGCGCCGACACCGTCGGCATCCAGACCACCCGGCCGCCGAGGCGCGCCGCGATCTCGACCGCGTCCGGGTTCGCGCCGCCGACCGCGCTGTTCAAGACCACGCCACCGTACGCCCCGTCTCCGGCGCATGTGGCTCGCTCAACGGTGCTTCCTTCATGGGCTTTCAGCACTACCGTGCTGAATCCGGCCTCTCGCTCGGCGGCCACGGTCTGGCGGTCGTCGCCGTGCCGCGGCAGCAGGCTCGGGGCGGCGTGGACGTGCAGGTCGGCCATGTTCGTGGCCCAGTCGGGGAGAGCCGGGGCGTTAGAAATAGTCATGCGAGTTCCACCCAGTCGAGGACGGGTTGCTCGGCCAGCAGGCGGCGCTGGACCTTGCCGGCCGCGGCGTCCCGGGGCAGGGCGCCGACGCGGGCGACGGCGACCGGCCGCATGAACGCGGGCAGGTCCGCGATGCGCCGCCGCAGCCCGTCGATGGGCAGCGGGTCGGCCACCGCGTACAGCACGACCTCGTCGTCGACCAGGGCGCCCTTGCGCTTCCAGAGCGCGTGGTCGGTCAGCCCGGCCACGGCGGCCAGGTGGTTCTCGACGTACGGGATCGGCACGAATTCGCCCTTGACCCGGATCGACTCGGCCGCCCGCTCGAGGAACACGAGATAGTCCTCGCCGTCGGCGCGCCCAAGGTCGCCGGTGTCGAACCAGCCGGCCGCGTCGCGCGCCGGGTCCGTGCCTTCGGCGGTGGCGTAGCCAACGAACAGCGCGCCGGGCTCGCGCTCGCGGACACCGATGATGCCGCGGTCGTCGAGGCGCCACTCGATGTCGGGCCGGCCCGCACCGCCGTGCCGGCTGGCGTCGGCCGGGACGTCGTCCGTGGCCCGCCAGCGCCGCAGGTGGCTGATGCCCCCGGCCTCGGTCGAGCCGTAGCCGGACACGGCGGCTGGTATCCCGAACCTGGTCATGAACCCGGCGTCGGCGTAGAACATCGTGCGCACCCGGTGCCCGGCCGCGTCCGCCGGCGCGGTGGCCTTCTTGAGGATCTCCACCGGGGGCGCGTGCAGGATCAGCACCGTGATCCGCTCGCCGGTCACGGCGGGCCACAGGCCGCTGGCCGAGAACCTCCGCATGGTCAGCGCGTCCGCGCCGGTGAGCAGGGAGGTGATGATGCCGTAGCCCATCGGGTTGATGTGGAACAGCGGCAGCGGCGCGAGCACCCGGTCGGCCGGGGTCAGGTCCAGGGCGCCGGCCATGGCCGCGGCCAGCCGGATGAAGTAGCCGTGGCTCTGCGCGCAGAACTTGGGCAGGCCGGTGGTACCGGAGGTGTGCATGTACGACGCGATCGCCGGGCGGTTGGCCGCGAGGCCGGGCAGTCCGGCCGGGTCGGCGCGCCCGGCGCTGCGGGCCTGCTCGACCTGCTTGTGGTCCAGGACCAGGTCCGGGGCCAGCGGCGCGAGCATCCGGCCGACAAGTTCGCCGGGATAGGTCGGGTTGACCAGCGCGACCGGGGTCCCGGCCAGCAGGCAGGCCAGCCACGTGATCACGTAGTCGGTCGAGGTGGGCGCGACCAGCGCGACGCGCTGCCCGGGGCGCAGCCCGTTGCCGAGCAGGTCCCGGGCGCGTCCGGCCGCCAGTTCGACCGCGTCGGCCAGCGTCACCTGGTCGTCGACCGTGCCGAGGCGCAGCCCGGGGCGCCGCTCGGCCCGGTCGATGACCGCCTGGGCCAGGTTCTCCGACTCGCTCACGCCAGGCCCTCGTGGCCTGAATCCTTAAGGATTCTCCGGGCAATGTAGTTGCGCATGATCTCGGCCGAGCCGCCGGCCACCTTGAGCACCTTGATGTCGTTGACGATCTCGGTGTACGGCTGGTCGAAGTACAGGCCGTGCCCGCCGGTCAGGCTGTAGGCGGCGTCGGACGCCCGCTCGGCGGCGGTGATGGCCAGGTGCTTGGCCGTGGTCGTGCGCAGCGCGATGTCCTCGCCGCGCTCGTGGGCCAGCGCGGCGTCGTCGCGGGCCAGCGACGCGGCCTGCAGCGCGGTCCACGCGTCGGCGACCATCCACTGGATGCCCTGGAAGTCGGTGACCATCCCGTCGCCGACCTGCCGCTTGGTCGCGTAGCGCAGGCCGAGCTCGAGCGAGCGCCGGCCGAGGCCGATCAGCTCCGAGGCGTTGCCGAGCCGGCTGATGTTGAACGTGGACAGGAACGTCGCCAGCCCCCCGCCGGGCGGGCCGAGCAGCGCCGAGTCCGGCACCCGGACCGCGTCGAAGGTCACGTCGGCGGTGCGGATCAGGCGCAGCCCGATCGCGTCGGTGACCGCCGTGTGGATGCCGGGCAGGCTCATGTCGACCAGGAAGCTGGTCAGACCCTCCGCAGCCACGGCGTAGAACAGCGTGACGTCGCAGTCGGCACCGAGATTGACGTGGGTCTTGGTCCCGGTGAGCAGCCAGTCGCCGCCGTCGCGCGTCGCGGTCGCCGCCATGGCCTTGAACGACGAGCCCGCGTTCTTCTCGCTGATCGACTCCGAGAACACCGCCTCGCCGGTCGCGATGGAGCGCAGCCAGCGTTCTTTCTGCTCCTGGCTGCCCCAGTCGAGCAGCCAGCGCTGGCCCTGGGCGGCGATCTGCCCGGAGACCAGGCCATGCCGGCCGACCTCCTCGCTGATGGTCACGTACGCGGCCACGCCGCCGCCCAGGCCGCCGTCGGCCTCGGGGACCAGCGGGCCGAGGTAGCCGAGCTGGCCGAGCTCGCGGTACAGCTCGCGCGGGAACCGCTTGTCCCGGTTGGCCGCGTCGAGCTCGGCGCGGTGCTGCTCGCCGAACTTGGCCAGGCCGGCCGCGGTGGTTTCGATCCAGGCGGCTTTGGCCGGGTCGGCCTGCAGCAACGGGTACATCGGCTTCTCCCTTGTTCGGCGGGTCCGGCTCAGAACACCAGGCCGAGCTGCCGCCCGGCCCCGGCCGCGTGCGTGAACCGGTCCGGGCGCAGCGGCGCCGTGTCGAGGCTGGTGATAGCGCCCGTGGTGACCTGCTCGGCGACCAGGCGCCCGATCTCGGGTGCCTGCATCAGGCCGTGCCCGGAGAACCCGCAGGCGTTGACCCAGGTGGGCGCGGCCGGGTCGGCGCCGAGGATGCCGTGGTGGTCCGGGCTGTTCTCGTAGGTGCCGGCCCAGCAGCCCGACCGGTCCAGCGGCAGGTCGGCCAGCCAGCCGAAGCGGCGGACCGCCAGGGCGAGCACGGATTCCATCCAGGGCCAGTCGACGCTCACGTCGTAGCCGTCCGGCTGGTCCGGCCGGGCCGCGCCGAACAGCAGCCGCGCGCCCTCGCTGCGCACGTACACGCCGGTGCCGAGGTCGATGGTCATCGGCAGCGGGCCGGTGTTGATCGCGTCCAGGGCGCCCGGTGCGGTGGCGTAGATGTTGCGCCGGGAGTGCGCGACCGGCACGGTCAGCCCGGCCAGCGCGGCCACCTCGCCGGCCCAGCCTCCGGCCGCGTTCACCAGGTACCGGGCCCGGATCGTCCGCCCGCCCGCGGTCACCGACCAGCCGCCGCCGGTTTCCCTGGCGATGGCGCTGACCTGGTGGCCGAAGAGCACCCGGGCGCCCGCGTCCCGGGCCAGGGTCAGGTAGGCGGTCGTGACCAGGTGCGGGTCGACCACGCCGTCGGCGGGGCCCCAGGTCGCGCCAGCCAGGCCGTCGGGGGTGAGCGGCGTGATCCGGGCGGCCGCGCTCACGTCGAGCACGTCGACCGGAGCCCCGTGCGCGCGCTGCAGTTCGACCGCGGCGAGCTGTGCCTCCCACCGCGCGTCCGGCACCAGCAGCAGGTAGCCGGTGGGCCGGTAGCCGACGTCGATGCCGTGGTCATCGGGGAACGAGCGGTACGCGCGGATGCTGCGCCAGGAGATCTCGATGTTGAGCGGGTCCGCCCACTGGGACCGGATCGAGGCGAACGACCGTCCGGTGCTGCCCTCGGCCGGGCCGCCGAACGCCTCGAGGACGACGACCCGCAGGCCCGCCCGGGCCAGATGGCTGGCGCAGCTCGCGCCGATCGCCCCGGCGCCGATCACGATGACGTCGGTGCTGAGGTTCTCGTCCATCGGGGCTCCCTGACCGTGCCTGTGCCGCCGTGCCCACGACGCTAGGCACCAGGGATGAGCAGCGCTTCGGCCCGGGCGCGGAAGAAACGCCCCGGCCTTCCTACAGATGTCGGAAGCGTTGACCTCGCCTTCCCCGCGGTGCCAGGCGGGATTACGTCTGCTGCAAGGAATCGGGCGGCCCGTGCGTATATGGGGTGTGGAGGAAGAACGGCGCGAGTTCGCGGAGTTCTATGCCTGCGCCCGGGATGACTGCCTGCGGGTCGTGCTGATGAGCGTGAGTGACCGGGCGCTGGCCGAGGATCTGGTGGCAGACGCCTTCACCCGAGCCTGGATGGCGTGGCGGAAGGTGCGCCAGCACCCCGCGCCGAGGGCGTGGGTCGTGCGCGCCGCGCTCAACGCGCACGTGTCCTGGTGGCGACGGCACCGCCGGGAGCAGCCACTCGCCGATCACCAAGACGCGTCCGCCACCACGACGCATCCGGTGCTGGACAGCTCGCTGCTCGCCGCGCTGCGCCGGCTCCCGGTCCGGCAACGCGAGGTGATCGCGCTGCGGCTGCTGCTGGACCTGGACACCGCCACCACCGCCCGGATACTCGGCATGCCCGGCGGCACGGTCGCCTCCCACCTGCACCGCGGCCTCGCCGCCCTGCGCCGCGAACTGTCGCCCCTCAACGATCAGGAGCCGGTTACATGAACGACGATGCCGCGCTGACCGCCCTCAAGGACCGCCTCGGCGCAGCGCGTGACGAGCTCGGCGACGTGCGCATGGCCGTCCCGGCCAGCGAGATCTTCGGCCGGGCCCGCAGGCGCCGCGGCAGGCGGGCGCTCGCGGCGGCCGGGGCCGCCTGCGCCGTGATCGGCCTCGTTCTCGCTCTGGTGATCCCGGCGGGGAGCCCCAGCCGGCCGGTGCACGTGCACCTGGCCGCCTGGTCGGTGGACACACACCCGGGCGGCACGGTCACCTTCACGCTGCGGAACACCTCACATCCGGCCCGGCTGCAGCACGTGCTCGCCGAGGCCGGAGTCCCGGCCATGGTCAGGTGGGGACAGATCTGCCTGGCCCGGGGACAGCACGAGCTTCAGCCGACCGCAGGGATCGTCACCTTCGTGAACGGGAAACCGACGAATATGAGCTCGGTGTTCATCCTGTTTGGCCGCCCCGGGCGGGGCAATATCCCGCTGGACTGGTCCTGGACCGTCATCCCGGCCAAGATCCCCGCGGGCGACCGGTTCGTGATCAGCGCTATACCCGGCGAGCACGTTGCGGCCGACCACATTCAGGCCGTGTGGGAGTTCGTCCCCAGCAGCGCGCCCATGATCTGCGCCGCATCTATGAAGCCTTAGCCAGAGCGGCGCGGCGGAACGCCTCGAGGCGCAGGGCCATGTGCAGGTCGTCGCGCTCGGGGCCGGCCTTGAGGCTGACGCCGGTGAGCGCCTCGATGCGGTCCAGCCGGTAGTACAGCGTGGTCCGGTGGATGTGCAGCCGCGCCGCGGCCCTGGCGATGTCCCCGCCGAGGTCGAGCACGGTGCGCGCCGTGATCATGAGGTCCGGCCGGCGCTGGCGGGCCAGCACGTCGGCGCCGGGATGGATGTCCGCCACGGCCAGGCCGGCCGGGGCCGATGCGATCAGGTGCCACGAGCCGAGCGCGTCCCAGGATGGCCGGTCCAGGACCGCTCCGGCGCGGATGACCTGCCGGGTCAGCGACGCCCGGCGCACGGCCAGGTGGAGCTGGGCCAGGGGCAGCGGAGGGCCGCTGGTCGCCGGGGCGCCGGACGCCGGGCTGGCGCGCACGCTCATGTCACCGCGCAGCGGCCAGCCGGCCGCGACCCGGGGCGCGTTCACGACCACGGTCGCGAGCGGGTCGAGCTCCTCGAGCGCGATCAGGTCCCGCGCGGCGTTGTCGTCGGGGCCCGCCGCCAGCCGGGCCAGCAGCGTCGCCCGGCGGCGGACCCGGCCGGCGCTGGTCATCGGGGACTGGGCCAGGAACGCGGCGGCCAGGTCCGCGCACGCGACGATCTGCGGCAGGTACTGCTCGGTCACGGTCTCGTCGCCGTCGAGCACCCATAGGTAGCCGAGTAGCTCCCGGCCCGAACGCAGCGGCACGCACCACCGCGGCAGCATGTCGGCCTCGGGCGCAGCGGGCGTTCGGACCGGGCCCCGGGCCCTCGGCAGCCCGAGCCGGGTGACCAGGGCCCGCGCCGCCGGCTCCACCTCGTGCTGCAGGATCGTGCGCAGCCGGGTGCCGTCCACCTGGCCCTGGGCGCTCCACCAGATCGGCCGGTGCTGCGCGTCCTCGACCAGGACCGGATGGGCCAGCGACGCGCCGAGCTGGTCGACCGCCGACTGCACGTCCTTCACTTCCCTCACCCTCCCTGTGACCAGGCCCTCCTCTGATTTTGCGGCAGATTTTGCGACAACCGTAGGAAACGGGGGAGGGAAGTTCCGCCGCCGCGCCGAAGTCCCCGCCGGGACGCCCTGCCTACAGTTCGGATGTCGCACCAGATCGGGCGGCTGCTGAACGTTCGGGAGATTGTCTTATGTCTGTTCCCGCGGGCCGGACCGCCCTGTTCCCGATCGGCCCCACCGCGCCGCTGATGTTCGCCGCCGGATCGCCCGAGCGGGCCAGCGTCGCGGCCGCGCTGAAGGAGGTCCGCCAGGCCGACTACGACGTGGCCAACATGATCGGGGGCCGCGAGGTGCGGACCGGTCGGCGCGCGCCGATCGTTACCCCGCACGAGCACGCCCGCCGGCTCGGGCACGTGCACTACGCCGGCGCGGCCGAGACCACCGCCGCGATCGAGGCCGCCCTGGCCGCCTCGTCCTGGTGGGGCAAGCTGCCGTGGGAGGAGCGCGCCGCGCCGTTCTTGCGCGCGGCGGACATGCTGCAGCAGGGGCCGTGGCGGGACCGGCTGAACGCGGCGACCATGCTGGAGCTGTCGAAGACCACTTACCAGGCCGACATCGACGCCGCGTGCGAGACCGTCGACTTCATCCGGGCCAACGTCAAGAACATGCTCGACATGTACGACGTGCAGCCAGGATCGCTGCCCGGGATGTGGAACCAGGCCGAGTACCGGCCGCTCGAGGGGTTCGTGTTCGCGATCTCGCCGTTCAACTTCACCTGCATGAACAACCTAGCCTTCGGCCCGGCCGTGCTCGGCAACACCGTGGTCTGGAAGCCGGCCGAGAGCGCCTCGCTGGTCATGCACCTGTCGCTGCAGTTGCTGCGTGAGGCCGGGCTGCCCGACGGCGTCATCAACGTCGTGTACGGCGACGGCCCCGAGATCGGCGCGGTGGCGCTGGCCCATCGTGACCTGGCCGCGGTGCACTTCACCGGCTCGACCGCGACCTTCCAGCACATCTGGCAGACGGTGGGCGCCAACATCGGGTCGTACCGCAACTACCCGCGCCTGGTCGGCGAGACCGGCGGCAAGGACTTCATCCTGGCCCACCCCACGGCCGATGTCTCGGCACTGGCCGTGGCGTGCGTCCGCGCCGCGTACGAATATCAGGGCCAGAAGTGCTCGGCGGCGTCCCGGCTGTATGCGCCGCGGAGCATGTGGCCCGAGCTCAGGGACCGGCTGGTCGCGCTCACCGAGTCGGTCGTGGTCGGCGACCCGACCGAGCCGCAGACCTACCTCGGCGCCGTGATCAACGCCAAGCAGTTCGGCAAGCACGCCGACGCGCTGGCCCGGGCCCGGGCCGAAGACCTGGTCGTTGCGGGCGGCAACACCGACGACTCGGTCGGGTGGTTCGTCGACCCGACCCTGCTCGAGGTGTCCGACCCGGCCTCGCCGTTCCTGACCCAGGAGCTGTTCGCCCCGGTGCTGACCGCCTACGTCTACGAGGACTCGGACTGGGAGCAGACCCTCCGCCTGGTCGACGGGTCAACGGCGTACGGGCTGACCGGCGCGGTGTGGGCCGCCGACCCGGCCGCGATCCGGCAGGCCGACGACGCGCTGCGGTACACGGCGGGGAACCTCTACATCAACGACAAGCCGACCGCGTCGGTGGTCGGGCAGCAGCCGTTCGGCGGCGCGCGGGCGTCCGGCACCGACGACAAAGCCGGGACCGTCTGGAACATGATCAGGTTCGCCAGCCCGCGGTCGGTCAAGCGCAACCATCTTCCGGTGTACGACTACCGCTACCCGCACCTGGAGCCCTGACCACGCCCCGGGGCGTCGGCAAACTAGTCCGTTCGCGGCTGCTATAGCAACCGCCAACGGACAACTTTCGCCGGGTCTGGGCCGCGGCCTGGCTGGTCACTGCCCGGCGCAGCTGAGCGCGTTCAGGGCAGCTTGAGCACCGTCCTCGCGTTGCCGGCGAAGATCGCCGCGGTGTCGGCGTCCGGAAGGCCGAGCGCC
>Ga0307474_10002230_pt1 | contig 13944 bp, 13 predicted proteins | sample atmos_gasesECM1C_2_FD_203312 | JGI IMG/M metagenome (GOLD analysis project Ga0307474, IMG submission 203312) | Hardwood forest soil microbial communities from Morgan-Monroe State Forest, Indiana, United States - atmos_gasesECM1C_05 | ecosystem: Environmental > Terrestrial > Soil > Temperate... | reverse complement strand
GCTTGCCGGCAAGGGCGGCGGCGGAGCCTCGCCATTCCAGCGGCCGGCGCGGCGTTCGGCGTCGAGATAGTCGCGCAACGGCTGCTTGTCGAAGCTCGGTTGCGGCCGGCCCGGCGTGTAGGCATCGACTGCCCAGAACCGCGAACTGTCGGGGGTCATCACCTCGTCGATCTGGATGATGCGGCCGTCCGCGTCGCGGCCGAACTCGAACTTGGTATCGGCAATGATGATGCCCTGCTCGCGGGCCAGCTTTTCGCCGAGCGCATAGACCGCGCGGGTCATGCTCTCGAGCGTAAAAGTCACTTCATCGCCGACAATCTCGCGCATCCGCGCGATCGCGATGTTTTCATCGTGACCGGTCTCTGCCTTGGTCGCCGGGCTGAAGATTGCGCTCTCAAGCTTGCCGCTTTCAACAAGGTTGGGCGCAAGTTTTTCGCCCGCGAGCGTGCCGTGGGCGGCATATTCCTTCCAGGCAGAGCCTGAGAGATAACCGCGGATCACGCATTCAATCGGAAATACCTTCGTGCGGCGGCACAACATCGCCCGGCCTTGAAGCGAAGCACGATGATCCTTCAATGCAGGCACCTGTCCGATGATGGCCTCCGCGTCCGCGCTGATCATGTGATGCGGCACCACGCCTTCGAGTTCGTTGAACCAGAAGGCGCTGATCTGGGTCAGCACCGCGCCCTTCATCGGGATCGTTTCAGCCATCACCACGTCGAAGGCGCTGATGCGATCGGTGGCGAGAAGCAGCACGCGGTCATCGCCGACCGCGTAGATATCGCGAACCTTGCCCCGCCCGATCCGCGGAAGGGGCAGGTCGCTTGCAAGCATGGTGGACATGATCGGGCTTTCAAAGGTGGCGGCGTTCACTCCGGAAGCGGAATGAACTCATGCTCGTCGGGCACGGGAGCGAAGCGGCCGGTCTTCCAGTCCTGCTTGGCCTGCTCGATCCGATCCTTACTGGACGACACGAAATTCCACCAGATATGGCGCGGCCCCTCCAGCGCGTCTCCACCGAGAAACATCATTCGCGTCGGCTTGACCGCTTTCACGGTGATGCGGTCGCCGGGACGAAAGATCAGGAGGCGCGGACCTTCGTAGCGTTCATTGGCGATCTCGACCTCGCCATCAACCAGATAGATACCGCGTTCCTCATGGTCGGCATCAAGCGGCACGCTTGTGCCTTCATCGGCGGTCACTTCGACGTAGAACCACGGCGACACCATCCCGACCGGCGATTTGGCGCCGAAAGCCGCGCCGGCGATCACGCGCGCGGCAATACCGCGATCCTTCACCAGCGGCAGATCGGCTGCCGCAAAATGCTGGAACGACGGCGCGATTTCTTCGCTTCCTGCGGGAAGCGCGATCCAGCTTTGCAGGCCAAGCACCTTCTGGCCGGTGCTTCGCTGCAAATCCGGCGTTCGCTCCGAATGGGCGATGCCGCGGCCCGCGGTCATCAGGTTCATGGCGCCGGGCTGGATTTCCATGACGTTGCCCTCGCTGTCACGATGCATGATGGCGCCGTCGAACAAATAACTGACGGTGGCAAGGCCGATGTGGGGATGCGGTCGCACGTCCATGCCCCTGCCGGACACGAACTGGACGGGGCCGAAATGATCGAAGAAGATGAAGGGGCCGACCATCTGTCGCCGGCCGTGCGGCAGCGCGCGACGCACGGCAAAGCCGTCGCCGAGATCGCGGGTGCGAGGCACGATGACAAGCTCCAGTGCCTCGCAGGATTTCGTATCACCGAGGACGGGGTCGTTGCCGGGAAGCCAGCTCATGGGGTCTCTCTTTGCTCGATTGTTGACTTTATAGCAGCAGCACACACTGCGCCTTCACTCTGCCGCGGCGATGCGCGGCCGCCCGACAAAGCCGGTCGCTTCCCCAAAGCGCTCGACCATGACAGCGGACAAATCTTTTGCCTTGTCGGTTACGCAGGCGCCGGAGCGCACCGCATAGCGGTCCTGCTGAGAAAGATGCGCCGGCGGGGTGCCCTGCTGTAATGCGCGCGCCGCATCCATCACCAGTTTGCGAAAATGCAAGATGCCAAGATCGGTCGGGCCGAGATGTTCGCGGGTGCGGTCGGCGATCGGACCCTGGCTGTCCTGAACGGCCGCATCCTGCTCCGACACGCCCTTGATGCCGGTGTAGCTTCTGGTCTTCTGCAGCTTGCGGTCGATCAGGTAGTCATTCGCCTTGTTGCGCAGCGGCACGTAGTTGTCGTCGACTTCAGCGATCACGCCGTTGCCGCCGTCATACATGTCACGTTCGGCTTGGGTCAGCGGCCGTTCCGGGTTCCAGGCGTAGGTGTAAATCCAGCAATTGGTGTCGGTGACCGGCACAAAGCTCTGGCCGAAAATGCTTTCGCCGGGCATCGCGCTCGGCGCGTAAGCGTGTACCGGCATCAGGAACTGGGCGATGCGCCAGTAGATGTTGTCGCGATCGGCAAGCCGGCCGCCTGCGATGGTCAGCCCGGCGGCATGCGGATTGATCCTGATGACGGGGCGGGGGTCTTCTGCAATCCATCGCATGTGATCGGTGTTCATGCGCGCGAGCGGGTTGATGAAATGCTTTTTGATGTCGAGGATTTCGTCCTCGTCCTTGTCGAAGCTCAAATGCGCGAAGGTGAAATGCGCGGTGTCGATCGAGCCCTCGAGCGCCTGCACCCAGTTGCAGTCCTGCCATTTCTTGGAGACATAGCGGTGCGAGGCCGGCACCAGCGCCATTTCCAGCGCCGGCAATTCCGGCATTTCGACAGCCGGGCCCATATAGGCCCAGATCATGTCGCCCCATTCGCGCACCGGATAGGCTTTGATGCGAATCAGATCCTTGGCATTGAGATCGGGATAGGAGGTCGGCATGTCGACGCAGGCGCCCGTGGTGTCGAATTTCCAGCCGTGATAGACGCAGCGAATGCCGCATTCCTCATTTCGGCCAAGCCAGAGATTGGCGCCGCGGTGCGGACAATGCTGATCGATGACGCCGACCACGCCCCTGGTGTCGCGGAAGGCGAGCAGCTCCTCGCCCATCACCACGATCTTCTTTGGCGGACAATCCGGCTCGGGGAGTTCCTCGGAAAGCAGCACCGGTAACCAGAACCGCCGCAGCAGTTCGCCCATGGGCGTGCCCGCACCGCTTTCGGTAAGGAACCTGTTTTCCTCCGCACGGAGCATGGCGCCTCCAGACTTCCCTCTGGCCGAGCTTGGCGCAGGCGGGGCAAGCCGTCAACGCAACTTCTTCTCGCGGGCGTGCCTCTCGTCGTGGCTGTGACGCGGCTTGATGTTCCCGCGATCAGCATGACGAACTCGCGAGCACGGTGGTGCGGACTTCTGAACCGCCACACTGGAGGCGCCTCATCGGCACAGATGAGCGGCCGGCCCGCTTTGTCAGACTGCCGGCGCAATCTTGTCCGTGTTCGCCAGCACAGGTTTTTTCACATCATTTAGCTCCGTTCCCCTCATGGTTTTGCGGTACCAGTACGGGATCGTGGCGCCGAATAGCGCACCGATCGAAGCGTTGAGCAACATCGGAATCAACAACAAGTGTTGCACGGTAGGCTGATCCACACTCAGCCAGCGCATGACGAGAAAGCCCGAGAACGCCATGAGTGCAGCCAGCCCGGCACTCTCGACCCATCTGAGCCACCACAATTCATGATCCACTTCGATCGCGTCGTCACACGCGAAGGCCAATGCGATCGAAAGCACGGTGGGCAGCAGCAGCCATTTGGCTTGAGCCGCGAACGGCAGGATGGGATGAACGCCGTCTAATGGAACATGCTCACGAAGCAGATAGAATCCAAATGATATCGGCAGAGTAATCGTGAGGGTGCACGCGCCGGAGATCAGATAAGAAAGAATAGGCCTTTCCCTCTGGGAACGATAATCGGCAAAATTCCACAACTGCTTCGGTGCGAGCGCACAAACCGCAGCGATTGACTGATTGATGGCCACGAGCATTCCAATGGCCAATGTCCTGCCAAAATCGCCGTCAGCCAGGGAAACGGCCACTACTACGAACAGCACGACAACACCCACGAAATCAAGGCTCAGCAGGTTCAACGGCAGGCGGATTGCCGACGGCTGCTGAATGGAAAAGCCGATTTTTGCGAGCTCGTGGGCGACCTCGCCGTCGCTATTGCAACTATACAGGAGCACTCTGGCAAGCATCAGCCGGATGTCCTCATAGGCGTCGAGCGCATACGAACGAAACTGGTCAACCGAGTCCGCCACCGGCTCAAGCTCCCGCTCAACGAGTTGGGTTCTGAGGGTGAAAAATGCGACAGATTGAGCGAAGAAGCTGCTCATCTTCTTCTCGAAAGCGGCTTGCTCTTCGGGAAAGTCGGCGGAATACCCGGTCCAACCAGATAGGTTTCTTAAAGCGACGTAGAGCGCGAGGCATCGCGTAAACCGAAAGCGCACACTGTCTAGGACGAAATCGCGCTGCAACTGATCGACCAGGGAATCTGGCAGAAGCGAGCTGTCGGCAATGTAATGTTTGGTGTCTGCAACCAGTTCTTCTGAAATCGTGAGCGGTGCCATACTCATCCGTTGCGCCCAGCGAACGGCTCCGAGGGGGATCGCTCCCATGCGGTGAAAAAACCGCAACATGGCAGAGTCAAAGTCGCGCACAACAGGGACCGATGGTAGCAACGTTGTTAAAACGAGCGCGGCCACGAGTGGCGCATCAAGGTTCTTCAATTCTTCAGGAATGGGGCTCGGATAATACAAAATACGAAGCAAGTCCGGCTTGTGAGCGAAGATCCAGCTCAAGAACATAAGCAGCCCAATGCAAGAAACGACATACGCCACGTAGCTGCTGTAATATTGAAAGCGAGTTGTCTCTGATCTGACCGTCTTGGGCGTCGCAAAGCGGTTTCCGGCATAAAAAGCCGTCAACACCCCGGCCACGAGGTGGGCGGCGTCGAGATGGATTGCCGTAAAAAATTGATTTAACATAGCATGCCTCCAAACGGTTAAGGCATTCGCATTCAGCTGGGGCGCATTTGCGCAGCCAACCTGCTCTTTAGCATGCCAGGAATATGAGCCAGCCGTTGTGAGCAAGTTCACACAAATCCGATGGCCGCGCCAAGCATCAGGTTGAGGAACTGCTCGATGGGCTGGAAGGCAGAACTTCTGCAGGCCGGGCGCCAAACGTGAAGTGTTTCGCTCTTCTCCGGCAAGCGCGCTCACCTGCGGCAGATTGGCACGACGAGGCTGGGCAAGAATTTGCAGTCACCCAAGCCGGTTGCTGACGACAAACGGCGAACGTAGGCAGGCTTAACGTCCCCAGGCACGACGGGCAAATCACCCGTCGTGCTTCGGTGTCAAGAGAGCGCGGCCTTAAGGGCAGGCACTCGCCGTGTCACGACATGGAGAGAACGTCGGCGGCGGTGTCGGTATATTCCTGGAAAAATACGATCTTGCCCCGGTCATACTTCAACACGTGGGCCCATTCGTTCTTGAGTGGCTTGCCGGTCTTCTTTGCTCGTCCGGCCAGCGTACCCAAGGCCACCACGGTGTCACCCTGCTCGATCATTTGGTGTGGCGCAAACTCGCTGAACTCCAAATTTGCACCCACCTGCGTGAAGAAACTAGCGACTCCCTGTTTCCCATTAAATATACCGGCCCAGGGCAGGATGTTCTTGGGGCCGGGAATTATCCAGGTGCAATTGTCGTCGATCAGGTCCCTTATCAGAGAGGGAATGTCGCCGCGTTGAAACAATTCATAGGCTTTTCTGGTTGCTTCGACATTGGACGCCATCGGAGTTCTCCTGGCTGCGGTTGATTGATGCGAAGACCTATTTCCCGAGCTGCACGAAGCGCATTTCGCCCTTGACCAGATCTGGCACCACCACCATCAGGCCTTTGGCGTTTTCGAATGCGCAGAAATCGGCCGGACCCTTGAAATCGGTGGCGAGCTTCTTCACTCCCATGGTCTTGTTCCACTGGAACAGCGACCCGGTCATCCAGTCCGTCGCCAACACGTCGCCATTGCTCATCAGATAGAGCCCGTCGAGCATGCCGATCTTGTCGGAGATTAGCTGTGGCTCCTTGCCGGGCACAAGCGAATAGATGCCGCGCGGATTGTCCTTGTCCTTGAAGCCGACCATCATCAGGGCACCGCCCTTGCCGGGATAGACCCCGTTCGGATTGACCCCCTTGTCCTTGAACAGCACCGTGATCTTGGGATCGGCCTTGGATTCCAGGAAATCGGCGGGTGTGATGCGCACCAATTGGTCGGAGCGGTTGTCGCTGACATAGAGCGCATCGCCCATCACGGTCGGGTCGTTGGCAAAAGTGACGCCCGGCAGATCGAGCTTCTTACCCTTCTTGGTCTTCAGGTCGAACACCCAGACCGAATCGATGTCGGTGACCCAGAGGCGGTTGCCCTTGATCCAGATACCCTTCGGTTTGTTGAGGGTCTGGCCCGGCGCGGGGAGAAAACCATCCTCAAGGATTTTCCCGTCCAGCGATACTTTGGTGATCTTGCCCTTGCCATCCTTGTCCGCGGGCTTCAGATCGGGACCAAAGTCGCTGGTGTAAAGGACCTTCCCCTTGGGGTCACAGGCAACCGATTCGATATGGCCGAATCCGCCTGTCGTCTGCTCCGAGAGCACTTTGAGCTCTTTTGCCGATACGGCGGGTGTGTTCGTCGTTTGGCAAACGACGAGGCAGACCGAGAACGCCAAACCGAATGAAAATCCTCTCATCACGCTTCTCCCCTCTGGTTCAATGCGGCGCGGCTAATGCTCCGATTCCGAAGTTCGTAAGCCGATGCGGCTCGCTCTCATACGAACTTCGGAATCAAAGGAGCATTAGCAAATATATCATTCTAGTGCGGGTTTGAATTTGAAGTTCCTATGAAGAGGTTGCTGAGAAAACTGATAGGAGCTTCAAATTCCCGAACTAGTGACCGGTACGATAGCCAACCCGCGGCGCCGGCGGAAAATCTCCTGCCGGTTCATTTCTAGTTTTTTCGGCGCTTTCGGCCAAGGCCTGACGGGAAACCTTTCCGGGGTCCGCTTCGGCAAATAGCAGACATTCGGATCGTGAGCGCGCGGTCCGCGAGGGCCAGAAGCAAGAACGAGCCCGCATGAGCGGGGCGAGATGCGGATATGAGCTCAGGCCTTTCCGGATATCGCTAGGCTCATCCGGGCTACGCTTGCTGGACGGCCGATTCGCTGAACGGCCGGTCAGGCAAGGGAATGTCTCGCTTTTTAGGTATTCGTCCAGCGATTCCTCAACATGTCCCTGTTACGGGGCAATGGGTGAGCTTGCATCGGCATTTGGAATCTTCGGCGACACGATGGGTAGACCGAGCAAGCACGGTAGCTGTGAATAGGACAGGAAAGCAACAATGGCGGACATGCAGGAGTTGGTTGCGCAAATCTCGGAGGCGCTGGACACCGCGGCGCAATCCTCACGGGCCGGAACTGCGGAAAGCTACAGCGTTTTGGGTGAAAAGCTCGGCGAACTTGAATCATCCGCCGGCAATTACCTTCGATCACATATGGCCTATCAGTCTGTCCTCGCAAAGTTACAGCAAGAGCAGCCGCTGACCTCCGATGATTTGAAAACGCTTCGATCTTTGATCGTCGGCGATGCCGATGGATATCTCAAATACGACGACGACTTCGAGCAATCGAAGGCGGAACTGACGCGAATTATCGACCAGATACGGAAGCTACAGTCCACCGAAATGAATGCCGAAACACTGACGCATCTGCGCGTACTGTGTCGTGAGGCATCGAGCGCGCTGGCGCCGACAGTGCACTATTTGGAGCAAAAACAGCGACTCAAGAACTTCGACGACAATGTTCACGAGCCCCTGAGCAGCGACACGCGCCGTATGCTTGCAGGCGTGATTCAGGACCTCGCCAGCTAACAGGCCGCAAAAGCGCAAAACGCGCGCCGACCGGCTCGTCGCGTAATCGCCTGTTGTTTACTGCGGCGAAAGCTCCCGCAAAGCATTTTTGATTTCCTTCAAATCATTTAGCGCCTTGCAGTTCTTGAGCAGGGGACCCACTTCCTTGTCGCCTTGCTCCTTTATGGCACGCATCTTCATTGCTACCGATCTCCGAGCGGCTTCTTCGATTTCCAGTCTCTTTTCCGATTGCAAGGGCTTGGAAATCGCCGATTCAACTTTCATGGTCGCTATTTGGGATTGAACGTAATTTTTCTTGGCTTCGGCATTGGACGTCAGCGTTGAAAGACCTCCATACATAAGCGAGCATTCAGAAAAGCGGTGCACTACCTTTTCGCGCAGTTCGACGCCGTCCTTGCTTTCTTCTATGGCGCGATTTATCGCCGCGGTTACGTCCAGTACGGCCCATGTGTTGGTTCCATCAGGGGATTGTGCGCAGGCAAAGCGCGGCGAGATCAGCAAGGCCGATAGCACGCCGAAGATCAGCACCAAGATCACCCTGGGATTGTCGTACATCACTAGAGCTCCGGCAATTTGTTGATTCCAGTGCGGCTTTGGATTTGAAGTTCCTACACGAACTTGCCGCGATACCGATAGGAACTTCAAATTCACCGCACTGGCTCCCCATTAAAGCCCGCTCTGGCTATCGAACATCGCGCTTGCGCGACCAAGCTGTCGTGCAGGGAGACTTGACGCCGCCCGACGCAGGCGTTTACTCCGCAGCCTCCGGCGGCTTCGCACCTGCGCCGTAGCGCTGGTCGATGTAATCGATGACAAGCGCCTTGAACTCGGCAGCAATGGTCGGACCGCGCAACGTGCGGAACTTCTTGCCGTCGACGAATACGGGCGCGGCCGGCGCTTCACCCGTGCCGGGCAGCGAAATACCGATATTGGCATGCTTGGATTCGCCGGGTCCGTTGACGATGCAGCCCATCACCGCGACGTTGAGGGATTCGACGCCGGGATAACGCGTCTTCCAGTTCGGCATTTCGTCGCGGATGAAATCCTGGATCGAACGCGCCAGTTCCTGGAACGTGGTCGAGGTGGTACGGCCGCAGCCCGGACATGCCGCCACCAGCGGCACGAAGGTGCGAAAGCCCATGGTCTGCAACAATTCCTGCGCCACCTGAACTTCCAGCGTGCGATCGCCGCCGGGTTCGGGCGTCAGCGAAATGCGGATGGTGTCGCCGATGCCGTCCTGCAGGAGAATACCAAGCGCAGCCGATGAGGCGACGATGCCCTTCGATCCCATGCCGGCCTCGGTCAACCCGAGATGGATCGCGTAATCCGAGCGGCGGGCGAGTTCCTGGTACACCGCGATCAGATCCTGCACGGCGGAGACCTTGGCCGACAGGATGATGCGATTCTTGGCCATGCCGAGTTCCTCGGCGCGCCCCGCCGACAACAGCGCCGACTGCACCATGGCCTCGCGCGTCACCGCGCGCGCATCGCGCGGATTGGCTGACGCCGCGTTCTCGTCCATCAATCTGGAGAGCAGTTCCTGATCGAGCGAGCCCCAATTGGCGCCGATGCGGACCGGCTTGTTGTTCTTGTTGGCGATCTCGATGATGTCGGCAAATTGTGTGTCGCGCTTGTTCTTGAAACCGACATTGCCGGGATTGATCCGGTATTTGTCCAAGGCCTCGGCGCAGGCCGGGTATTCGGCGAGCAGCTTGTGGCCGATGTAATGGAAGTCGCCGATCAGGGGCGTGGTGATGCCGCGCTTGCGAAGCCCATCGCGGATATGCGGGACGGCGGCGGCGGCTTCCTCGCGGTCGACCGTGATGCGCACCATTTCCGAGCCGGCGCGCGACAGCGCAGCGACCTGAGCCACGGTGCTGTCGACATCGGCGGTGTCGGTATTGGTCATCGACTGCACGACAATCGGCGCGCCGCCGCCGACGGCAACATCGCCGACCATGACTGTGGTCGTGTTGTGCCTAGTTTTGGGTCCGGCGATATCGCTTTCGAGCGGCTTTATGGGCTTGTTCATGGCGTCTCAGATATCTTTTTTGGTGACGGACAGCAACGGATCAATGGAACCGGAATTGGGCCGATTCACGAGGTAAAGACCCGCAATCACCAGCAGTGCGGCGGCGCCGAATGCCAGTGTCAGGGCATCGTGCAGGATGAAATAGCTAGCCACGACGCCAAACAAAGGGGTGATGAAGGTAAATGCGGACAATTTGCTCGCCGAATAGGTCTTTACCAGCCCAAACCACAGCAAAAACGTCAGTCCGACCACCCAGATCGCCTGATAGGCCATGAGCGACAGCGCCAGCGGGCCGGGAACCCGGGATAGCGATTCACCGGAAATGGCGGCCGCAAAGCCCAGAATCGGGATCGATATCGCCACCTGGTAGGCCAGCGCCTTTTCCGGCGGCGCAGAAATCAGCCGGGTCGCCTTTACGAGCAGGGTCGTTGCCGCCCACAGGGCTCCGCCGCCGACGATCAGGAGGTCGCCAACGAGCACGTTCGCATCCACGTCGGCCTGCGGAACCCCGATTGCAAGTGCGACGCCGGTAAAGCTCAAAGCCAGCCCCAGCCACTGCGAGGCGCGAAGCCTTTCGCCGAGAAACCGATAGGAGCCCAGCGCAACGAAGAACGGCGCGGTATAGAGGAAGACCACGGCGCGCGAAGCCGACGTCTTGAGTAAGCCGCGATAGATCAGCACGAATTCCAATCCGAACAACAGCCCCGCCACGAGGCCCGCGACAAGCGTGCCGTCGGCGGTAAAGAGTCTTACGCCGCGAAGGCGCGCGATCAAGAGCAGCACGGGCAGGGCGCCGGCGGAGCGGATGGTGGCCTGCAGTAGCGGTGGAATGTCGGGCAATGCCAGTTTCACCGCGACCTGGTTGAAGCCCCAGCTGACGCAAAGCATCAGCATCAGCGCAATCGCGCTGGCGGTAAGCGGACGCTCAGCCGATTTCACCCGCAATCTGTTTGAAGACATGAACCCCGCCAGGGACCTAGTGCGGCGAATTTGAAGTTCCTATCGGTATCGCGGCAAGTTCGTTAAAGGAACTTCAAATTCAAAGCCGCACTAGAACTAATAAGTTGCTAGAGCTCCTTTGATTCCGAAGTTCGCACCAGAGGTCGCCGCGATAGCTTGCGAACTTCGGAAGCGGAGCTCTAGTTCTGCTGGCAATGCGCGCAAATGCCGGTGATCTCGACCACCGACATTTTTGGCACAAAACCGGTCGTGCGCGCGGCCGCATTGAGGCTTTGCGCCACCACCGCAGCGGGGATTTCCCCGACCGAGCCGCAAAGCTCGCAGATCAGGAATGCAACCATCGCTGCCGCGTCATGGTCATGGCCGCAGGCAAGAAACGCGTTGCGGCTTTCGATGCGATGGACGAGACCGTTCGCAATCAAAAAATCGAGCGCGCGATAGACCGTGATCGGTGCCGGCCGCGGCATCGATTTGGCGAGTTCGTCGATCACCTCGTAGGCGCCGAGCGGCCGGTGGCTTGAGAGCAGCGCTTGAAGCACCTGCCGGCGGATCGGCGTCAATTTCTGCGCCCGCACCCTGCAGACCTTTTCGGCATGCTCGATCGCATCCGCGGTGCAGCGGCCGTGATCATGGCCGGGAGCGGGAAATGTCGGTTTTGTCAGCCTCATTTGAGCCAATCTAGCATTTTGGCGGGCAAACCCAAGTCCCCGCGAGGTTTTTTGGGTTCCACGAGCAGCCATGCCGTGTGAGCGGGTCAACCTCTCTTGAAAAAATTCATAAGCAAGCTTATTATTGTCAAAGCTTAAGGAAACACCGGCGCTGCCGATTTGAAGTTCCAGCGATAATCGCCGCAAGTTCGCTCATCGGAACTTCAAATCGAAGAGCAGCTCCGGCAAACCCAAAGTTTTTCTGTTGCCCCTCTTCTTTCGAAGTTCGTGTCAGAGGGGCCGCGAAGTCTGACGAACTTCGAAAGAAGGGTGCAACGCATGCCCCGTGGCTCTGTGGATATGAACTTCCTGTTTGCGCTTGGCGAACTGCAACGGCTGGTGCGCGCCTATGCCGACAAGCAGGCGTCGCGTTACGGCATCACTCGCGCGCAATGGGCGGTTTTGGCCAAGGTGGAACGCAACGAGGGGCTCAAACAGACCGAACTCGCCGAGCAGATGGAAATGCAGCCGATCACGCTGACGCGATTGGTCGACCGGCTTTGCGACAATGGCTGGATCGAGCGCCGCAGCGACGACACCGATCGCCGGGTCAACAGGCTCTATCTGCGCAAGGCCGCGCGGCCCTTGCTCGGCAAATTGGCTGGCTTGCGTTCCGAACTCACCGCGACGGCGCTCGAAGGTATCCATCCATCCGAGGCTCATCGCCTTCTCACCCAATTGGAATTGATCAAGGAAAACGTCCGCAACGCGATCCAGGGCGGAGAAACTGCAGGGAATGAACGGCGCTATGGCTGACCATGTATTGAAATTTCCCCAGGAGCAGAAAGGCAGTCCGCACGAGCCTGCGCCCAGCGGGGGTTTGGCAAAATCGCGTCGTTTGATGGGCGCGATGCGGCGATATCGCCGTACGCTATTGCTCGTGGTGTTGCCGCTTGCCGCACTCCTCGGCGGGATCGTCTTTTATCTCAACGGCGGCCGTTACGTCTCAACCGACGACGCCTATGTCGGGGCGCAAAAGGTTCTGATCACGCCGGACATTTCCGGCAAGATCGAGAAGGTCGTGGTGCGCGAGGGCCAGCGCGTCAAGCAAGGCGACGCGCTGTTCGAGATCGACCCGGTGCCGTTCCGCCTCGCCGTGCAGGAAGCCAAGGCTAAGCTCGACCAGGCCCGCACGACTTACGACAATCTGGTCGCCAACGTTAAAATCTACACCGAGATGCAAGATCTGGCGCAGCAGGCCGTCGACCTCAAGCAGCGCGACGTCGACCGCAAGTCGACCCTCGTCAAGAGCAGTTTCGGTTCGCAGCTCGACCTCGACAACGCCTCGAACGCCGTGGTCACGGCGAAAGCGCAGCTCGAATTCCTCAAACAGCAGCTTTCTAGCGCCAAAACCCAGTTGCTCGGCAATCCCGATCTGCCGCTCGATCAGTTCCCGCCTTATGCGCAAGCCAAAGCTGCGCTCGCCCAGGCGGAGCGCAACCTCGATCACGCCGAGATGCGTGCGCCGATAGACGGCATCGCGACCCAGGTCGATCAGATTCAGCTCGGCCGTTTCGTCGCAGCGGGATCGCCGGTGTTTTCGATCATCGATACGTCAAAACCCTGGGTCGACGCCAACCTGAAGGAATCCGATTTCACCTATGTCGCCGAGGGCCAACCGGTTGAAATCGACGTCGATGCGTTCCCCGATCACGTCTTCAAGGGCACCATCGGTTCGCTAAGCCCCGGCACCGGCGCGCAATTTGCGATCCTGCCGCCGCAGAACGCCACCGGCAACTTCGTCAAGGTGGTGCAGCGCGTGCCGGTGCGAATCTACTTCGACGGGCGTGACAAGTATGTCGAGAGGCTGAAAGCCGGCATGAGCGCCTATACTACCATCGACACCGGTCATCGCCGTTCGCTCGCGGTCCTGCTCGGACTTTCGCCGGCGGCCGCCAGGCAGGACTAATTGGCCATGGAGATGTCCGCCTCACCGAGCGCGGTCCCCGGCCTGCGCCGCAACATGGTGACGATCTGCGCCATGACCGCCACCATCATGCAGGCGCTCGACACCACGATTGCCAACGTCGCGCTGCCCTACATGCAGGGCAGCCTCTCGGCGTCGCAAGACCAGATCAATGGGTGCTGACCTCCTATATCGTCGCCGCCGCGATCATGACCGCGCCGGTGGGATGGATCGCCAACCGCTTCGGCCGCAAGCGTGTCTTTATTATCTGCGCCGCCGGATTTACCTTCGCTTCGGTGCTGTGCGGGCTGGCGGCCGACATCAACCAAATGGTGCTGTTCCGCCTCCTGCAGGGCATGTTCGGCGCGGCGCTGGTGCCGCTGTCGCAGGCGGTGATGCTGGATTCCTACGCGCTGCACGAGCGCGCCAAGGCGATGTCGATCTGG
>Ga0307474_10002229_pt1 | contig 13944 bp, 11 predicted proteins | sample atmos_gasesECM1C_2_FD_203312 | JGI IMG/M metagenome (GOLD analysis project Ga0307474, IMG submission 203312) | Hardwood forest soil microbial communities from Morgan-Monroe State Forest, Indiana, United States - atmos_gasesECM1C_05 | ecosystem: Environmental > Terrestrial > Soil > Temperate... | reverse complement strand
TTCGTTGGCGGGGGGTGGGGGCACAACGCCTGGCATTGACGAAGAACCCCTCACCCGGTTTCTCGCTCACGCTCGAAACCACCCTCTCCCACAAGGGGAGAGGGTGAAGACCTACACCGCCGCGGTCGTGACGCCGCCGTCGAGTACGATGGTCTGCCCGGTCATGAAACTCGAGGAGTCCGATCCGAGATAGGCCACCGCACCGGCGATTTCGTCCGGCTCGCCGATGCGCCGCAGCGGCGTGGTGGCGCAGCGGCGCTTCAACCGCTCTTCGTCTTCCCAGAGCGCCCGCGCGAAATCGGTCTTGACGAGACCGGGCGCGACGCAGTTGACGCGCACGCCTTTCGGCCCCCATTCGCCGGCGAGGCTTCGGCACAGCGCGAAATCGGCTGCCTTCGAAATTCCGTAGGCGCCGATCACGGTCGAACCGCGCATTCCCCCGATCGAGGAGATGATGACAACCGACCCCTTGCCACGCTCGGCCATCGGCGGGATCGCCAGCGAACAGAGCCACAGATTGCTCTTGACGTTGGCGTGCATGATCTTGTCGAAGGCCTCGTCCGTGATGTCGAGCAGCGGGCCGTAATAAGGATTGACCGCGGCGTTGCAGACGAGGATGTCGATCTGGCCGTAATGCGCGGTTGCGCTCTTGATCAGGGCCTCGACCTCCTCGCGGCGCGAGATGTTGCAGGCAATGACGTGGGCCTCGCCACCCGCCTTGCGAATGCCGTGGGCGACTTCCTCGCAAGCGTCGGCCTTGCGGCTGGAGATCACGACTTTGGCGCCGAGCTTTGCCAAAAGTTCGGCCGAAGAACGGCCAATGCCCCGGCTGGAGCCGGTGATGACGGCGACCCGGCCAGTGAGATCGAAGGGGGTATTTTTCATGGACGTTTCCTCCTGGTTCCGACCCCTGAAAACATAAAGACTCGTCATGCGCGGGCTTGACCCGCGCATCCACGTCTTTCTTGGCCACCACAAGACGTGGATGCCCGGCACGAGGCCGGGCATGACGGAGAATTATGCGGCCGCGGGCCTACACCACCCCGCCGCCCGCGGTGACGCGGCGCAGATGATAGTCGGTGTCGCCGAAACTGTTCTCGATCATGGTCAGCCGCTTGAAGTAATGGCCGATCTGGGCCTCCATGGTCATGCCGATGCCGCCGTGAAGCTGGATCGACTGCTGGCCGACGAATTTTGCCGATTTGCCGATCTGCACTTTCGCGGCCGCCACGGCTGTGGCGCGCTCTTTGGCGTCGTCGAAATCGCAGGCCATGGTGGCAAACATCGACATGCTGCGGGCCTGTTCGACCGCGACGAACATGTCGGCGGCGCGATGCTGCAAGGTCTGGAAGCTGCCGATCGGCACGCCAAACTGCTTGCGCGTTTTCAGATATTCCACGGTCGTCTTCAGCGATTCATCCATCAACCCGACCGCTTCGGCGCACATCGCCGTGCGCGCCTCATCGACCACGCGCTCGATCAGCGCAAGGCTATTCTCGGGGTCGCCGATCGCGGCGTCGCTGCCGACTTCGACGCCGGTGAAGGTGATGTCGGCGGCATGCAGGCCATCCTGGGTCGGATAGCCCTTCTTTGCCACGCCGGGGGCGCCAGCCGGCACCAGGAACACGCCGACGCCGGAAGCATCGCGCTGGCCGCCTTTGGTGCGCGCGGTCACGATCAGGGTGTCGGCGGCCTCGCCGTTGAGCACGACGAATTTCTCACCGTCGATCACGTAACCCCCGCCCTTCTCCTTGGCCGAGGTGGTGACGTCGGAAAGATCGTAGCGCGAATTCTTCTCGAGCTGCGCGAAGGCGAAGGTCCTGGTTCCTTCGATGATGGGCGGAATGTGCGCTTCTTTCTGCGCGGCCGAGCCGCCATGGCGCAAAAAGCCGCCGCCGATCACCACCGTCGGCAGATAGGGCTCCACGACCAGCGCCTTGCCCAAAGCCTCCATCACGATCATGGTCTCGACCGCCCCGGCGCCGAAGCCGCCGTCGTCTTCCGAAAACGGCAGGCCGAGCAGACCCTGCTCGGCGAGCTTGCCCCAGATGGCTTTGCTCCAGCCGCCCTTCTCCTTCATGTATTTCTTGCGGGAATCGAAATCATAGGCGCTGCCGAGCAGCCCATCGACGCTTTCCTTGAGGAGTCTTTGCTCCTCGGATAAATCGAAATCCATGTTCTAGTCCTTCTAGCGAAATTCTTTCGTCATGCCCGGCCTTTGTGCCGGGCATCCACGTCTTACTTCCCTTGCGTCAAGACGTGGATGGCCGGGTCAAGCCCGGCCATGACGGCAAAGGCCGTGAAAATTAAAGTCCCAGCACGGCCTTGGTGATGATGTTGCGCTGGATCTCGTTCGATCCGCCATAGATCGAGACCTTGCGGTTATTGAAATAGCTCGGCGCGATCTGCGCGGTCCAGTCCATCGTTTCGTTCGAATCCTCATCGCCGTGTTCGTCGTAGGGCGCGGCGAACGGCCCGATCACCTCCATCAAAAGCTCGGTGGTCGCCTGCTGGATTTCCGAACCCTTGATCTTGAGCACGGAGGAAGCCGGGTTCGGCTTGCCCTTGCCGTGCTTGCCTTCGTCGGCAACGACGCGAAGCTGGGTCAGTTCGAGCGCCTTGAGTTCGATCTCGACTGCGGCGAGTTTCTCGCGAAAACCCTGGTCTTCCAGCACAGGCTTGCCGCCGGATTCGACCTTGGAGGCGAGATCCTTGATGCGGCGAATGCGCTCCTTGGAAACGCCGACGCGGGCAATGCCGGTGCGCTCGTTGCCAAGCAGGAATTTAGCATAATCCCAGCCCTTGTTTTCTTCGCCGACGAGATTTTCAAGGGGCACCTCGACGTCGTCGAAAAACACCTCGTTGACTTCATGGCCGCCGTCGATGGTCTGAATCGGACGCACCGTGATGCCCTTCGATTTCATGTCCATGAGCAGGAAGGAAATGCCAGTCTGCTTCTTCGCCGCCGGGTCGGTACGGCACAGGCAGAAGATCATGTTGGCGTGTTGCGCCAGCGTGGTCCAGGTCTTCTGGCCGTTGACGACATACTTGTCGCCCTTGCGCTCGGCCTTGGTCTTGAGCGAGGCGAGGTCGGAACCCGAGCCGGGCTCGGAAAATCCCTGGCACCACCAGTCGTCAACGCTGGCGATACGCGGCAGGTAATGCTTCTTCTGCGCCTCGTTGCCGAAGGTATAGATGACGGGGCCGACCATGCTGACGCCGAAGGCGAGCGGCGCAGGCGCCGGGTGCATCTGCAGCTCCTCGTTGAAGATGTAATGCTGCACCGAGGTCCAACCCGTTCCGCCATATTCCTTCGGCCAATGCGACACGCCCCAGCCCTTCTTGTTCAGGATGCGCCACCACTCGACCATGTCTTCCTTGGAGAGATGCCGGCCTTCGACCATTTTCTGCCGCGTCGCGGGCGGCACATTGTCCCTGAAGAAGGCCCGCACTTCCTCGCGAAACGCGATTTCTTCCTTGCTGAAACTGAGATCCATCGGATCCTCCTTTAAGCGAATGAATTACGCCGTCTCTTACTTGCGTCGTCCCCGCGGAAGCGGGGACCCATACGCCGCGGTCTTGCTTGGGGCATCTGCGGCAGCCGGCTTTGGCAGTCACAAGAGCCGGTGGTTATGGGTCCCGGCTCGCGCTTCGCTTGGCCGGGACGACGAAAATCACTGCACCACCTCGAACAGACCGGCCGCACCCATGCCGCCGCCCACGCACATGGTCACGACCGCGTACTTGGCCTTGCGGCGGCGGCCTTCGATCAGCGCGTGACCAGCGAGCCGCGCACCGGACATGCCGTAGGGATGGCCGACTGCGATGGCGCCGCCGTTGACGTTGAGCTTTTCCGGGTCGATGCCGAGCTTGTCGCGGCAGTAGATCACCTGCACGGCAAAGGCTTCGTTGAGCTCCCAAAGATCGATGTCATCGACCTTGAGCCCATGACGCTTGAGCAGGCGCGGCACCGCGAACACCGGTCCGATGCCCATCTCGTCCGGCTCGCAGCCGGCGGCAACAAAGCCGCGGAAGATGCCGAGCGGCTTGAGGCCGCGCTTTGAGGCCTCCTTGTCGCTCATGATCACCGAGGCGCTGGCGCCGTCCGAGAGTTGGCTGGCATTGCCGGCGGTGATGGTGAAACCCTCACCCCGCACCGGCTTCAGCGCGGCAAGACCTTCGGCTGTTGTGTCCGGCCGCGGGCCTTCATCCTTCGACAACGTGACCTCTTTCATCGATATTTCGCCGGTCGCCTTGTCGGCGACGCCCATCATGGTGGTGATCGGCGCGAGCTCGTCGTTGAACTTGCCGCCCTGCTGCGCGGCGGCGATGCGGCGCTGGCACTCCAGCGAATATTCGTCCTGCCGCTGGCGCGAAATGCCGTAACGCTTGGCGACGACCTCCGCGGTGTCGATCATGGGCATGTAGACTTCGCCCTTGATCTTCAACAGCGCCGGGTCCTGGGTGTGAAATTTGTTGGCGTGGTCGTTCTGCACCAGCGAGATCGACTCGCCGCCGCCGCCGACCGCGACCTCGACGCCGTCGAAAATCACCGAGCGCGCCGCGAGCGCAATCGCCTGCAGGCCCGAGGCGCATTGCCGGTCGATCGAGGTGCCGCCGACGGTCACGGGCAGGCCAGCGCGCAGCAGTGCCTTGCGGGCGATGTTGCCGCCGGTCGTACCCTGCTGCAAGGCCGCGCCCATCACCACGTCCTCGACCTCCTTCGGGTCGACCTTGGCGCGGGCAACGGCCTGACCGATAGCGTGGCCAAGCAGGGTTGCGCCTTCGGTGGCATTGAGCGCGCCGCGATAGGCCTTGCCAATCGGGGTGCGGGCGGTGGAAACGATGACGGCGTCGGTCATGAGCGACCTCCTGTTGGTAGTGTGGTGGATTTGACATTCGCTTCAGTATATCCGCGAGTCCTCTAAGCGAATGTCAAATCCTAAACCACACTAAAATATTATTTTTGCTAGTGTCCCTTTGGTTCTGACATTCGTAAACGAACCCTCCGCACCATGATACGAATGTCAGAGCCGGGACACTGTTTGATGTGTTTGTGGCTGCGCTCGTTGCAGCGTTGATTGCTGATTGCGCAATTCATGGCGCGAGAGCTTGCCGACCGGCGTCTTCGGCAACTCGGCGACGAATTCGAGAGCCGTGGGAATTTCGTGCCGGCCGAGCTTGCCGGCGAGAAACGCCTTGAGCTCGTCCAGTGAGAACGCGTCCGCGCACGGGCGCAACTTGACGAAGGCCTTCGCCGCCTCACCCCGGTAATCGTCGACAACGCCGATGACGATCACTTCCTCGACGGCGGGATGTTCGTAGATCGCCTGCTCGATCATCTGCGGATAGACGTTGAAGCCGCCGGAGATGATCATGTCCTTCTTGCGATCGACCAGGAAGAAATAGCCGTCCTCGTCCACATAGCCGATGTCGCCGGTCAGGAAGCGGTCGCCGACAAAGGCCTGCGCGGTTTCCTCCGCCCGGTTCCAGTATCCCCTGGTAACGTTTGGTCCCCTGATGCGGATTTCGCCGACTTCGCCGGGCGCAAGCACCCTGGTCAGGTCAGAGAGCGCGACCACGTCCATTTCGATGCCGGGGAGCATCAGCCCGATCGAGCCGGGCTTATCGGGGCCGGCCTCGGGATGACCGGTGCCGGGGGAACAGGTCTCGGTCATGCCCCAGCCGCTCTTGAGTTTCATGTTGGTCTTGCGCTCGAAGATTTTCGCGACCTCGACCGGCAACGGGGCACCGCCCGACCCGCAACTGACAAGCGAGGACAGATCGCGGCTTTCGAGATCGGGGAGGCTCGCAATCGCGATCCACATCGTCGGCACACCGGGAAAAACGGTGGCGCGCTTGACTTCGATGTCGCGCATCACCGCCTCGACGTCGAAACGCTGGTGCAGCGAGATCAGATCACCCCGCGAGAGCGACCGCAACATGATGACGGTGAGAGCGTAGATGTGAAATAGCGGCAGCACGCAGATCACGCGCTCGATCGCGTTGCGCCTGGCCCGCGCGGCCTTGCCCCAGACGTCATAGATCGACACGGCGGAAGTCAGATTGCCGTGACTGAGCATCGCGCCTTTCGGCAATCCCGTGGTGCCGCCGGTATATTGCAACAGCGCAACGTCGTCGGGCGAAACCTGCGGCCACTGCACAGGTTTTGTCGCGCCTTCGACGAATTTCGAGAACGTCACGATCGCCGGATGATCCGGGACTGGCGTGTGCGGGTTGCCGACCGCGCCCCAGTGATCGTCCTCGCAGATGATCAGGCGATCGATCAGGCCCATTTCCAGAAACTTGAGCGCGGTGGGTAACAAAGCCGCAAGATCGCTGGTGATCAGGACGCGCGCGCCGCTGTCGCTCAATTTATGTGAAAGCGCGCGCATCCCGTCGAGCGGGGAAAGATGGACGACGCGCGCGCCGGACTTGAGGGCACCGAAGAAGTTGACGGGATGATCGGGCGAATTGCCCAGAAACAGCGCGATCGACGTATTGGTGCCGAAGCCCGCGCGCAGGAAAGCGGAAGCCGCGAGCTCGGCCTTTTGTTCGAGCCCGGCATAGGAAATGACACGGTCGCGGAATTCGATCGCTCCCCGCGTGCCGAATTCGCTCGCTGCCTTCGACAACAGATCGGGCAGCGTTCCGCGCGCGATCGGCTCGTCCCAGCGGACGCCTTCGGGATAGAATTTTTCGCCCGCGTAGGTCATGGGGAAATGACTTTCAAGTGGTCATTCCGGGGCACGCGCAGCGTGGACCCGGAATCTCGAGATTCCGGGTCTGTCCCTTCGGGCCACCCCGGAATGACGGGTTTAAAGAATCCATCACGCGGCTTTCGCCGTCTGCGCAAGCGAGGCGAAGGTTTTGCCTTCGGCAGCCAGACCCTTGAGCAGCGGCGCCGGCTCGAGCGAAGGATCATTGGTCTCCTTGGCGTAGTACGAGAGGCGGTCGGCGATGTGCTTCAAGCCCACCTGGTCGGCATAAAACATCGGGCCGCCGCGATAGACCGGCCAGCCGTAACCGTAGAGCCAGATCACGTCGATGTCGCCCGGACGCGCGGCGATCTTTTCCTCGAGAATTCGTGCGCCTTCGTTGATCATCGGATACATCATGCGCTCGAGGATTTCCTCGTCGCCGACCGCGCGGCGCTTGCGCCCGAGCCTCTGAAGCGTCTCGTCGATCAGCTTCTCCACTTCGGGATCGGGCAGTGGCGCGCGCGAACCCGCTTCATATTTGTAATAGCCCTTGCCGGTCTTCTGGCCAAAACGGCCCGCCTCGCACAAGGCGTCTGCAATTTCCGACTTGATGCCGCGATCTTTCCGCGAACGCCAGCCGATATCGAGGCCGGCGAGATCGCCCATCGCGAACGGTCCCATCGGCATGCCGAATTTGGTCACGACCGCGTCCACCTGTTGCGGCAGCGCGCCTTCGAACAGCAATTTTTCCGCCTGCTTGCCGCGTTGCGCCAGCATGCGATTTCCGACAAAGCCGTCGCAGACGCCGACCACCGCCGGCACCTTCGCGATCCGGCGCGCCACCGCCACCGCAGTGGTGAGCACGTCCGGCGCAGTCTTTGCCGCACGCACGATCTCGCACAGTTTCATCACATTGGCCGGGCTGAAGAAGTGCATGCCGAGCACGTCCTGCGGCCGTTTTGTTTCCTTGGCGATCTCGTCGATGTTGAGATAGGAGGTGTTGGAGGCGAGCACCGCGCCAGGCTTGGCATACTTGTCAAGCGCGGCGAAAACTTCCTTCTTGATCGCCATGGTCTCGAACACGGCCTCGATGACCAAATCCGCATCCTTCACGTGCTCTAGACCGACCACGCCGTTGATCAACGCCATGCGTTTGGCCGGCGCATCTGGGGGGATGCCGCCGCGCGCGGCGGTCGCCTCGTAGTTCTTCTGCATCACGCCCATGCCGCGCTTGAGCTGCTCCTCGCCGGTCTCGATCAGCGTCACCGGGATGCCGGCGTTGGCGAACGACATCGCAATGCCGCCGCCCATGGTGCCCGCGCCGATGATGGCGGCGCGCTCGACCTTGCGCGGCTTGGTGCCTTCGGGGACGCCGGCGATCTTTGCGGCCTCGCGTTCTGCGAAGAACGCGTAACGCTGCGCCTTCGACTGGTCGCCCGATACCAGCTTGAGGAAACCTTCGCGTTCCTTCTTCAGGCCCTCATCGAACGGCAGGTCGATCGCCGCGCCCACCGCGTCGGCCGCGGCAAACGGCGCTTCCAGCCCGCGCGCCTTCTTGGTCATCGCCGCAACCGCACTGGTGAAGATCGAGCGGTCGGCTTTCGCAGCGGCGAGCTTGCTGTCGTCGTCGCGCAGCTTTCGCAAGGGGCGCTTTTCCGCCAGCACCTTGCGGGCAAACGCCTCTCCGCCGGAAGCAGGGCCTTCGACGATTTCCTCGATCAGCCCGTTCTTCAGGGCTTCAGAGGCGGCAATCGGATCGCCGCCGACGATCATCTTGACCGCAAGCTCGGGGCCGACCGCGCGCGGCAGCCGCTGCGTCCCGCCCGCGCCCGGCAACAGGCCAAGTTTCACCTCGGGCAGGCCCAGGCGAGCGTCTTTGGTCGCGACACGAAAATGGCAGGCAAGCGCGACTTCGAGACCGCCGCCGAGCGCAGTACCGTGAATCGCAGCAACCACCGGCTTGGGCGAATTCTCGATTTCCGTCAACACCTCGTGAAGGCCTGGAGGCCTCGGCGGCTTGCCGAATTCGGTGATGTCGGCACCCGCAATGAAGGTGCGGCCCGCGCAGGTCAATACAATCGCCTTCACTTCCGCGTCGGCGATCGCGCGCTTGATGTTGTCCATAATACCGCCGCGCACGGCGGCGCTGAGCGCGTTCACCGGTGGGCTGTCGACCGTGACGATGGCAACGACGTCATGACGCTCGAGACTGACCAGTTCGCTCACGGCACTCTCCTTTTTACATTTTTCATATGTTCCGCATTGCGAAATTGAATTCCGCATCTTGACAGCGAGGGTTATTTTGAAGCACGTCCCTTGTCAACGAGGGTCCACTATCGCGGTGGATTTGACATTTAGCGGCAGGCCATGAGGCGCACAGGCAGGAAAGTGGCGACCGATCGCAGCTTCGTTGTCGCGCTTTCCCGCGGTCTTGATGTGCTACGCGCATTTCAGCCTAACGACGGGCTTCTCGGCAATCAGGAGATTGCAGCCCGCACGAACTTGCCGAAGCCAACCGTTTCGCGGCTGACTTATACTCTCACCAGGCTCGGCTATCTTACACCGGTTCCACGTTTCGAGAAATATCAGCTCGCGCCCGCTGCGATGGCGCTGGGCTATGCGGCACTGGCCAATCTCGGCGTGCGGCATCTGTCGGAAGCGTTCCGCGAAGAATTGATGCGCGAGACCGGAGGGGCGGTGGCGGTTGGCGGCCGCGACCGTCTCAGCATGATCTATTTCGGCCAAAGCCGCGGCATGACCATCGGCGTTCAACTGGACGTCGGCTCGCGAATTCCGATCGCCACCACCGCCATGGGCCGTGCCTATCTCTGGGCCCTGGGGGAAGAGGAACGCGGCGTATTGTTGCGTGACCTGCGCGAACACTACGGCAGCCGCTGGGCACGGATGCGCGAGGGCGTTGAACGAGCCGGCGAGACGGTCGCAAAATACGGCTTTGCGATCTCGGCGGGCGAGTGGCATGACGACATCCACGCCGTCGGCGTAGCACTAAAGCTCAATGACGGAACCGGTCCGTATGCGTTTAACTGTGGTGCGCCCGCATTCCGCTTCACGGAAGAACGGTTGCGCGCCGACATTGGACCCCGTCTGGTGGCAATGGTAAGAAACATCGAGGCTGCGCTCGGCGGCACAGCACCGCAATCAAAAAAAGAACAAGGCAGGAAGTTGAAAGCAGGAGGGAAACTTGCGCGCGTGGCTGAGGGGATCAGATAGCCTTCACTGCAGTGATCCGGCAATTTGGCGCGGTCGTTCCGGTTTGCTTCCTTACCGGTGCGAGGCGCGATGACGCAACCCCGACCGGCGCCGGAGAATTCGCCGCTGCTTGCGGTTTGCGACGTCAGCGTCGTCTTCGGCGGCATCGTCGCCCTGAACGGCGTATCGTTCGAGATGCGCCACGGCCAGATTTTGGGCCTGATCGGCCCGAACGGAGCCGGCAAGACCACGCTGTTCAATTGCCTGAGCCGGCTCTACCAGCCGAGCGCAGGCGACATCCTGATGGAAGGTAACAGCATCCTGAACCGGCCGCCGCACCGGATCGCCGAAATCGGCATCGGACGCACCTTTCAGAACGTCGCACTGTTTCCGAATCTTTCGGTCCTCGACAATGTCCGCCTCGGCGCCCATTCGCGGACCAACAGCGACATCGTCAGCGATTCCTTGAAACTGCCCTGGGTCCGCCGCGGCGAGGCCGAACTCAACCGGCGCGTTCACGAGATCATCAGCTATCTCGCACTCGACGGCGTCGCCCACACCGTGGTTTCCGGGTTGCCGTTTGGAACCCAGAAGCGGGTAGAACTGGCGCGCGCGCTCGCCGCCGAGCCAAAAATCCTGCTGCTCGACGAACCCGCCGGCGGCCTCAACCACGAGGAAGTCCATGCGCTTGGCGATCTGATCCGCCGGATCCGCAGCGACCGCAAGGTCACGGTTTTGCTCGTCGAACATCACATGGGCCTGGTGATGTCGATCGCCGACCACGTGGTTGCATTGAATTTTGGTCGCAAGCTCGCGGAGGGAACGCCTTCCGTGGTGCAGTCCGACCCCGACGTCATCAAGGCCTATCTGGGGAGCAAGGATCAATGACCGCGCTCCTCAATATCAAGGCGCTGAAAGCCTATTACGGCCAGGTCCAGGCGCTGCACGGCCTCGAATTCAGCCTCAGGCAGGGAAGCGTGACGACGCTGCTCGGGGCCAATGGCGCCGGCAAGACCACCACCTTGCGTGCGATCTGCAACATGGTGCGTTCCACGGGTGCGATCGAATTCGACGGCGCTCCCCTTTCCGGCCGTTCGACCGAAAACATCGTCCGCCTCGGGATTGCCCATGTGCCTCAGGGCCGCGGCACCTTCACCAGCATGACGGTGGAGGAAAACCTTCAGCTTGGCGCGATCACGCGCGGCGACAAGGTCGGCGTGGTGTCCGATATCGAACGCATGTACGAACATTTTCCGGTGCTCAAGCAGCGCTACGGCCAGCAGGCCGGGACGTTGTCGGGCGGTGAGCAGCAGATGCTCGCGGTTGCCCGCGCGTTGATGTTGCGGCCACGGCTGATGCTGCTCGACGAACCCTCGTTCGGCCTGGCGCCCTTGATCGTGCGCGACCTGTTCAAGATTCTCGGCAAGATCAATCGCGAGGACAAGGTCACCATTCTCGTGGTCGAGCAGAACGCCCAGCTCGCGCTGGAACTCGCCGACCACGCCTATGTGATCGAGACCGGGCGCATCGTGATGTCGGGCACGGCGGACGAAATCGCGAACAACGAAGACGTCCGTAAATCCTATCTCGGGTATTGAGGAGCGGCCATGGAGCTTTTCACCAATCAGGTCCTGGCCGGCATCGCCACCGGCGCGATCTATGCCTGCATGGCGCTGGCGCTGGTCATGATCTACCAGGCGATCGATCATCTCAATTTCGCCCAGGGCGAAATGGCGATGTTCTCCACCTTTGTCTCCTGGCAGTTGATGCAATGGGGCGTGCCTTACTGGGGCGCCTTCCTGCTCACTTTGGCTCTTTCGTTTGCGGGCGGCATCGTGATCGAACGCCTGCTGTTCAAGCCGCTGGCAAAGGCCCCGATTTTGACCAACGTCGCCGGCTTCATCGCGCTGTTTGCGATCATCAACAGCGTCGCCGGCCTGATCTGGGATTTCACCATCAAGCAATACCCGACGCCGTTCGGCTCCTCGCCGTTTCTGGGTAGCCAGCTGATCTCCACCCATCAGGCCGGCATGATCGGCGTCACCATGCTGCTGTTGATCGCGCTGTACGTCTTCTTCCGCTTCACGCGGATGGGGCTTGCGATGCGCGCGGCGGCTTCCGTTCCTGAATCGGCGCGGCTGGTCGGCATCAATACTTCCTGGATGATCGCGCTGGGCTGGGGCATGGCGGCGGCGATCGGCTCGATCGCCGGCATGCTGATCGCGCCGGTGGTGTTTCTCGAGCCGAACATGATGGGCGGCGTCCTGATCTACGGCTTTGCCGCCGCCGTGCTCGGCGGTCTCACCAGCCCGTTCGGCGCGGTCATCGGCGGCTTTTTGGTCGGAATCTTCGAAAATCTCGCCGGCACCTACATCCCCGGCGTCGGCAATGAACTGAAGCTGCCGATCGCGCTGGCGCTGATCGTCACCGTTCTGGTCGTCAAGCCGGCCGGACTCTTTGGCCGGCCCATCGTGAAGCGGGTTTGATCATGAGCGCCGTGCAAGAAGTCGTCACCGACGCACCCGCCGTTGAGGCCGTTCCCAAGCGCGCCCTGACACTCGGCATCGGAACTTCGCTGACCGTGCTGGCGGCCCTGATTCTGGCGCCGCTGTTCGTGAAGAACTTCATCATCTTCCAGATGACGATGCTTCTGGTCTATGGCCTCGCCGTACTGGCGCTCAACATCCTGACCGGCGGCAGTGGCCAGTTTTCACTGGGACAGAGCGCGTTCTATGCGGTCGGCGCCTACACCTCGGCGATCCTGATGGAACATGCCGGGATGAACTATGCGCTCACCTTGCCGGTCGCCGGCCTTATCTGCTTCATCTTTGGATTTCTGTTCGGTCAGCCGGCGCTGCGCCTCTCCGGCGTCTATCTGGCGCTGGCGACCTTCGCGCTGGCAACCGCGATGCCGCAGCTGCTCAAGCTCGGTTATGTCGAGCATTGGACCGGCGGCGTACAGGGCCTGGTCGTGACCAAGCCCGATGCCCCGTTCGGTCTGCCGATATCGCAGGATATGTGGCTTTACTATTTCACACTCGCGATCACGATCGCGATCTACGTCTTCTCCGTCAATCTCCTGAGGTCCCGATCCGGGCGCGCCTTCATGGCGATCCGCGACAACGAGATCGCGGCCTCGGCGATGGGGGTCGACGTGGCGCTCTACAAGACGCTGGCCTTTGGCGTCAGCGCCGGCATCACCGGCGTTGCCGGCGGGCTGGGCGCCATCGCGGTGCAATTCGTCGCGCCCGACGGCTACACCATCACGCTTGCGATCCAGCTGTTCGTCGGCATGGTCGTAGGCGGCGTGGGATGGTTGCCGGGCTCCATCGTTGGCTCTGCCTTCATCATCTTCGTGCCGAACATCGCGGAAGGAATCTCCAAGGGCCTTTCCGGCGCCGTGTTCGGCGTCATCCTGTTTCTTGTCATCTTCCTGGTGCCGCACGGCGCAAGGCAGGTTGCCCTGGTTGCCCAGCATCTGCTCGGCAAATTGAAGAAAAGCTGAAAAGCCAAGGAGAAAAAAGTGCGTTCGAGACCAAACTTTCCGTTTGCCGCCATCGCTGCGATCCTCATCGCTCTTGCCTCAACGACAAGCGCGCTTGCGCAAAAAAAATACGACACCGGCGCCACCGACACCGAAATCAGGATCGGCAACATCACGCCCTATAGCGGCCCGGCTTCCGCTTACGGCGTGATCGGCAAGACCGAAGCCGCCTATTTCAACAAGATCAATGCCGAAGGCGGCATCCACGGCCGCAAGATCAAGTTCATCAGCTATGACGACGGCTACAGCCCGCCGAAAGCGGTCGAGCAGGCGCGCAAGCTGGTGGAGAGCGACGAGGTATTGCTGATCTTCAATCCGCTCGGCACGCCTTCGAATACGGCGATCCAGAAATACATGAACGGCAAGAAGGTGCCGCAGCTGTTTGTCGCCACGGGTGCTACCAAATGGAACGAGCCCAAGGAGTTTCCCTGGACCATGGGCTGGCAGCCGAGCTACCAGAGCGAAGCGCGGATTTATGCGAAATATCTC
>Ga0307474_10002228_pt1 | contig 13945 bp, 5 predicted proteins | sample atmos_gasesECM1C_2_FD_203312 | JGI IMG/M metagenome (GOLD analysis project Ga0307474, IMG submission 203312) | Hardwood forest soil microbial communities from Morgan-Monroe State Forest, Indiana, United States - atmos_gasesECM1C_05 | ecosystem: Environmental > Terrestrial > Soil > Temperate... | reverse complement strand
TAAAATAAATTAATTAATTATAAATTAAAAAAAATCAAATTTAAACTGTTTTTATCTTTTACAATTGACTATTATCTCTTATCATTAGAGATTTAAGTAGTAATTAAAAAAAAATTAAAAGAATAGTTAGTAAAACTTAATATTTAATCTTTAATTATTAAACTAATAAAATTAATACTTAAATTTTAAACTTAAAAACTACCTTGTTAATTTAAATAATTTTATTAAAAAATTATAAATAAAGTTTAAAAACGAGTATAGTTAAGTTGGTATAACTTCTACCTTCCAAGTAGTTATCATCAGTTCGAACCTGATTACTCGTAAAGTCTTTTATTGAAATTTTAACTGATATTTTAATTATAAATAATAAGTAATTTGTCACCTAATATCTAAATTTTTCACATATTTTAATATATTATTATTAACCCGTTAAATATTTAATTAAATTATATATAAAAAATTAATTAAATAAAATAATATAAAATAATATAATTAATTTAAATAAATAAATATAAATAAATTATAAAAAATCATTAATTAAAATAAAATAAATATAATTTAATATAATATAATATAATATAATATAATATAATATAATTTAATATAATATAATATAATATAATAAAAGTTTATTTTGTTATATAAATTTACCTGTATTTAAATTGTATATTTTTTTTAGCTAACATTTTATAAACTTAATAAAATAAAAATTAAATAAAATAAAATAAAATAATTATAAAATAAAATTAAATAAAATAAAATAAATAAAAATAATTAAAAATAAAATTAGCTATCATTAATTAAACTATTATTTAATAAGTAAAACTTAATTTTTAAAATATACTTAGTTAAAATATTTTTTTTTATTATTAATACTCGAGTATAAACTCCTTTTAAATTTTTATTTAATAAATTATTTTATCTCTATAAAAAATAAAATACTTTAAAAATTGTAAAATCATAAATATAGTTGCTTTTTATAATATTTTCAATATTTTTTATGGTATTTTTTATTATTAGTGGGTCCTTAGCTTAAATGGTAGAGTACCTAATTGTCAATTAGGGTTGTCCCAGTTCGAATCTGGAAGGACTCGTATTCTAATTATAATTTTATTCTAATATTCATTAAATATTTATTATTTTATTTTATTTTATTTTATTTTAATTATACTTAAATTAAGTTATAATTTAATAATTTACCTTAATTAATAAATAATATTATAAATTATAAGATTTTTATAGTTTTCTTTTTAAAACTTGATTTTATGTATTTTAAATATTTTATAATAATTATTATTGTTTTTTTTTATTAATTTAAATTGGCACTGTGTAAATACTAACATATTTGAAAAATTTAAAACTAAATAAAACAAAAACAAATTTTTTAATTTTAATAGTGCAGGTTTAAATACTTTTAATTATTATGCATAATTTTGTAATTTGTTAATGATTTATTTCAGAATTTTGGTTTTTACTTTCTTTTTATTTTATGTTGGTTTATTTTTATTTCACGGTATAATTATTAATTATTTTAGTTATTAATTTAAATTATGGCAATATCTTTTATGCTATAGTTTAAAAATTGTTTTTTAAAACACTACTGTTTGTAAATTGTTTCGAAATTGGTAATGATTGATTTAAGAATATTTATGAAATTTTTTTTATTTATTTTAATATTTATTTAAATGTATAATTATTAATTATTTTAATTATTAATTTAATAAATATTATATGGATTACGGTATAGTATAATTATTTAACATTTGAGGAACATAAAGTTTAATTTTATATTTGGCAATTATTTAACACAGTATTTTTGGTTTTAGGTGATCGTAATTTACGATGTGTAAAGATTGTTAATTAAGTATAAAAATTTTTATTTTTGGAAGTGATTGGTTTCATAGTTTTTTTAATTATTTTTATTTTATTTTACTATTTTTATTTCCCGTAGATTTATTAGTTAACATAAGTCTTATTTTTAGATACTTAGTTATCCTAAATTTATATATTACTAACCAGACTTGAACTGGTAATAATCACTTGGCTAAGTGATTGTTATTCCTTGTTTAACTATAATTATATATTTTATTTGTTAGGAATTGGGGATATTATGTTTATTTATTTTAATTGTTAAGAATTGTTTTATAAAATTTTATTTTTTTTTTTATTTTATGAACTTTAATTTAAAAAGAAGATGTAGTATATTTCTTTTAAAGCTTCTATCATGTGCATTAATTTTTATTAATAGATTAAATGTTTCAATTTAGTATTAATGAGTTTAATTAATAGTTAAAAATGATTTAAATATTACTATTTAATTTAGCTAATAATTAACACATTGGTTAAATATTCAATAATATCTTAATAAATATTCTTATTACTCAGAAAAATTATGAATATTTAAAGAATTTAATTTAATTTTAGGTAAGATATATTTATGGAGATTTATAGGTTAATAAGATATTACTATTCAGGATTACCTAATAATTATCTGGTATATAAGAAATCCAATATATAAAAGCTAGTTGGTTTCAATGATAACACATCAGGTTTGTAAAGTTTTTATTCAGACAATGTGTTTTGATAATTCTTTTTATTCTATCTCAGAGGTGGTAACTGAATTAACATTTAAGTTATTTTACATAAATTATAATTATAAACTGAATTAATTATTATTTACTAATTTGATTATAGTTAATTTATGTGAGAATTGATGATTGATATAGATAGTTATTATTTAATTTTAATAGTTTAGAATAGAATAGTTTATAATAGAATAGAATAAAATAAAATTGAATATAATAGACTAGAATAGAATAGAATAGAATAGAATAGTTTTTAGTTTGACAATTTTTATTTCCAAGTATTTAATATTTCAGGTTCAAGTGGTGTTGAGGGTCTACTTATTTGTGGAGTAAGTGGGGATATTGTTGTGTAAGTAATTGTTGATGTGCCACTTGAAGATCTACTAATTATTTTAGGAGAGGGTATATTAGGTGATTCGGGTTAATGATTAATTCATGATGAGATGTAATTACCAAAAGAGTAAATTGAATCTAAGAGTGTTTCAACTCCTGGAATTTCACTAATTAGATCAGGCATAATATAATCACAAATACAAATTAAACCTATTATTGAACCTGCTCCTAAAATTATAAAATCTATTATTGAAAATCATGATGAATTATCTGTAGTAAATATAAATATAAATTTGTTTTAGTAGAATTATTATATTTAACCACTTTTAATATTAAAAAAAAATATTAAAATAAAATTTTTTTAAAATTTATTTTCAAAATAATCTATTTTTAGTTTTTAATAATTTATGTCTTTCTTCAACTATTTTAATAGCTTCTTTAAGGTTATCTACATTTATTTTATCTATTTTTTTCAAAAGGGTTATTACTTCAAGTATAATCTGCTGGTTTAATTTTACTTTTTACACTTGTTTTTGTATCACTATCAATAATATTAAATTTAAAATTAGTAGGATTTTTAGCTTATTTACTGTCAAAAAATTTAGTTAAACCTTTATTTATCATAAAAATCTCTTTTTTTTAATTCATTATTGGCATTTATTGTATCATTTTCATCAACAATAACTAATAATGGTTCTACATTAACTATTTCTAATTCATGTTTTAATGAATTTAATTAATTAGAAATGTTAACAAAATTAATAGTAAAATAATTATTTGTAAGATTATTACCATTTGATGGTTTAACTGTAGAATCTTTATCATCATTAGTAATTAATTGATTATCAACATTTTTTGAGGTTGTAGCTTGAGTTGTATTAACATTATTAGTTGATGTTGGTTCAGTTAAATGAATTATATTACCACTATTACCTATTCTTATTTTATTTGCAGTAGGAGCTGTAATTGAATTATTATCACTTGAAATATCAATAAAAGTTCCTAAATTAGTTCTTACTCTTTCCATTGGTGGTAACATATAAAGAGGTTTCATACTATCAATTAATGAAATTTTAGGCTTATTAAAATTATTAAAAAATAATAATAATTGATCATTATGAAAAAAAAATAATAATAATGGAATACAAAAAATATAACATAAATCTATTAAAATTATTAATATTGTAACTAATAATAATTTATTAGTTTTATTATCCAATGAAACTAATTTTAAGTTAAAAGATTTAAATTTTTTAATATTTAATAATAAATTATAACTTAAAAAAATTATATATATTATTACTAATAAAAAAAAATATATTTAAAATTAAATTATCATTAAATAACTCATATAATTTTGATAACGTAATAAAAACAACAATTAATGATACTGATATAACAAAAATATTTTGAATACAATAAATTAATATTAATGATTTTATATAATCAGTAGTCCCCTTTTTATATTCTATTATTAAGTAATATAAATTATAATATATATTTATTACTCTTATTAATAAGAGATATGCTAAGTAATATATATATAAATACAAGTTAAAAAAAATTATTGACCAAAAAGATATTTTAATTAATAATGGATCAATTATTTTAAAATAATTTATTAAATCTGCTGCTATTAGATTACCTTTTATAACAAGTGAGGATAATAAACATATTAAGATTAGTAAAGATAATTTTTTAGTATATTTTATATAATTTTTATTAAAATTTAAAGATATGTAAAATATTTTTATTAAATGGTTAATTTTGTTTAAAGCGAATTTTATTTTCATTTTTATATTATTAATTATTAATTATTAATTAATAAAAGTTCTTATCACTTTCAATATTAAATATCAAAGACGTTATTAATCGAGTAAATAATAATTTATTTTATTTTTACACACTTTTAAATATTTATTTAAAGATTATAAAACAAAACAAAAAAAATATAACAAATAAAATTAACATTTATTAATACAAAAAAAATAATATATCTTTACTTAATAATTCTATAATTTATTATAATCATCCATACTTAATCTATGTTGTTTTATGTATTTCATATCTAGTTTTAAATCTTTAACTTCTAATTTGTCTAAATATTTTACTATATTATAATTATACATTTTAACTTTTTGGGCAAAATCTTTTGGATTATTTATATGTTTTATATCAATACTTCTTATTAAATCTTTAGCTATTTGTGGATAGAATCTTCTATAACAAGGATATAATAAATAATTAATATGTTTAAGTTCATGTATTAAATTAGTATTACTAAAATGTGTTGGTATCATTAATGTTCTTATTATAGTATTTTTTGAGCTATGTTGTAAATATCTTTTAGCTTTAAATTTTTTAAAATCTTTCAATTTATAATTACTTGAATCTTGAATACTTTCCATTTCACCCTCAGATAAAATTCCAGAACCAAGAGCAAAAAAATTTTTTTTTGAATTAGCTTCACTAAAATGTTTCTTAATTTCATTTTCATCAACCTTTAAATTATCTATTATATTTTCAAAAGGTTTAATTATTTTTTTTTTTTATCATAAACCCAATATTCCGGTCTAGTTAATTTTTTTTTAAATATTAATATTAGGATTTAAATAGGAGTTACTTGTAAAAAGATTATCTTTTAATAAAGCACCCATAAATGAATAAAATAATTTACTAGTTATTTTACCATCTTTATTAAAATATGCCATTTCAGGTACCGTATCTGTATTTATATCATATTCAGGCTTATGAAAGATTTTGTATTTTTCATCATCTAATGTAATAAATAAATCTTCTGCATCATCAAGTGTTTTATATTCAAAATCTGAAAAGTTTTTATTTATTAAATATCTTTCTATTCTACCTGTTCTAAAATATAAAAAAAGTATTATTGATATTGAATTAAATCTTTTAGCTATTTTATTATAACTAACATTTCTATTGAATATTAATACTACACCTAATAAACTATCTAATAAATTTTCATCTACAATATTAAGCCGTCGATGATTTAAATATTGTTTTAAATATGCTTTTCATATTATTTTATTGTTTAACATTTTTTTTAATTATTATTATTAGAATATAAGATAAAAATTTTTCTGTACTATAACTTTATTTATTAGGTTAATAATAATAGAAAACGTTATCTTAAATATATATATTAATATTATTAAATTTATAATTATATACACTTTTAATCATAAAACAAATTTATATCTTTTAATAAAAAAATTTTTTATTATAATTAAAACAAAAATCTATAAATTTAAAAAATAAAAATAAAAATTAAAAGAGGTATAAATTATTTTATCAATTTGGAGATACTCTGAAAATAACATTTTCAATAGTTTAGTTTATTTATAATACTAATAATATTATCTTTTATTTTTCCTAATAAATAATGAAATAAATAAACAAAATGTTCACTTTAATAAAAATAATTCTATTTTTAACATTTAAATTATACCAAAAAATAAAAACTTTATTTAACAAACATATATCTCAAATAAATAAAATAATTAATTAGATTAATATAATATACCTAAAATTGCTCTTGATGTAGATTAAAAGAATTAGTTAAATAATTTAAGTTAAATTTTTTGAGTTAAATAAATGAGTTAAATAATTTTATTTATTAAAACATAACAGTTTTCAACACATTTTTAAGGTTTCGTGGCCAAATTAAAAATAACACAAAAAATACAAAAAAAAAAAAATTTTTTTTAATTAAACCTATAATATAAGGGTTAAGTTTACAGATGGTTCTGTAGTAAACCTGCAAAGTTTATCTTATTTAAGGTTCGATTCCTTCTTAACTCTTCAATTTAATTATCATTTATTAATATAAAAATAATTATTAATATAAAAATAATTAATAATACAAAAATTAAATTAACAATTTTAATATCTTTTATTAATTAAATATTATTAAATAAATATAATTTTTATTTATTTTCAACTGAATAATATGTTTATTATTTTAATATTTTTATTTTTATTTTATATTTTAATATTAAAATATAAAAGTTAAATTATTTAAATAATAGGTTTTATTAGTATTAGAATTATAATTAAAATTAGTATAAAAATTAGAATTATAAATAGTATTAGATTAAAATTTATAACTTTTTTTTAAATTAGTTACTATAAATAATTTATATAGTTTATTTAGTTTAATTTAAATATTTTAGTTTAATTAATTTAAACTATAATATAATAGAAAATTAATTAAAAAATTAGCTATAATAATAATAATTCTAAGAATAAGAATAATAATAATTATAAGAATAATAATTCTAAGAATAAGAATAATAATAATTCTAAGAATAAGAATAATTCTAAGAATAATAATAATTCTAAGAATAATAATAATAATAATAAGAATAAGAATAAGAATTAGAATTAGAATATAAAAAATTATTAATTATAAATAAATTTAGTTAATATAAATAAGATTTTGTTAATTAATATTAAATATATTTATATAACTTTAATATAAAAATTAGTTATAGTTAGTATTTATTTTTGTTTTTTAGTTAAATTTAATTAAATAATTTTAATTATTATAAAGTTAGTTTATATTAAAAAAAAAAATTAAATAAATTAAAAATAGTTATTTAAAATATTTTATTAGTATTTATATTAGTATTAGAATTATAATTAAAATTAGTATAAAAATTAGAATTAGTATTTAAAAAAGTTTTAATATAATAATTATTTTTATTTTTAGTATTATAACTATTATTTAAGGTATTTTTAGTATTATAATTAGTATTACAATTAGTAATTTAAAAAGAGTATTAAATTAAATTATTAAAATTAAAATGAGTTATTTAAATAATGGTTTACGATATTAATATTAAAACTAATAACAAAATCCTAATTAAAAATAATATAACAATTGTACAATACAAGTAATTTATTATTATTATACAATATTTTTGTTTTATTAATTTATTTAAATTTAATCTCAATTATTTTAATTTATTTTATTTTATTTTAATTTATTTTAGTTTAATTTACTTTAGTTATTTTATATAATATCAATATCCAAAAATAATTATATTATTTTAACTTAATATTTTATAGTTTATTGTAATAATAACATCTTATTGGACTCGAACCAATAAACAGTTGCTTCGAAGGCAAACGCTGTACCAATTCAGCTAAAGATGTTTATATTAATAATAAATAATTATTTTATATTATAAAATTTTAAACAATCAGTTATTAATTAGGATAAGCAATTATTAAGGGGGTGTAGGTAAACTAAAATTAAAAATATTTTTAAACCTAACTTTTTTATTTTTTAAATAATTGCTTATTGTTGACTGTCCAATTCAAAATATTATATTTATATAAATTATATTATATTATATTATATTATAATATTATATTATATTATATTATATTATATTAAATTATATTATTTTAAATTATATTATATTATATTATATTATATTATATTATTTATATTAATTTAAATTATAGTATCTAATATTAGTTTAATTTAAGTGAATTAACATAATAAATGGTTTTTATTTAAAACTAATTAATATTATAATTAAAATAATAATTATAAAAATAATTTATAACTATAAAAATTAGTATTATAATTATTAATATTAAAATTAAAATAATAATTAATATTAGAATTAATATTATTATTACTATTAGAATTAATCAAACAATTATTATTAAATTTATAATTAATTATTACAATTAAAATTAAATAGTTTTAATTTAAACATTTATTAATAATTTAAAAGTAAAAAGGGTTAGTGAATCCTAGTTAAAATCGATACTAAAAAAAATATATAAAATAATTAAACTAAAAATATATAAATGATTTCGAATAAATGCTTATACTAAACAAAAATTAATATAATATTAATTTATAACTTTATATTTCTTACTATATTACTATTAAAAAAAATTTATTTAAATAATTATATTTTTAAATAAATATTTTATTTTTATTTAATTTTAATATTTAATATTTTGTATAGAAATACTTAAAGATATAATTATAATTAAAAATTGTTAATATATAATTATAGATATAGATATATTTATATTTATATTTATATTTATATTTATATTTATATTTATATTTATATTTATATTAAAATTTATATTTATTATTATATTTATATTGATAGATATATTTATAGATATATTTATTATTATATTTATATTTATAGATATATTTATAGATATATTTATATTTATTTTTTTTTAATTTTATATTTATATATATATATTTTTTTTTTATAATTATTATTATATTTATATTTATATTAAAAGTTATAAATATTGTTATAAATATTTTTATAGTTATTGAGATAGAAAAAATTAACATTTTTTTTTTTAATTCAATTTATTTTTTTCAATTTGTATTGTGAGTGGACGCCTTTTTTAAATTAAGTTACGAGTAAAGAGACTTGAACTCTTACAATAATAAAATCATGAATTCCTAAGATTCACCCGGCTACCAATTTCGGCATACTCGTTACGTTTTTAAAATAAAAATAATAATTAAACTCTATTCAATTAACTAATTTACGAGAGAAACTAATTGTTTGTGAAGGAACTAATACAGTAATTTAATTTAAATAATAAGCTAAATTTAATTAATTTATTTTTTATAATTATTTATTTAATTATTTATTTTTATTATTTATACCTTTTTTTCTATTATTTATTATTAGTTATTATTTATTTGTTTTTTGTTATTTAATAATATATTATTTTTTTTTTTATTTAGCTTTTGTTTCTAATTACTTTATTAGTATATATTTACAGTAAATAAATAAAAAAAGATATGGTAATAAAAATGGAAATTAATAAATTTAATCACTTAGCTATATAAACTAATTATATGAGAGTTTAATAAATATTTCTCTTTTTATAATTTAATTTAATTTAATTTAATTTAATATATTATAATATAATATAAAATAAAATAATTTAATTTAATATAATTTAATTTAATTTAATTTAATATAAAAATACTTAATATATTATAATATAATATAATATAAAATAAAATAATATAATTTAATTTAATTTAATTTAATATAAAAATACTTAATATATTATAATATAATATAAAATAAAATAATTTAATATAATATAAATAATATATTATAGATATTAAATATAAACAATTAAAAAAAATTTTTAAATTAAATATAATATAGTAAAATAAGTGTGAATATAACAAGAGTGAGGTGATTCGAACACCTACTAAAGATTTTGGAGATCACTGTACTAACCAATTAATACTACACTCTTAATAAGAATTAATACAAAACTTTTATTTCTTAATAAGAATTAATAATACACTTTTATTTTTTGAATAAGAATAATGATAATTATAATAATAAGAATAATAATTAATATTAATACTAAATTAGTAAAAATAATTAATACAATATTCTAAAAGGTAGTAAATAGTAAATTTATTTTATTTTATTTTATTTATTTATTTATTTATTTAATAAAATATTAGAAAAACAGTAATTTATTTTATATTCATTTTTATTTACTAAATTATTATCTATAATATTTTAAATATTATTACAAACATTTTTATTATATTATTTTTTATAAAGAATAAGAAAGAACTATGTTGAGTTAAACCTAAATCATCAAATTTTAAAATAATTTAATTATTAATCTTAATCATCTTACGTATACTTATATCAATTTGAATTCACCAAAATAACTAATTAAAGGTAATTCATTTTCAATTTTTTAAATTTAACTATTATCAATTTTAGATTTATTAACTATATTTTTTATAATTGTTTTATTAAATTTATAATTAAATAAATGATAATTTAAAATTGTTAATTTATTATCATTACTATTAATTTAATAATCACCTTTAGTATTAAATTGATAAATAACATTAAGATAATCAACATTATTAATATTAAAATCCTTAGTCTTATTATAAACTAATGAAGAATTAGAAAAAGGTATAATATCATAAAATAAATTAAACTTATTAAATAAATAAATATTATTAAAAACATTAAAATTATTTTAATAATTAAATTATTAATTTTATTAAACTTATTAATCTTAATATAATTATTATTAATACATGTAAAGAATTCATTTAAATTAATATTCATTTTATTAAAATAATTAAATAAATCAAATAAACAATTAATACCATTATCATTTAAAATAATAAAACAATTAAAATCAAGTTAGAAGAAAAAGCAAATAAAAAAAAAATAATAAAAAATAATAATAAATTAAAATAAAATTAAAAAATAATTAATAATTAATAAAAAATAATTAAATTAAAACATTAAAGCAAATGCAGAAAAAAAATAAAGAAAGAAGTGAAGATAAAATAAAATAATTTCTACCTCTAACAAATCAAAATTTAATATTCATAACGAAATAATCAATAATAAATTTAAAAATAAAATAAATTTTTATCAAATAGATGAAGATAAAATTTTAAAATATGCTGAGTGTTAAATATACCACCTATAATTATATTTTATTAAAAATAATTATTTAATCATAAAGTAAAATAATTATATTTAATTTTTAGAACATCATTTAAACACAAATATTTAGAGTAGAGTGTTTCAGGATAATTTTAAATTAAACACAAATATTTTGAGTGTTTCAATATAAATTGACACATAACTAATACAAATTCTTGACGGGAATAATTAAAAATATTTTTATTTAGACATTAAATATTAATTATTAATTATAAGATAAACAATTTAATTAAATAATTAAATAAATAAATAAATAAATAAATAAATAAATAATATAATTTTATTATTATAACTCCTTTTTAAAAATCAATTAATTAATCAATTAAACTAAAATAAAGTTAAAAAACAAAAATTTTTTTTTACTTAAATAATTAAATATATAAGAATACAAAATTAAATTAACAAAATAAAGTTAAACAATCAATTACTTAACTTAATCAAAAAAAGTTAAATTTTATTGTTTGAATTAGTTTAATAATTTTAATTAAAAACAAAAAACAAATTATTTTTATTTAATTAATAATTTGTTTATTTTATTTTATTTTATTAATAATTTTTACCTGTTAAGATAAATTAAATAGTCTTTTAATATAACTAATAAATATTTATTATTAAAATAAGTTAACATATAAAAACAAAAATATGTAAAAATATAATTATTGTTTATAAAATTAAAAAAAAACAAAATTATTTTGTTTAGGGCCTAATGATGATTGTTCATTCTTGACCATTAGTGTATAAATAAGGAGTAGAGTAATCGAAACCCTGTACGTAAAGTGTAAATTTACAGCTAAACCACTCAGCTAACCCCTTTCTAAATATAAATAAATTAATCATTAATAAAAAAATTTTTTACATTTAATAAAACTTAATACTTTATACTTAATTAATTTTTTATTTAATTTTCTTTTTTATATTTAACATTTCAATACTCCTATTAAGCTAGCTTTAATTAATTAAGAGCTAACGTTATTTTTTAGAATTCATAAATTAAATAATTTAATAAAATTTTAATAATATTATACTTATAATTTAATACAATATAATATAATATTAGTATTAAATAAAAATGAATATTTAATTATGCGTATAAATAAAATGAAAACATATAGTAAAATTGTACTATTATTATTTTATTTTAAATTATTATTATAAATTAATTAATACTATATTTTATTTAAATTATAAATTTTCAATTATAACTTATAAATTATTAATTATCAATTATCAATTATTTTTGTAGTCATTTATAATTATTATAAATTTTAAATTATTTGCCGAATGAATAAAAAATGTTTATCATTATAATCTTGTTAAGTAATTTAAGTTTTTTTAAAAATACAATTAAGTAAAAACATTAAATTAAAAAAAAAAATAAATTTATTAATTTGAATTATTTTTTAATTTATAAAGAAGTATTTCTAATAATAACTAATAATTATTGAATAGTTAAATTAACAATACCAATCAAGCGAGTTATTAGGAATATTAAAATATTAATAACTTAACAGTTTAATAGAGTAAAAAAAAAATTATATAGAGTAATGTAATGTTATGTAATGTAATGTTATGTAATGTAATGTAATGTAAAAAAAAAAATAAAGGATAACAAAATAAATTAAATAAAACAAAATTATTATTAATTATTTATTATTTATTATTTATTATTTATTATTTATTATTTATTATTTATTATTTATTATTTATTATTTATTATTTATTAAAAAAAAACTATTAAATTATTAAATTATTAAATTATTAAACAAAAAAAAATAAAAAAAATATTTATAATATTAACTTGGAAACATCACGTGGGTAGACTTAAATTATAATTTAATTTAGTTAAGTGTAATATAAAAAAAGTATTATTAAAAATAATTAAATTAATTTAATAATATGGGGGTTATATTCAGTTTTCTTTATTTTCCAGCAGCACTTTCCAGTACAGCTACCTTGCTATGACTTTTGAGATGTTACTTAAATGAATTAACTAAAACTAATTAGCTTAACAGAGATGTTTATTAATAATTGACAAACTTATAATTATTGAGAAAATAACCAAAATATTCAGTAAAAAAATTTTTTTTTAAATTTAATTAAATAAATAATTAAAGTATAAACTTTTTATGAAACCTAAGGAAAACCCTCAATAAAAAAGTTAGCTGAAAACTACATTATTTATTTAGTTTAAAAAATTAAAATGAATTAATTTATACTACTATATTTTGGTAATATAATAGATTCAATGAATAAAAATGTTATCTCTGTAAAAGTTATAATTTTGCTCCAGTTTCCTCCATACTAAGCTTCTTCCCAGCGACAGACAGTTAGTTCATCACGAATGCTATCTTCACCGTTGCGCTAGTGATCAACGATTACTCGAAATTCCTTCTTCATGCCGCCGAATTGCAGACGACAATCCGACAATAGTTTATTAAAAGTAACTTTCTTTAATGATTAGCTCTTCCTTTTTAATTACCTTTAAAA
>Ga0307474_10002227_pt1 | contig 13948 bp, 11 predicted proteins | sample atmos_gasesECM1C_2_FD_203312 | JGI IMG/M metagenome (GOLD analysis project Ga0307474, IMG submission 203312) | Hardwood forest soil microbial communities from Morgan-Monroe State Forest, Indiana, United States - atmos_gasesECM1C_05 | ecosystem: Environmental > Terrestrial > Soil > Temperate... | reverse complement strand
GGCGGCGCGCCGAAGGGCAGCGTGCTCGCCGTATAAAACGGATTGGAAGGCCCGAAATCGGCCGATTTGGCGCTTCCGCCCGTAACACCCACCAACAAACCAAAGATCGCCAGCGATCCAATTGTGTACTTCAAGTTTTTCGTCCAGAGGCAAATGGGAGCCGCGGATTATACGTCAGCGCCGAAGGCGCCGCAGTCATCAACTATCGTTCAGGCGGCGTGAATGCGCTTGGTGCCTTGGGCTTCGTACTTGCGTTTGTTCTGCTTTCGATATCGCGCGGGCGCCTGGTGGAATCGGCGTTCGAACGCGCGGATGAAACTTGACGTGTGCTCGTATCCGATCGCGTGAGTAATTTCCTTGATGGACAGATAGCTGTTCGAGAGCAGATAGGCCGCTCGTTGCAGGCGCTGCTCGTTCAACCATTCGCCCATGCAGATGCCGGTTTCGTTCTTGAACAATCGCTGCAGATAGGCCGGGCTGAGTCGAAACTCGGCGGCCAAGTCACGGATCGCAAATGTGTTTCCCGTCTCGACCATGTCCAATATTTTCAACACGCGCCGTTCCAAGGAGTTGTCCCTGAGTAGCAGAAGCGAGACGGCTGCATCGCGCGTTATGTCCGATTTATGGCGCATTGGCGTTCTCCACGTGGACACAAACTACACCGTGACATGACCGCCGTGCAGATGTCGTTCCAGGGCGACAGGATCTCAAGCGTGCTAACGCAACGCCGCGGCGCTGGGACGCGCGCTTCGGCCGAATAGCAGGCCGGTTTCGACCTCGACCGGTTGCCCGTCGAGCAAATATGGCTTGAAGCGCCATTGCAGCAGAGCATCTGAAATATTCTTCGCCTGCTCGGGGAAAGCGCTCAGGAAGTGGATGTGCCTAACCCTTCCTTCCTGATCGATAACAATCCGCACGGCAACGGGATTGAATCGCAGCTGCGAGAAAACCGGTTCCTCACGTTCCAGCACCGTATCAGGGGTCGCGAAATCCTTCAGGCACACAGGAGGGCTCACGGTCGGCTGGATCATGGTTTTCATGCCCTCGACCAGCCGCTCCATGGATTTTGGGCTCGATCCGGTGAATACGAATTGCACCACATGACAACGGATTTCCGTCGCAAGCACGTGCCAATGCAATCCGGCGACCGCCGACAAATAATCGAGCCGGACGAAATCGCGATCCGCAATCCGTACCTTGATTGGATCGCGTTCCACCCGGTATTCGGCGCCGAGATGTTGCTGATAGTAGCTGACGAGTTCCGAGGCGCTGCGGGCCGGCGCCAAGGTGAAAAATAAATCCTGTGCCGCAATCAATATATGACCCATGCTGGGGTCAAGCGCGGGATTTTGGGGTTCGATCTGCGCGAGCACGTAGTAACCGCTGTCGGAAGGCGGCGGCCCCTCGTAGCGCTGTGTCCAATTGCTGCCAACGGCGTACCCAAGGCCGAAGTAGGCGTTGTCGTACCTGCCGCTGGACATCTTGCCGTCCTCCGGCAACGGGCTTGAGGCCCCGGCAGCGCTGGACCACGCGCCTTTCACCAAGATGACGCCTGCCGGCAACGGGCCGTATTGCGCCGCACCGTAGGCCGCGGCATCCACCAGTAGGGATGCCGCGAAAAATAACAACAGCCGCGAAAGCAATGAGCTCATGCCAACATCGACGCCGCCGCTTACAGCGATCTTAAGAAGTTCAGAACTTGCTGCTGCTGGCCGTTTGAAAGTGACGAAAAATTTTCCGCCACTTGCGTCGCTTCTGAACCGTTGCTGCGGTGATCGGCAATCGCGCTCAGTAAATTGGTGGTGCGGCCATCGTGCAGGAAGAAAATCCGCTGCCCGAGTCCCCACAACGGTGCCGTGCGAAATTGGTCTCCGCCCGCGCCGCCTTGCGACACGTTGTCCGCAAGACCGTTGCCCATGTGGTGAATCTCAAAATCCGAAAAGGCTCGCACCGTGACATTGCCCAGCGAGGCGGTAACGTTGGACGGTTGAGTGGCGCGAATAGCCGGGGTGTGGCAGGTCGAACAGCCTATGGCCTTGAAAAGCGCAAACCCGCTCGCGATCGACTGCGCTCCACCCGGAGTATTCGTCGAAGGCACGGGCGGGGCCAGCAGCCGCATGAACTCCGCGAACAGCACGACGTCCGACGGCACCTGCGCGTTCTGCGCGGCTTGATCCGAATTGGGCGCGACGTTGAAGTTGGTGGCATCCTCAGGATAACCGCGCCCTGAAAGGTTCAAGCAGTTCGAGGGTAGCCCGTTGCCCTGCTCCTCCTGCGGCAGCGGCCGCTCTTGGGAAAACATCTCGTTGGTGATGCCCATCTCTACGTTGTACGCTTCGCCCGCGAAAACCAGCAGGGATTTGTTTTGCGCCTTCCAGCCGAAGCGCGCAATCGTTCCGTCGTTGCCATTGCGATTGAACGCTCCGGCGATGCCGAAGTTATTGGCGGCCTGGGCTTGCTGATTTGCGAGCAGAGTCGAATCGTCGATATTTTCGATGAGCCCTAAGCCAAATGTCGGCGTTGGAATCCTGAAGATGATGTTGTTGGACTGCTGCGCCTGCTGAAAATTGGGCTGCTGCAGATTGCAGCTGCCGGCGTCCGGCCTGTCGGACACCGTGAAGAGATTCTCCACTCCCCCGTTTGGCGCACTCCGGTTCGGACCGCCGTTGGAATTGGTGAAAAACGGGAAACGCACTTCCAAGGTCGGCCCATGAGCGGTGATGAACGACGGCAAGGTATTGGTGGATCCCGAGGCGATGCCCTGGGCGATGACCTGGAATTCTGGATTGCTGGGCGGACTGCTGCCTCCGACGGCAGGCTGCGCATGGCATCCGGAACAGCTGTTCAGATTAAATCGTGGTCCGAGGCCGTTGTTCACGCCGCCCGAGACCACTTCCTGCTCCTGAAATCGGCCCAGGCCGTTGTCGAAGAACTCCAAGATTCCGGTGGGTGCGTTCGCGTTGACGGAAGCGAGTGGCAGCGGGCCGCCTTGAGTTGCACCCGGCTGCCCGTTGATCGGACCGCCGCGAACGCCAGGATCTGTTTGTGCCAGCACGTTGCCCGGGAATGCCAGCGCGGCTGAAAATAGCAACATCGAAGCGATTGCGAGAAGCTTTTTCATCCGTCTCTCCCTCAAACTGCAGCACATTTTTTTGGAGCGGCTCGACGACGGTCGAAGCGTGGCTGGTATTAGCTGCCCGCAATGCGCCGGCCGCAACAAGAAATGATTAGCATAATTCGCCTTTTGTTAGCATTTGCTGCGCACCCCAGGTTCCGGCCGGCCGGGAACGACGGCTGCGGCCGCGGCGCGTTTTTGGGCTGTTAGCGAACGCCCATCGTCAACCCGCGGGCCGCCAAAATGAATACGCTCGAAGACTGGCGTAGAATGGCTTTTTGCCGCAAAAAATCAGGGAGACCCTTAAGTCCATGCCCGTCAAAAAGCGCGCGCAGCGCATGCCGCCAGAGAAGCGGCGCGAGCAAATCATGGACAGCGCGGTGGCGCTCATCGTCAGCCGCGGACTATCCAGTTGCACTCTCGAGGTGGTCGCCGCGGAAGCGCGAATCAGCAAGCCCCTCATTTACAAGTACTTTCCCCGCCTCGCGGACCTGTTCAAGGCGCTGGTGGAGCGGGAGTATCGTTTTTTACGCGGCCGCGGCCTCGATGTCTTGCCGAAAAGCGCTCCCTACGAGGAGGTCATTCATCGCTCCAATCTCCGATCCATGGAATACCTGTACGAACGCGGCCCGATCATGCGCTTGCTCGCCAGTGACCGCTCGATCGCCGGCCTGGCGAAACGCCAGGACCGCGACGAGCGCGGCGTCATGATCGATTTTTTCACCAAGCGATGCATTGAGGTCTACGGCTTCCCGCGCGATGTCGCGCGCGTGTGTTCGACCATGACGGTCAACGCGCCGATCTTATCGGCGCGCGCGCTGCGCAGCGGCGGTATTGCAGCGCACCGCGCCGCTGAGATTTGGAGCGACTTCATCATCGGCGGCAATAATGCCCTGCAGCTCAAATACGGCAAGCGCAAGGTACGCAGGAAAAAGTCCAATTCTTGACTTGTCCGGCGCATAATTATAACTTCAGTCTAATATAGATCGCGCGGAGAGCGTCCATGCCCTATGCGACCAATCGGTCTTATTGCGATGCCGACAGCCACATCATGGAAACCAGGGACTGGATCGCCAATTTCACCGATCCTGAAATTCTTCCCAAGCTTCCAGAGATGAGCTTGCTCAAGGCGGGCACCAAGAGCTTCGAGGTCATCAACGATGCGGTGGCAAAACAAAAACACCGTGCCGCCAGCGGCGCTCCGGCCGTCGACGTGGTGAAGGGCGTAAAGGGCTGGAATGCGCCCGGCGCATTTGACGCCGCTGAAAGAAAGGCGGCGCTGGATGACTTGGGCTTCGATCGGCAACTCGTGTTCTCGACTTTTTCCGCCTCCCAGTATCTGCATCACGAAGATCCGGATGTACGCTACGGCGGCATCCGCGCGCACAATCGCGCGATGGCTGCATTTTGCAGCCACGACTCGCGGCTCATCGCGGCCGGTCAAGTGTCCTTCGCTGATCCGCAGCGTTGCGTGGCGGAAATGGCGGAAGGCGTTCGACTCGGCTGCGGCGCGTTCTGGATTCCCGGCATGCCCGTGGGCGACAAGTCCCCGGGCCACCCGGATTTCGATCGCGTCTGGCAGGCATTTTGCGATCTTAACGTGCCTTTCCTGTTGCACGTCGGCCCCAACAGCCCGACCAAGATCTCCGCCTACGAAAACAATGGCCAACCACGGCCGAAGGACATCACGGGCGCCGAGGGCGGCGAGAACCTTCGCGTGCGCGATTTTATGCTGCTGTCGGTCGGGCCGCAGCAGTTTCTGACGGCGCTGGTCTTCGACGGCGTATTTGCGCGATTTCCCCGGTTGCGCGGCGGTGTGATCGAACTCGGTGCCGGGTGGGTGCCCGAGTACTTGCGCACGCTGGACTTGAGCCAAAGAATCTTCAAGAAAACCGACGCCTCCGTGGAGGCACTGGCGATGAAGGCGTCTGAGTACATTCGCCGCGCGGTGAAGTTCACCCCATTCGCGGGAGAAGATGTCGGTCGCCTGATCAGGGACGCCGGCGCGGACTTATTCATGTTTTCGAGCGATTACCCGCATCCCGAAGGCACCGACGATCCTATCGGTCGCTTCGAACGCACGTTCAATGGCATCTCCGAGGAAGCCAAGCTCAAGTTTTACAGCGGGAACTTTCAGGCCATGATGGCCTCATTGCCGTAAGGCTTGGCCGTTGAATATTACATGTGTGCGTCGGCCGGCACGGCATCCTTCGGCGGCACCTTGGGGCGCTCGCGCATCGGCAGCTCCGGGATCATCAAGGTCGCGGTGAGCGCGATGACAACCACAATGATGCTCAACAAGAACACGTGCGTCACCGATTGCGCGATCAGCACACGAATCGCCACAGGAAGGTTCATCACACCGGCGTGGATTTGAGCATCGACGGACAGACTGCGCAGCTTTGACAGGTTCATCGACGGCAGCCCGCTCGATGCCGCCCATACCGCCAGCTTGGAGTTAAGATCGTTGGTCAAGAGCGTGCCGAAGATCGCGACGCCCACGGTGGATCCAATCTGGCGGAAGAACTGATTGGCGCTGGTCACGACACCAATTCGGTTCATCGGCACGGCATTCTGAATGGCCACGCTGTACAGGCTCTGCAGGGGACCCAACCCCATGCCGAGCAGCGCCATGCGCCAGCCGAGATCAAACCGGCTCGTACTGTAAGTCATCTGACTCATCAAAAAGGTCGCAATCAGCAGCACGCTCATGCCGGCAAGCATGAAGGGCTTGTAGCGGCCGGTACGGGTCACCAGCCTTCCGCTTACCGTCGCCGCCACGATCAGGCCGATCATGAGGGGCAGGGTCGACAGCCCGCTGGTCGTGGCCTGCACACCCTGGCCGAGCTGCATGAACAAGGGCAAAAATGCCACGACACTGAGGAAGGACATCGATGAGAAGAACCCGGCAGTGTTCGCGAAGGTGAACACTTTGTTGCGGAACAGTTCCATGTGGATGATCGGGTCCTTGACTCTCTTTTCGACAATCACAAACAGCACCGCACAGATCAAAAACATGGCAAACAATCCGACCATGATCGGCGAGCCCCAAGGATATTTTTGACCGCCGAACGTCAGCGCCAGAAGCAGCGGTACGCAGGACGCGACGATCAGCACCGCACCAAGATAGTCAATGCTCCCCTTCGCGGCGTGTGACAACTTCGGCATCTTGGCGATGACCATGAACAGCGCTATCAAGCCGATCGGCAGATTGAGGTAAAAGACCCAACGCCAGCCTTCGACCGTGTGACCGGCGATGGACACCGTCCCGTGGTCGGTGAAGTAGCCGCCCAGCAGCGGGCCGACCGCGCTGGCGAGGCCGAAAACTCCGCCGAACAAGCCTGCAAATTTGCCGCGCTCTCGCGGTGGAAACAGATCTGCGATGATGGCGAATGCCGTCGTAAATAGCGCACCGCCGCCCAATCCTTGAATTGCACGGAACACAATGAGTTGAACCATGCCGCCCCCCAAAAGCGGCAATGTTCCAAACTCGCCGGCGAGCCCCGACAGCCATGAGCCCAAGAGAAACAAGCCGATCCCGGCCAGCAGCACGGGCTTACGTCCGTACAGATCGCCTAACTTTCCCCACACAGGCACCATCACCGTCGAGGACAAAAGATACGCCGTCGTTACCCACGCATACAGCTCCAGGCCGTGCAATTGGCTGATGATGACCGGCATGGCCGTGGACACGATGGTTTGGTCCAAGGCAGACAGCAGGAAGACGATCATCACGCCGATAATCGTGATCCGCCGTTCGGCGTCCGTGAAATGGGCTGTGGTCAAAACTCAACGCTCCGCGCGAATCATTGATGCATTATCGCAGGGCGCCTACCACGCAGCACGAATTTCTGGATCTTTCCCGTCGCCGTTTTCGGCAGTTCGTTCACGAAATGAAATGCACTCGGGACTTTGAAATGCGCCAGCGCCGCGCGGGAAAAGGCGCGTAGCTCTTCCTCGTTTGCGGATGCCCCGGCGCGCAGGACCACGAATGCGTGCGGCGATTCACCCCATTTCTCATGCGGCATGCCCACCACCGCGGCTTCGAGCACCGACGGATGCCTCAACAGCGCGCCTTCGACCTCGATCGATGAAATATTTTCACCGCCACTGATGATGACGTCCTTGAAGCGGTCGCGGATCTCGATGTAGCCGTTGGGATGTACCACGGCACCGTCGCCGGAATGAAACCAGCCGCCCGCAAATGCCGCGGCGGTCGCTTGCGGATCGTTGTAGTAGCCGCTCATGACGACATTTCCTTTGGCGACAATTTCGCCCATGGTCGAGCCGTCCTGCGGTACATCGCGCATATCGCTATCCACTACGCGCAGCTCGCCCGATGTAATCAATTCGACTCCCTGCCGGGCCTTCATGGTCGCGCGTTCCACGCTCGACAGCGCGGCGTGCTCAGGCAAGGGCTCGCAAATGCTGATGAACGGCGCGGTTTCAGTGAGTCCGTACACTTGCAGCACGTCCCAGCCGAGTTCGGATTCCATTCGCTCGATGGTCGCCGCGGCCGGCGGCGCCCCGGCGGTAAGCACGCGAACGCAACCTGGCAGCTGCTCGCGTTGCTCCGCGGGGCCATTTGCAATGCCGATGAGCACGGTGGGTGCGGCGCAAAGGTGCGTTACGCGTTCGCGCCGCACATGCTCATATACTGCCGCAGCATCGACTGCGCGCAGGCAGACATGCACTGCCCCGGCGGCTGTCACGGTCCATACAAAGGTCCAGCCGTTGGCGTGAAACATCGGCAGGGTCCATAAGTAGCGATCGGCGGGCGTCATGGGCCAATGTGCCAGCGCCCCGACCGAATTCATCCAGGCATTACGATGGGTAATCATCACGCCCTTCGGGCGCGATGTAGTGCCGCTGGTGTAATTGATGGACAGTAGATCCGTTTCCACGATTTCCGGGAGGTCGAGAGATTCGCCGCCGCCCTCGAGCAATGACTCGTACGTCAACCAGCCGGTCTTCTCGCCCTCCAGAGCGACAAAATGCCGTACGCCCGGCATGCGCGTCCGAACACTGTCGACGCTGTCCAGATAGTCGCCATGAACACACAGCACGGTGGCGCCGCTGTGTTCGGTTACATAGATGAAATCCTCCGCCGACAGCCGATAGTTGATCGGCACAATGACCGCCCCGAGCTGCGGAATTGCGTAGAATTGCTCCAGATGTTGATGCGTGTTGGGCGCAATCGTCGCGACGCGATCACCCTTGCCCACGCCTAATTTCGCAAGCGCGGCGCTCCATTGGTCGCATCGCTTGCCGAATTGGGCGTACGTAAACCGTAATTTGCCGTCGACCACGGCTTCGCGCTGCCCATGCAGCTTGCGTGCGCGGCGCGCGAACTCGAGTGGCGTCAGCGGCGTTTCCATACTCAGGAAAGCGTACCAGATTGAGAGCCCCGGCTGTCGCGCTGGGGACGCTCCGCTTCGTAGCTGCGCAGCATCCGGCGCAGCGCCTGCTTCACCTCATTTCTCAATGCCGCGGGCGCGAGCACTTCAAGGTCCTTGCCAAGGCGCAGCAATTCACCAATGCCGAAGTCTCCGGACTCCACCGGGATCGTGCAGCGAAGCCAGCCTCGCCGATCCGGCCGGCCGGCGCTCTTCGCGACCGCCGCTTCAACATACGAGCCCAACAGGTGAATGAGGGTGCGCCCGCGCGGCGAAAGCCTGATCGTCGCGTAACCTCGATAGCTGCCAAGCTCGTATTCGCGCGAAGATCGAGTCCAGTAGGACGCCAGATCAAAGTCTGCAGGGCGCGCGAATGACTCATCGAGAGATTCCACCGCGAGAATGTTTGACGCGCGGTAGGTGCGATACGTGCTGCCTTTCTGCGCCACGAGATACCAGACGCCCGCCTTGAGCACGAGACCGAGCGGACCGATTCGCACCTCGTTGGAATCGCCGCCCTGGCGGTAGCGAATCTTCAAATAGCGCTCGCTCCAGACCGCGCGCGCCACCGTCGGCAGCAGAGCCACCGGCTCGGTCGCTCGAAACCAACCGGTGACATCCAAGTGAAAGCGTGTCGCCACGCGCTCGGCGCGCATCCCCGAGGGCAGCGCCGCCATCAGCTTGAGACGGGCGGTGGACATGCGCTCCGCCAGCCCCAGTTCAGCCGCAGGACCGGGCAATCCGGCCAGCATCAACGCCTCAGCTTCGGCCTGCGTGAGACCCGTGAGCTGGGTTCGGAAACCATTGAGCAGTTGAAAGCCGCCGTCGCGGCCCCGGTCAGCCATCACGGGGATGCCGGCAGCGCTGAGCTGGTCGATGTCCCGGTAAACCGTACGGATCGAGACCTCGAGTTCCTTGGCCAGATCCGGCGCGCTCATGCGCCCGCGGGATTGCAGCAGCATGAGCGTGGAGAGAAGGCGGCTGGCCAGCATCTGGTCAGGCTAGCATGAATACCTGACAATCGATGGCATGTATTAGGCCATGCTATTCGATCAGGATCGCCCGAAAATCGTTGACGTTCGTTAACGTGGGACCGGTAATCACCGAGTCGCCCAGCGCGCCGAAGAAACGATGCGCGTCGTTGTTGCCGAGCATGTCCTTGGGCTTGAGCCCCAGGGCTTGCGCTCGCTCGAGCGAATCGGGGCTCAGGTAGGCGCCGGCGATTTCTTCTTGTCCATCGACGCCGTCGGTGTCGCCCGCCAGGGCATGAATGCGCCCATGTCCTTCGAGCGCGATCGCAAGTGAGAGCAAATATTCCACATTGCGACCTCCCCGTCCGCTGCCGCGCACGGTCACTGTGGTTTCACCACCCGACAACAAGACGCATGGCGCAGCGAACGGTTGGCTGCGCTCGGCCACTTGATGTGCGATGCCCGCAAATACCTTGCCTACGTCCTTCGCTTCACCTTCGATGGCATCGCTCAGTATATGAGCTGCGATTCCTGCATCGCGAGCCACGGCCGCCGCAGCCTCCAAGGCCATTTGCGGCGTGGCGATTGTGACAGTGCGCGCACGCGCCAGCCGCGGATCGCCCGGCTTCACGGATTCTCCGCGTCCACTCTCGAGCAGGTCGAGCACCGCCGGCGGAAGTTCTATGCCGTAGCGGCGCACGATACTCAACGCGTCCGCCGACGTGGTGGCATCCGCCACGGTCGGACCGGAGGCGATATCGACCGGGCGATCGCCCGGTACGTCCGAGATCAGCAGGGTCAGCACTTGCGCCGGATAGCTCGCGGCGGCCAACCGCCCACCCTTGATGGCGGACAAATGGCGGCGCACACAATTCATCTCGCTGATCGTGGCGCCCGAGGCCAACAGGGCCCGGCTGACATGCTGTTTGAGGTCCAGCGTCAGCCCTTTTGCAGGCAATGGCAGGAGCGCCGATCCGCCGCCGGAGATCAAACAAAGCACCATGTCATCGGAAGATAGGTGGCCGACCAGATCGAGCATGCGTTGCGCCGCATGCATGCCGGCGGCATCCGGCACCGGGTGCGCGGCCTCGACGATTTCAATCTGTTTGCAAGGCACCGCGTAGCCGTAGCGTGTGACGACCAGCCCGGACAGACTCCCGCTCCAATTGCGCTCGACTGCCTGAGCCATGGCGGCGGAGGCTTTGCCTGCGCCGATGACGATCATTTTGCCGCGCGGCGCAGGCGGAAGATGGCTCGGAATACACACCGCAGGCTGTGCGGAGGCGATTGCCGCGTCAAACATCCGCCGCAGCAATGCCTGAGCGGACATCGCCTGCTACAACACCGACTTGAGCAGGCTGGCCATTTCCGCCGGATTGCGCGTGACTTTGATGCCGCACTCTTCCATGACCGCCAGCTTCTCGGTGGCCGTGCCTTTGCCCCCGGAGATAATGGCGCCCGCGTGCCCCATGCGCTTGCCCGGCGGTGCGGTGACCCCGGCAATGAAGCCCACCACCGGCTTCTTCATATAAGCCTTGATCCATCTGGCGCAGGTCTCCTCGTCATCACCGCCGATTTCGCCCACCATGATCACCGCATCGGTTTCCGGATCATCGTTGAACAGGCGCATGACATCGACATGTTTTAACCCATTGACTGGGTCGCCGCCGATTCCGACGCATGTTGACTGGCCCAACCCTAAATCCATCAGCTGGCCCACGGCTTCGTAGGTGAGAGTGCCGGAACGCGACACCACGCCGATGCGGCCCTTCTTGTGTATGTGTCCGGGCATGATGCCGATTTTTATTTCATCCGGCGTAATCACTCCGGGACAATTCGGACCCACAAGAATGGTCTTCTTCCCCCGCATCCGGTTGCGCGTCGCGATCATGTCGCGCACCGGCACGCCCTCCGTGATGCAAATGACCAAATCAAGATCCGCATCAACCGCTTCATCGATGGCGCTGGCTGCAAAGGGCGGCGGCACATAGATCACGGAAACGGTCGCGCCGGTTTGCTGCTTCGCATCGCGGACAGTACCGTAAATCGGAATGCCTTCGAAATTCTCCCCGGCTTTACTGGGATTCACTCCGGCGACGAAACAAGCTTTGCCGTTGGCGTAGTCGCGGCACAGGCGGGTGTGGAACGCACCGGTCTTTCCTGTGATGCCCTGAGTCATCACCTTGGTGTTTCTGTCAATCAGAATGCTCATGCCGGCCGTCCTTGCTTGCCATTGACGGCTGCGACAATTTTCTTGGCGGCGTCCGCCATGTTGTCCGCGGAAATAATCGGCAGGCCGGAGGCCAGAAGGGCCTTCCTGCCCAGCTCCTCGTTCGTGCCCTTCATGCGCACCACCAATGGAACACTGAGCTTCACTTCTTTGGCCGCCGCTATCACGCCCTCGGCGATGGTGTCGCAGCGCATGATGCCGCCGAAGATGTTGACCAATATTCCCTTGACCGCGGGATTTTTCAGCATCAGCTTGAATGCCTCCGTCACTTTTTGGGCGGTGGCGCCCCCGCCGACATCCAGAAAGTTCGCGGGCTCGGCGCCGAATAGCTTGATCGTGTCCATCGTCGCCATGGCAAGACCTGCGCCGTTGACCAGGCAGCCGATGTTGCCGCCAAGAGAGATATACGACAGATCGTACTTGGAAGCCTCGACTTCCGCGGGATCTTCTTCGTCCAAATCGCGCATGGCGACGATGTCCGGATGGCGAAACAGCGCATTCGAGTCGAAATTCAATTTGGCATCGAGCGCGAGCACGGCGCCTTTTCCGGTGATGATCAGCGGATTGATTTCCGCGAGCGAGGCATCGCATTCAACAAAGGCGCGATATAGCCCCTGCATGAAAGTCCGCGCCTGCGCGATGGATGCATCTGGAACGCCGATCTTTCTCGCGACTTCATCGGCCTGCGCGTCGGTCAAGCCGGCGTCGGGGTCGACGGCAACTTTGTGTATTTTTTCCGGATGGTGCGCGGCCACTTCCTCAATCTCCATGCCGCCCTCGGAACTCGCCATCAAGGTGACTCGCTGCGTGGAGCGATCGACGACCATGCCGACATACAATTCTTTGCGGATGTCGGCGCCCTCTTCCACCAGCAATCGCCGCACGACCCGGCCTTCAGGTCCGGTCTGATGGGTGACCAGGGTCATCCCCAAGATCTTCGAAGCGAAGTCGTGGACTTCCTCCAGAGACTTGGCGACCTTGACGCCGCCGCCCTTGCCGCGCCCGCCGGCGTGAATCTGCGCCTTGACGACCCAGACTTTTCCGCCGAGTTGACGCGCCGCCGAATCTGCCTCGGCGACCGAGAAGCAAGGCACGCCGCGCGGTGTCGCCACACCGAACTTGCGCAATATTTCCTTGCCCTGATATTCGTGAACATTCATATGGTGTTTGAACTCCGCACTAAAAATTTGCCCCTTCCAACGTTCTGGCCAGCAGCTTGGTCAGCGCATACACCGTGTCGAGATGCGGCGTCGGCGTGTTGGTGCGTCTGGCCAATTCCACCACCGAACCGAGCAACGCGTCGACTTCCAGCGTGCGGGCGGCCTCGACATCCTGCAGCATTGAAGTCTTATGGTGCCCCACTTTTTCAGCACCTGCGATGCGTTTTTCGAGGGAGACTCGGAACTTGACGCCAAGCTGATCGGCGACGCTTTGCGCCTCGCTCATCATTGCAGCCGCGACGGCACGGCTGGGCGGATATTGACAGATTTCCGCCAACGTCGCGCGCGACAACGCACTGATGGGATTGAAGGTTAGATTTCCCCACAGCTTCAGCCAAATCTCCGAACGGATATCGCTCAAGATTGGCGCCTGCATTCCGCCCTTGACAAAGCAGCGCGCAACTTGCGTCACGCGCTCGCTGGTCGTGCCATCAGGCTCGCCGACCGGAAAACGATTGCCCTCGACATGTTTGATGACGCCGGGCGCGACCAGTTCGGCGGCCGGGTATACCACGCAGCCGATGACTCGTTCGCACGGGATCTTGTCGTAAATCATGCCCCTCGGATCGACGCTGTTGACCCGCATTCCGGCAAACGCACCGCTCTGGCCGTGAAAATACCAGTAAGGTATGCCGTTCTGCATGGGAATGACCACGGTCCGCGGGCCAAACAGTTTCGGCACCTCTTCGGTCACTGCTTCAACCTGATGCGCCTTCATCGCCAACACGACGATGTCCTGCAATCCCGCGTCCGCATAGCTGTCGGTCACCTTGACCCGAGGCACGGTCTCTTCAGTATCATCGGCATTGAGCAGCCGAATGCCGCGTGTGCGAAGCGCCTCGAGATTTGCGCCGCGTGCGATGAATGTGACGTCTTCCCCAGCCAGTGCAAGCCGGGTTCCCACGTAGCCGCCTATTGCACCGACTCCAATAATTGCTATCTTCATGGGCCGCCGCTTCGCTTGAACAAAGAGGAACGGTCGGCACCGCCGCGACCGCTGCTGCGACGTTTCCGGC
>Ga0307474_10002226_pt1 | contig 13949 bp, 5 predicted proteins | sample atmos_gasesECM1C_2_FD_203312 | JGI IMG/M metagenome (GOLD analysis project Ga0307474, IMG submission 203312) | Hardwood forest soil microbial communities from Morgan-Monroe State Forest, Indiana, United States - atmos_gasesECM1C_05 | ecosystem: Environmental > Terrestrial > Soil > Temperate... | reverse complement strand
GATTTTTATGTTCCGTTCGGAACTCATGTACCGGGTGACATTGGATTCACGGCGAGGATCACGCCAGGAGGGAGTCAACCTTTAACACTGGGAGCAAACCAAATTGCGATGGTGCTATTTGACGGAGTCGAGGGGCAGTGGATCAGTATCGGCGTGACCGGCTCGACTTTCTCCAGTTGCTCCATGTTTCTGATTGCTCCAGACAACACAACCACGGCAACCACGTATTGCTACGGAGTAGGCGGAAACGCATACCTGACACCGACATTGTTACCCAAGAGCGGTACCTACACTATCGGAATTGATGCAAGTGGGGCACCCGGTAGCCTTACTCTGTCGCTTTCTGGGGATTTGCTAGGACCAATAGCGATTGATGGACCAGCCGTGACGGCAACCACGAGCGCACTTTGGCAGGACGTGCGATTGACGTTCGAGTCTACCGGACAGCGAGTGGTGGAGTATGCGACCAATGTCACGAATCCCGGAGCAAACCTCTTTGTAGTCACGCCGAACCAGACCACTTTGCCGCAGGGCGTTTACATCGACAACAGTCCATCGGGACAGACATTTTTCATAGATACGCAGGCGCTAGGACTCGGGACCTATCAGCTTTGGGTGCCCCACAATGCAGTTGCTGGTGGGAGCGAGACGCTGCAGATTAGCAGTGTGCCGCCGGACTATACGACTCAGCTCACATTGCCCTCCCCGGGAACGACGGGCGCGGTTGTGAGGGTACCGGCTACCGGGAACTTTGCCGTTGGTCAAAATGCAATTTTGACGCTGATCTTGACCTCTCCGCAGAGAGTTAGCCTCAATGTTGCAAACTCGACTATCGGAGGTTCAAACGGGTCGTGCATATTGACCGTAATCGGACCTAGCCCAAGCACGACGCAGGTTCAATACGGTTTATGCGGCACTGGCTCGGCCGCCTACATAGACACGGTATCGCTGGCTGCTGGAACATACACGGTCCTCATCGATCCTCAAGGGACAGCTACCGGGAACGTGTCGATTTCGATCAACAACGATCAGGATGTGACCACGCCGACGATTACGATTGGTGGTACCGTGACGGCCAAGACGACCGTGGCGGGGCAAGACGTGCGGTTGAGCTTCACGCCGACCTCGTCACAACCGCGAATTGCGGTGACGGCGACAGCTCCTACCGGATACAATCCCGCCCTTACCTTGAATTTGTGGAGCGGCACTGCTACGCAAGCGTCAATTTCGATTAATAACAGTGCTGTTGGAGAGGTCTACTTTCTCGACACCCAGCCGGTAAACGCGAATCAGCAATACCAATTGTGGCTGCAGCACAGTGGGACGAATTTCGGGGGGGAAACCCTAAAACTTACTAATGTGCCAGCAGACATCAGCCACACGGTAACAGTTGGTGGATCGCTATACACATTCTCAACCGTGGCAGGTCAGAATGCGAACATTAAGTTCACCATTAGCTCTAGTGAGTCGATAACGGTCCATTGGACCGGTGGGACTTATCCCAGCACACTGAATTGCTACATGACCGTAACGGGGCCTATTCCGTCAACGACTGAGGTCGGCTTCGGACTTTGTAATGCGCCAACCGGCACCGTGAGCCTGGGCACAATATCTTCTGGAACTTACAACATATTTGTAGACCCTCAGGCACAGAGTGCAGGTGGGATAGGGTTGACCGTAACTACTCCGTAGGGCGAGAGAAAAGATGAACAATACTGTCCGCTCGAAATCGTCGTTGACATTTGCGCTGGTAGTGGCATTGGTATTCGTTCCTGGAGCGTTCGGGAAGATGCACCGCAATGGCGCGGTTGCTTCTGCGATCGAGGAAACTGCGCCGCTTGTCGGGAACACAAGGACTTTGCTTCCCGACGGACGGCTTCTCATCGTCGGAGGGCAGGACAGCAGCGGACACGTCCAGGCCTCTCTTTCGACTGTGGATCCAGTCACAGGAACGATCAATGTACTAGGTGTGACACTTCGTTTCCCGCGCGCAGCACACACGACGACCGTTCTTCCAAATGGCACCGCTCTTATCTTAGGGGGAATCGGTCCTGATGGAAAACTCGTCTTGTCCGCCGAACTATTCGATCCCATTTCCGAGACGGTGAGGCCTGTGGCCTCAGGGTCACCAGCACCTCGCGCATTCCACACCGCAACACTTCTGACGGATGGGCGCGTTCTGGTGGCGGGCGGGGTGTTCGCTAGCGCATTGATGGCGAAGAGCGTCGAACTTTGGGATCCACGTGGGCAGAACAGTTCGGTCCTCTCCTCCGGCATTGCAATCGCACGCAGGAACCATAACGCGACTCTCTTGCCCGACGGGCGTGTGCTTTTTTCAGGTGGACAAGACCAGAACGGCAACTCGCTGCTCCAATCGCAGATTTTCGATCCAGAGGCCCAGACAGTTGCGGCCGTAGACCCCTTCTCCGCAATCCAACAGCCCGACAGCACTCTGACCGAAATGCGAGCCTCTTCGCCCCAGGATGGTGCTCAGAATGTTTCACCCGACGCCCTGATCTCGGTACGTTTCTCAAGGCCAGTTCGGATGGCAAGTATTAGCAGTGCGACAGCAAGCCTACTGGGACCCGACGGGCCCGTGAACGCCACCGCTATCGCTGCCGAAGGCGGAATGTTGGCGTTCATTACGCCTGCCTCGCCCCTTTTGACAGCCACGAGCTATACCGTGAAGCTCGCAGGGTCTGTGGATGCCGGCGATCAGAACGTAGCTTATGCCGAATTTACTTTCTCAACCGCCGGGGCCGGAATGCCTTCTTCTCTCAGCGACGAAGAATGGTCCCCCACCGCTGATTGGCTGACCCATCGTGCAGCTTCGAAGTACGAGTCTTTGCCCGACCTGCAAGGGCCGCACGGATCGACGTCCCTTTCTGGCCAGGTACTCAGGCTGAATGGGGAGCCGTTGGAACAGGCCACTCTTGAAATCGGCAATCGGCGGGCGAAGTCTGACAGCACTGGACGCTTCCTCCTCACCGACATTCCGTCAGGACACCAGGTCTTAGTTATCGAGGGCACTACTGCCAACACCGGGGGAAAGAGTTACGGTCGTTTTGAGTTCGGCGACGAGATCAAGCCCGGCGTAACGAACAAACTAGACTTCAAGATCTGGATGACGCCGCTCGACATGGCGCATGAAGTTACGATTCCTTCACCCACCACGAAGGAGACTGTTCTTACTACGCCGACGATGCCCGGGCTGGAACTTCGTCTTCCCGCAGGCACAATCATTACCGATGCTATCGGGAAAGTGGTTACGAAGATTACGATCACTCCCATCCCGCTTGATCGGCCGCCGTTTCCGCTTCCCTTCGTGCAGGTTCCGACGTACTTCACCATTCAGCCTGGCGGAGCGTACATCGCGGTGCGCAACGGAGGCCCGAAAGGCGCACGTCTTTTTTATCCCAATACCGAGCATAAGTCTGCTGGCGTCCCATATGCGTTCTGGAATTACAACCCCGACCACAATGGCTGGTTCGTTTACGGCGCAGGGCATGTCAACCAATCCCGCACTCAGGTTGTGCCTGATCCGGGCATTGTCATCTATGACTTTTCCGGGGCCATGGTGGGATCGGGCGGAGCTGGGCCGAACTCGCAAGGTGCTGCCGGAGACAATTCGAAGGACGGCGAGCCCGTCCAGCTTTCGAGCGGGTTGTTCGTTTACAACAAAACCGACCTGGTATTGTCGGATGTCATTCCGCTCTCGCTTACGCGCACTTACCGCCCTAACGACAGTTGGTCTCGTCCCTTTGGGATTGGCGCAACGCATCCGTATGAGATGTTCATCGGAGGGGACGGCACTCTTTTCGGGACCACTCCCTATGTTGACCTGATTCTGCCAGATGGCACCCGCATCCATTTCGTCGGTGTTGGCACGGCAGCCCCCTATGCGACCTACCTGCATTCCGCTGCCGGAACTTCTTGGTATGGCGCTACGATTACTGACACTCCCAATAACCCGAACCACTATGCTTTGCCCGGGCCCTGGCAGCTCCAGACAAAGGACGGCACGTTTTACAGCTTCCCTGATTCTGCCAATTTGGTCAACCCGGGTTGCCAGGCCCTGATTGCCATTACTGATCGTTATGGCAATCAGGTGCATATTACCCGGAACGGCGACGCCAACTGCACAATTGCTAAGATTACGTCCCCGAGCGGCCGCTACATCCAGTTTCAATACGACACCTCTTTTCGAGTGAAAGTGGCCACCGACAACATCGGTCGCCAAGTGCTTTACACCTATGACTCCAGTGGCCGCCTCTGGACCGTGACGGACGCTAACGGCGGCGTGTGGACCTACGGTTATGACTCCCTGAATCGCATGACCACGATCAAGGATCCGCGCTTGATTACGTACTTGACGAACACGTATACCAGCGCGGGTATGGTCTACCAGCAATATCTCGCCGATGGAACCAGCTTCTACCAGTTCAATTGGACCACCACCTCTAACACCCAGAACGTCACATTCACGGCAAACAACGGAGGATCAGGACCTGCCCCGTATGCTGTCCTCAATTTCCGCTCCTGCACGGCCTGCAACGAAGGTTTTGTGCCCCTCGTAACACAAGTGGACGTCATTGATCCGCGGGGCTACACCCGACGGGTTGCCTTCAACCAGAATGGATATACCACGAGCGACATCCGTGCATTGGGAAAACCAGAGCAGGAAACCACGACTTACGCCTACTCGGCAGATAACCTGGTCTCCACCGTGACGGACCAGTTGGGTCGAGTGACCAGCTACAGTTACGACGTCAATGGCAACCCCATGTCCATTACCCGCTTGAGCGGGACATCGAACGCTGTCACAACCAACGTCGTTTATGACAACACGTTCAGCAAGCCGATTTCCGTCACCGACCCTCTGGGGAACATCACTTCGTACGCATACGACACGTACGCCAACGTGATTGCAATCACCGATCCGCTGGGCCATCAGCTGACTTTCGGCTACAACGGCACAGGACAAGTTACCTCCGCCACTGACAGCCTGCAGCATACGACGCGCTTCTCCTACGACTTTGCCGATCTGATCAACGTGACTGATCCACTGCTGAATACGAGTTCCATGTTTCATGACAATGCAGGCCGTCTAGCTCAGCGAATGGATCCCCTTGGGCACACTATCAAGTACCAGCACAACAACCTGGACAGGATTACTCAGGTGACCGACCCACTGCAGGGGGTGACGACTTTCACGTACGACCCGAACGGGAACCTGCAAACAGTTCTAGACGCTCGCCAACAAGGCACTAACAATAAAACCGTCTATACTTACGATAATTTTGATCATCTTCAGACGCGCACTGACCCACTGACTAGGCAGCAAGCTTATGTTTTCGATCAGCTAGGCAACCTTACCAGCTTCACCGATCGGCGCGGAAAAGTCACAACATATCAGTACGATGGCCTCAACCGGTGCATTTTCGCTGGCTACGGCACATTACCCGGACCGACTTACGAGAGCACGGTCAACTACACTTACGATGGCGGCAACCGCCTCACCAAGGTCGTGGATTCCTCCTCCGGAACAATTATTCCCATCTTCGACGGACTGAATCGTCTCACTTCCGAGACGACGCCCACCGGTGCCGTGACCTACGCCTACGATAACGGAGGCCGCAGGACGAGTGCCACGGTCGCAGGGCAGCCGAGCAACTGCTACGCGTGGGACAATGCCAGTCGGCTTACGAAGGTAGGGCAAGCCACCACCTGCCCTGCTACCGCGAACACCACAAGTTTCACTTACGATGGCGCCAATCGCCGCAGCACGATGACGCTTTCGAACGGCATTGTGCTTACGTACGGCTACGATAACGATTCCCGAATCAACAGCTTGAGCTATCAGCTGGGGACAACTGCTATTGGCGGTTTGGCCTACCAATACGACGCCGACGGCCGCCGTACCCAGCTTGGTGGCAATCTTGCTGCCACCGGCTTCCCTTCGGCAGTCAGTTCTGCAGCCTACGACGTCAATAACGAACTTACTAACTGGAACGGAACTACTCTCACCTACGACAACAACGGAAACATTCAGAATGACGGCGCGAATGCCTACACGTGGAACGGCCGCAATCAGCTGATCTCTCGGGGAGCCACCGCCTTTCAATACGACACTTATGGCAGACGAACTCTCAATCCTGCCGGAAAGAACCTCTTGTACGACGGCTTAGACGTTGCCCAGGAACTCACGGGCACAACGCCGGTGGCGAACAAGATCGTTGGAGGCACCGACGAATTCTTCGGCCGCACCGATTCGACTGGAAGCTACACGCCGATTACAGACGCGTTGGGCAGTGTTCTGGCGCTCGCGAACTCCTCTGGCACCATCGTCACCCAGTACGGCTACGATCCTTTCGGGGGTACGACGACTGCTGGCACAGCCAACTCCAATTCCTCTCAGTACACGGGGCGCGAAAACGATAACAACGGACTTTACTATTACCGTTCCCGGTATTACAGCCCCAGCATGCACCGCTTCGTAAGCCAGGATCCTCTCGGATTTACCGGCGGTGGGACAAATCTCTACGCCTACGCGGGCGATACCCCAACCAACCTTCGCGACCCAAGTGGGCGAAGCCCATGCGCCCTTGGAGCTGCCGCTGGTGTAATTGTCTACAACGGGTACCAAGTGTGGCGCGAAGTCGACGCTATCATGAATGGAAGAAAGGTTCCGAACGCAGGCTGGTCGGGAGCGTGGAAGATTCTTTCAGGTTCAGCCCAGGCGGCGGGGGCCGGCTGTGCAATCGCCGACGGCGTCACAGGCCTTGCAGGTGCCGGGGAGGGAGCGGCCGAGGCGGAAGCAGCGGAGGCGGGGGACACTTGCGGGCTGTGCTTCCCCGCGGGGACGCCGGTTCGAACAAAACATGGCTCGGTTCCCATCGAGAAGATCAAGATTGGGGACGAGATTCTGTCACGAAATACAATGACCGGAAGGTTGGAGTATAAGAGGGTAATTGGTCTCGCCCATCCTCATCCAGACAAGCTGCTTGAGCTGCGCCTTACTGGTTGGGCACAACCTGTTGATCCGACACCTGATCATCAGTTTTTTGCCCGGACTGCCGACGGTGGAGCTGGCGTTTGGGCTCCTGCCGCGAAACTGAGGGCTGGAGATCTCGTCCTAAACGCGAAAGGGACCTGGACCAAGGTCACCGAAGTCGCTCCGCTCAAGAACCAACGGACCGTTTATAATTTCGAGGTCGCGGATAACCACGACTACTTCGTTGGGAATGCGGAGCTGCTCGTTCATAATGACGGGCCGTGCTTTAGCACACGCTCTCAAGCATTTAATGACGCGAAGAATGCAAATGACGTCCCTACGAGTGCACAGCCTGACGTCACCTACGCGCCAGACTCACCCGAACAACCGCCCGACATGCCACTTGATGACAGAAATGTTCGGCTATATCAATTCACGGATAACAGTGGCAATCCGGTTTATATAAGGGAAGATCTTCCTGTCGACTACGGGGATGGAGGTTCTCAAGGTCCACACTTCAATTCGGGGCCAGCAGGTAGCGATCTTCCATACCACAGTTATTGGGACGAGTGATGATAACTATTAGACGATATACAAACCTGAAGGAACTCGATGATCGCCAGCGAGTCTGGTCGTTTCAGAGGGCGCCTGATTCAGCCCGCCCGCAACTGGCTGACTTGTCCTGCATCGAGTTGCGACTCGAAAGGCTGCGCGAAAATAGTTCGCAGCACGGGAGTGACGCGCTAAAGGAAGAGGCATCTCGTCGCATGGATGAGATCATCTGGGCGTTCGTTAAAGCCGGCCCGGGGCAGGCCTATGCGATTGGACTGAGCTATCTCGCCCCAAAGAATAGGGTGAGATCTTACAAGGGTATTTTCCCCGTGGGGGGAGAAATCAGAAAAACGGATTTTCACCACGCGGAAGTCGAGAAGGGAAAGGAGTCGTTCTTCCTCGGGGTCGCGAAGATTTGTGAGAGAAATAAGAGCGAGAGTCTTTCGTTCGTACGGAGCCCCTCTCGATCCTTCATATTGATTTCGAAACTGAAAAGTGCTAAGGCGGTCTGCCAGAACTTGGAAAAAACATCCACCAAGTGGCTGCATTTCCAACGGCGATCCGTTGTTACCACATGGAAGCTAATTCCTGAGGCAGTACACCGCGATCAGATGGTGATCAGATTTAATCGAGATTTCACAGGCGAAGATTGGTTAAGTTTGATGCTATTCGTCCATACGTCGTTTATGGAAGAATGCGTTTGTAAGCTGAAGTTGATTGAAAAGCGCGACGCATAGTGACGTAACTTTCTCTGCTGAGCTGCAGTACTACCACCATCACTACTACCATCAACGTGCTCGTTCTCAGTTTAGCGTCGATCTCTGCTCTCGTGCTACGTAGGGTAGAGCTAGTACGTTCATCGGCGGGGAAAACGCTTTGCTTGTCATTGCTGATTTTGCAAGCCGGTGCTGTTGGCCAAACAGGCATTTACCCACACAACGCAACAAGGTGCGAGCGTTGCCACGGCGCACCGACCAAGTTCGGGTCTAGCTCGATGACGGTGCAGAGGATGGGAGCGTCAATTGCGGGGAAGTTTGTCCCGGCTTCTGAAGGAGGTATGCACCACCGAAATGGAGAATCTGCTCAAAGTTCGGCTTCGACCAAAGAGCTTACCGGCGAACGAGTCTCCCTCAACTTGATGGGCGACGGTTACATTGAGGCCATCGACAGCCGTGACATCGAGGGGAATGCCCAGCAACAGGGCCAATCCAACCTCGGAATCCCGTGGCGTGGTGGTCAAGGCTCCGGTGTTCGAAGCAAACAAGTCTTCAACAGCGGTACAGGTGGGCCGCTTCGGCTGGAAGAGCCAGCACAGCAGCTTGATGTCCTCCTGCGCCGACTCGCTGCGCAACGAACTCGGTATGCGTAACCGGCTTTACCCGGACGAATATCCCACGCACGTGGCCAGCGACAGCCCCACACCCTTCGACACTCCGGACGCCAAGACGCACAAGACCGAACTGGAACGCCTGATAGATGAAATCCGCCACACAAGTCCGCCGGCCCGCGACGCCAGCCTCGCGGCAAGCCTCGACGCCCAGGCAGGGAAAAGACTCTTCACCCAGATCGGCTGCGCGGTTTGCCACGTCTCAACCTACAAAACTGTGCCGCCAGGCACGCGCATCAACGGCGGCACGTACAAAGTCCCAAAGTTCCTTGGCAATGCGATCATTCACCCCTACAGCGACTTCTTGCTACACGATGTCGGGACAGGAGACGGCATCCCACAAGCTGCCAAGCCCGAATACCTAGACCAATCCACCGCGAACAAGTTTCACACCGCGCCACTCTGGGGCCTCCGATTCCGCCAAGGCCTAATGCACGATGGAGATTCCCCCGGCACCGAAGCAGCTGTCAAGCGCCACGGGGGAGAGGCAACCACAGTCCGCCGGCAGTACGAGCAACTGACACCAACCGAGAAGCAGCAACTTCAACAGTTCCTAAGCTCCCTATGATCCTGCCCAGCCATTCCAGTCGACTCTGCTCGCGAAACCAATTGTGCGAAGTCAAGAAGCAGGAACGTTTTGGCGTCACGAAGTCAAGCAAGTTCGAGACATTGCCAGGGCGGATTTCGCTTGAGTTTTGTTCCCAAAGGAAGCGTCAATGTGTCAATGTTGCAGATCTCAGGGGAGAAACTATGCTCGATTCTTCTGCCAACCAACGCCTCGATTCTTTGCCCAAGATGGGTAAGCCCGCTCTATGTGAATTATGGCTGCACTTCTTTCAAGTGAGAGCCGCAGTCTGAAATCCGAAAAGGTCTCATGGTTCGCATAGTCGCCCACCGCCTGTAAGAGGAGGAGTTCGGCAGGCTCAACGACGCTAATTGCCGCCGACTTCGACAGCTCGCAAGTGCATTCAAGACCAGCCCCAAGGCTAACGAGCCGTGTCTTAATTAACACGCTCGACATCTTTGCAAAAAATTTTGAGTTGAGTATCTCGGAACTAATACGGGGGGTTAGTTTGTGCAGCCTAAAGAATAGTTTTGCCCAATCTCGAATGTTCCGCCCTGTTGCAGTTTGACTTCTGGTCAGCTGCTCTTCGGTCCCATCTCTTCGATCGTCCTTACCGATATGAGATGCAGTGGCACATGGGACTTCCGAGAGGCAGGTCCGGTTTCTTGCCTCTCCGTTACTTCCCCTTTTCCACCGCTTCCACGATCACCAGTAATGACAACACCGCTCCATAGTTCTTTAATCCTACGGATTGTTCCCAGATCTGGGCTCCTTCTTGTAAGCCTTTTTCATACAGCCACGCCGAGGCTGGAACTGGTGCCAGTTGGTCGGGCACGCTTTGTTTCCGATAGCACCGGGCAGCAAAGCTGTTCTCCCTCACTTCACCTTTCCGTATCCAACGCACAAATCCCTCGGACAGCTTCGACCATAGGATCTTTTGGTTCTGGGACCACACCACTGCGGCTCGGTGCGGAGTGAGCGTAATCAGCCGTACGGCGGAAGCCGTCAAGGACGTGCCACAAAGCCGGGCAATCGCGCGAATCGACTCCAGCAAAGGCTCTGACTGAACAAAGTCGGCCATGAGTCCTCGAGGCATCAGAATCTCGGCGGCGAAGCGGTTGGCGTCGAGTTCCGGGCGATAGAGATCCGCGTCCCAGTTTTCAATCCTCTGCGGCTTGCAAGGGGCGGAAACTTCCTGCTGGCCTGGTAGAACGAAGTGTCCAATTTCGTGGGCCAGGGTGAAGCGCTTGCGGGACTCCTCGCGAATCTGGGAGTTGATGACAATACAACCGCGCTGGGCGTCACGGATGCGTAAGAGCGCGCCATCATAGCTTTCGGCCGGCCGATAGAGGACGTCAATGCCAAATTCCCCGGCAATTTCCGTCAACCGATCGCGGCTGTTGAGGCCGAAGCGACGGAGAAACGACTCGCTCACCAGGGCCACCAAGTCCAAGTCCGGACTTATCTTCGTTACTCTCTCCTTCAGCTCGGATTCCAGCCGGTCGAGTTCCTGCTGATCGGATTTCGCAAGCTGGCTGCTCTTGCGGTAGGCACGGGCAGTTTCAAGATTGGAGGGAAACCGGAGAGGCGACAAGAGCCGGTCGAGCCAATGGTCGGCGATCCCGAGGGCGATGACTGATTGGCTTTCGGACTGGTCTTCAAATTGGTCTTCGGGGCCGTCTGCAGGTCGCGTCGCTTCAATCGCTTGCTGCAGAGCGAGAGGCACAGGTCGACTTGCAGCTTGTTCCCGCTTCGCGATTTGGGTGGCGGAGCGATGAAACCGCGCCCTCAGCGCATCGGGATCGATACCTCCTTCCCGTAGTTGACGGCGCAGTTCATCGACGTTTGCGATGGGGTCGTCCACGAGGGAGTCCGCGAGGCGCAGGATGTCTTCGGCGAGTGGCTGGTTGTTCGGCTTAGACATGTGGTGCCTCTCCGATCAAACGAGCGTCAGCCAACTTCCGCAATCTAAAGTTAATACGTTTCCTCCGGTGCTCGACTTCCACCACAGTTGTATTCAACCTCTCGGCGAGTTCCTGGCTTGAAAAGGCATTTGTAGCCCGCCGGCTCCATCTGCAACCTCACGATCTCGAGAAGCTCGGGGTGATCTTTGAACTGATCAACCAGCCAAACCAGACGCTCACGCCGGAGGTGTTCGTCTTCGGGGTTCCCAGAGCTCGAGGTCCTCTGATCGAGGAAGGATTCCGATAGATCCTCGCTGCCGGTTCTCTCGTCATCCGCGTAAACGCTCGTCTTGGCGCGTTTCGATCGAACCAGATCGAGAAAGTCGCGTTTGAGTACCTCGCGCAAATACGCCAGAACCCCAGCGGTAGTGGGTGGTCCTTTGGTCGAAGACCAGGTCACGGATGTGTTGAAAGGGTCGAGGAGCTTGAGCAACGTGGCGCTGGCCAGGTCAGCGGCACTGTCTCCACCGGGCAAGACGAGTTCGTCGCGACGCTCTAAGCATGCCGCTGCGGTGAACAGACTTTGAGCGTGCAGCGCCAGGCGGTAGAGCACTTGTTCGAAATCGACTTCGGCGCGAAAAACGTCCGTAGCTTTCCTCTTCCCGTGGCGCGCATACGTAACATTTTCGCAGCCCGATCCAGAGATTTCCACAGAAAAATTCTTGGAGCTGGCGAAAAAGTAGCCCGGCTCAATCGCACTAGCAGCAGAAGTCACAATTAACCTTCCCAAGAACGAACGATGCCCCCTCCACGCTCATTTTTCTGCTGCGGTCGGGAACAGTTCGGGTACACCCTGAATTCGCCTCGCCGGGGAGGGAAGGGATAATCAAATTCGTGCCTGTCGCTTCCCGCGAGAAGCGTCCCGCCCTACGGTCCAGAAGTCGACGATGCGAGCGGTCTATATTTCGTCCGGGAGTTGATTGTAAACATGTCCACGATTCCGAAACCGGTTGTACCGGCATGCGATTGGCGTGAAAACGACACCTTGCTTACGCCCCAGCAGGTCGCTGAACGATTGAACACATCGCTTGATTGGGTTTGGGATCACTCGTCAAGAAAGACGCCGCTCTTACCAGTTATACGTTTTGGCGATGGCCCCGGACGAGCAGGAATGCTCCGCTATAGGGCAAGCAAAATCGAAGAGTTCATCCTAGAACAAGAACGATTCACCAGCACTCGGCGTAGAAAGTCGGGGTGTAGAATGGCGCAACCCACTTGTTCCCCCACAGAAATTGAGGAATGAAATGGGTAAATCGCACCAGAGGGGCTGGATTGTTGAACGCGGAAAAAAGTGGTACGGCTACTACCGCCGGATCGTCCTGGACCCAATTACAAACGAAAGAAAAACGGACGTAGTTTCCGTCATTCTTGGGCTCAAGTCTCAGCTGACAAAAGGCGCGGCCCGAGAAGTACTGCAAAAGGAAATAGCCACGCAGACGGGGCAGAATCTTGGCGGCAGGATCATGAAGGACGGCTCAATCACTCTTGGCTGGTTCGTCCGCAACCGATACTATCCGCTACGCGATTGGAGACCTGAGACAGAGAAAGTGAAGAAGATTCAGATCGAGAGGGATCTGGTCGAGAAGTTTGACAGTGTTTCGCTGGAGGCTTTTGAGCAGTTCACCTTACAGAAACATCTCAAGCATCTCGCTGCATTTCTCTCAGAGGACAGGGTGAAGCATGCCCGGTCCTATATGAAATCGATCTTTGCTGAGGCCGTCGAACAGGATTTCCTGCTGAAAGATCCGACGCGTGCAATCAAGATTCCGCGAAATCTGCGGGAGAAAGACAAAACGACGCTGACGTGGCATCAATTGCGGGCGGTGCTCGCCGGCGTCGCAACCAGGGATCGTATGCTACTGACGCTCGAAATGACAGACGCGCTTCGCCCCAGCGAGTTGTTCGCGCTGCGGTGGAGGTCGTTCGACGGCAGTAGACTCACGATTAGCGAGACCGTCTACAAAGGAAAGATTCGACCGTTTGGCAAAACGGAAAAGAGCCTTGGGGATGTTCTTCTACCCAAGGGAATGGTCGATGATCTCTGGCTGTGGAAGCAGGAGTGCACTGACTCTTCACCCGACGCTTTCATTTTTCCCAACACCAATGGTGGGTTCATGGATACGGGCAACTACCGGAACCGAATCCTGAATCCGCTGGCGGAGAAACTTGGCTTGCCGAAACTGAACTTCCAGGTCTTGCGCAGAACGATGGCAACGCTGGCGCAGCGCAAGGGGTCGGTGAAGGACATCCAAGCTCACCTGCGGCACTCCAAAGCCGATACGACGGCCAACGAGTACATGCAGGAGTTGCCGGAGAGTGTGGGGCGGATGGTTGACTCGATGTACGAGGAGTTAACGCACAATCAAACTGCGGCGTCTGCCGATTTGCTACCAAATGCTACCAACGAGGGTGGGAGCCCTGCCGCTATCTGTATGAAAAATATGGTAGGCACGACTGGACTCGAACCAGCGACCTCTACCGTGTCAA
>Ga0307474_10002225_pt1 | contig 13950 bp, 12 predicted proteins | sample atmos_gasesECM1C_2_FD_203312 | JGI IMG/M metagenome (GOLD analysis project Ga0307474, IMG submission 203312) | Hardwood forest soil microbial communities from Morgan-Monroe State Forest, Indiana, United States - atmos_gasesECM1C_05 | ecosystem: Environmental > Terrestrial > Soil > Temperate... | reverse complement strand
CTGTTTCACGAACAGGAACGAAACCCACACAAATGCTGCATAGAGAAAAGCATTCAGGAACCTCACCCAGTACGCCAGCGCCCATTCGCGCCATCCTAAGAGCGCGCCCAATCGATACCACGCCGCTGCCACCATGTAATACACCGGCGGCGATTGGGCCTCGAATGTACTTTGTTTCATCCATGAATTTAAGACTCGCTGGTATTGCACTTCTTTCATTTGTTCGGGAAGCTGCGCGATCGGCAGGTCCAGGTGCAGCGATCCTAATAGTTCTCCGGACGCAAAATATTCGGGTGAGCCATACAGCGTAAATACGCGCGCCATTTCCGGGTCGGTTTGCGGAAGTGTTTTCTGCGGTACAAATCCGTGCGCGTAGCGGTACACCATCTCGTAGTGATCCTGCTCGTCAACGTTGTTAAAAAGGGGAAACGCCGCGGCAAAAATCAAAATTCTTACCAGTGCGAAGCAGCACATTACGCCTGCAATCCAGTTTTGCTTTCGTTTCAGAAACGCGTCGATGCGCTCGGTTGTTGTTATTCCAGATCTGAAATCAACTATTTCGGGCATCGCGCTCGCGGTTCTCGATAGCGTAGCCAAGCTTGTCTGCTCTCTCTAGGTGACGTATCCGTGTCCGAATTTTGTAGCGGCCGGCCTTCAGAGCGGTGATGTCGGGCTGCCAAATTGCCTTCACGGATTTTCAACGACTATCTGAACATAGCATGCCCCTAATTGTGTTAGAGACTCTCGAGTCGGTCCTGCTTCGTCTGATGCAACATCCGTACAAAACCCGGCCTATAGGTTAAACTGGAGATGCAGGAAAAATGCGGGAAATCGCCCAACTCGAATCGTCGCTGCCTGTCAGCTCGGAAACGCGGCCCGGACTCGTCGCGGTCGCCATGTCTGGCGGCGTGGACTCTTCCACCGTTGCTGCTGTTCTGCAGCAACAGGGCCGCGCGATTATTGGTCTTACCATGCAGCTCTGGAATCAGCGCCGGCTGCCTGAACTTCAGGGTGACGGGCCCGCGCAGCACCGCTGTTGCTCCCTCGATGATGTCTACGACGCCAAGCGCGTTGCCCAGCATCTCAACTTTCCCCATTACGTCGTCAATTTTGAAGCACACTTCGAAGACCGCGTCGTCCGTCCCTTTGTACAGGACTACCTCGGCGGACGTACTCCCATCGCGTGCACCAATTGCAACACCGATGTGAAGTTCGAACCGCTTCTCCGCATGGCTCGCCAAATCGGAGCCGATCGCCTTGCCACCGGCCACTACGCCCGCATCCGCCGCGACGAATCCACGGGCCGCTTGCAACTTCTTCGTGCCCTCGACCCCACAAAAGATCAGTCGTATTTCCTTTGGGGACTCTCGCAAGAACAACTTTCGCGCAGCGAATTTCCGCTTGGCGAACTCTCTAAAGACGAAGTCCGCGAAATCGCTCGCCGCTCCGCGCTCCCCGTAGCGGAAAAGCCGGACAGCATGGAACTGTGCTTCGTCCCCAACGGCAATTACGTCCAATTCATCCACGCCTACGCGACGGAAAGCAAAATCCCACGGAGCGCCGGCGATGGCGATATCGTCACCGAATCCGGTGAAGTTCTCGGCCGCCACAACGGCATCCACAATTTCACCATCGGTCAGCGCAAGGGTTTGGGCTTCGCCGCTGGCAAACCGCTCTACGTCCTCGCCATCGAACCGCACAACAATCGCGTTGTCGTCGGCGACGACGATTCACTTCGCACCACCGCGTTCGAAGTAGAAAACGTAAATTGGATTTCTATCGCCGCACCGACTGAGCCAATCCGAGCCACGGTAAAAATCCGCCACAAGCACGAACCAGCAGCGGCCACGGTCGCATGCCTGCCCGACTCTCGCGCGCGAGTCACTTTCGATTCCCCGCAACGCGCCGTCACTCCAGGCCAAGCCGCCGTCATCTATTCGAACGAACTAGTCCTGGCAGGCTCCTGGATCCGCTAGAGGCTTTGCACCGTTTCCGTACCGTTTTGTACCCTCTTTGCAGCGGCTACCTCCAGGGTAGTCATCTTGCCCGGCAGCGGCCGCCTTCCGAGGAGGGCCCTTTATCCAGAGGCGGCACTACCGCCGTATAGTCCGCGCCCATCGCTCGGAAAGCATTTTTGCAGTGCGGCAGCCCAGCTGCCGCCTTTCGCGCCACAACGCAAATGTACACACCTTCTCGACCTTCACTCTGCTCCTGTGCAAAAGCTAGCCAAAAAACAAAAAGGGGCGCGACTCACGCCACGCCCATTTTCAATTTTCCAATTTTCACCCGCCACTTCAATTTCCTAAATAAACAGCTCCTCCTCCTGCTCCGGCGACGGCTCCTGATTCCCGGAGTGCGTCCCCACCCTCCGCGCCCTCAGCAAATCCAGCCCAATCTTGATTCCGTGCACCAGCGCCGACGCCTTCTGGACCGGCTTCCAAAAACTCTGTTTGAACTGCGCCCCGGCATCTTCCACCGCTTCCATCGTACCAGTCAGTATCCGGTCAATGTGAAGCAGCTGCCCGCGAAACCGGTCAGCAGCATCGGTAAAGACGCGATCCATCTTCTGCGCCTGTCCGCGCGCCAGATATACAATATGCGCAGCGTCACTGACCATGGTGGAAATTCTTGGCTGCGTATCGTCCAGCAGGATTTGCACACGCGTCAAGATCGGTCCGGCTCGCGCGTTCAAATCCGTCACCGTTTTCTCCAGCTTCTGCATGGTCCGCCGCGTGGTGAAGAACAGTGCCGTCAAAATCGACACCTGCAGCACCAGCGCAATCGCCACCACTACTCCGACCCAGTTTTGCATGTCCGCCCCGTCGTCCCGCACGCGGAACGAAATCTACCAACACGCGCCCGGCAAATAATTAAATTACGACTTCGACGCCTCGCGCCGGTACGCATCTCGCGCGCCTTCCACCGCCGCCGTAATTGTTTCCTTGTGCCGCGAAGCCGCATCCTTGCCCCGCTCCACCAGGTCATCGGCCCGCTCGCGCAATTCCCGCGCCTTCTTCTGCGCAAACTCGCGGCCGTCGTCCGCTCTATCCGCCAAGAATTTCCGTGTCTCTTCTCCCGACTTCGGCGCAAACAGCACGCCCACCAGCGCTCCTACTCCAAGCCCCACCAAAAAATACGAAACCTTCGATCCCACGTTGTCAGCCATCTCCGCCTCCAATCTGCAACGTAACACAGCTATTTGCCGGCCACAATACATCCTAACCGGTCCTGCAACCACAGAGCGGTTATACGGCGCTTATACCGTCTCGTGCGTTTTGCCGAGCTCCTCCAGCACCTTTTCAGCTCTGCCTCGCGGAATTACCTCACTCAGCCGCTCCACTCCCGCCCGCTGTAGGTTCGTTACGCTGCCAAACTCTTTCAACAACTTCCGCGCTGTCTTCTGCCCAATCCCCGGAATCCCTTCCAGCGTACTCTTGGTCTGCCGCTTTCCTCGCCGCAACCGGTGAAAAGTCACCGCAAACCGGTGCGTCTCGTCTCGAATCTGCTGAATCAGATGCAGCACCGGCGAATGCCGCTCCAATATAATTGGCTCGCTCTCTTGCCCGTATACATACAAAATTTCTTCCTTCTTCGCGATGCTCGCCAGCGGTTGATTGATAATCCCCAGTGCCTCCAATGCCTCCGCCGCCGCATGCAGTTGCCCAATCCCGCCATCAATCAGAATCAGCCCCGGCATCGCTTTCTTTTCTTCCTGCAAACGCCGGTAGCGACGCGTCACCACCTCGCGCATACTGGCAAAATCGTCGTTCTGACGATAAATTTGCAGCGGCGAATCGCCATCCCCGGCGCCCGCCCCGGCGTTGTTTTCTCCGTCACCAGCGCTACTACTTTCCTCTCCACGAATAATAAATCTCCGGTAATCCGACTTCTTCATCCGCCCTTTTTCCCAAACCACCATCGAAGCCACAGTATCGCTCCCCTGGATGTGCGAAATATCAAAGCACTCGATGCGTTCCGGCTCCTCCACCAGGTCCAATGCATTTTGCAGCGCCTCGCCAATCGCTTTAGACGTTGGCTTCAACACTCGAAATCTCTGTTCGAACGAGTGCGCCGCGTTATTCCTCACCAGATCGAGCATCGCCCGCTTCTGTCCGCGCTGCGGCGTAAAAATCTCCACGCGATGCCCGGCCCGCTCGCTCAACATTTCTTCCAACAACTCGCGATCCTCGAATTCTTCCGGTACATGAATCGCCTTCGGCAAATAATTCGCCTCCAGATAAAGCTGCTTCAGCAGCGACGGCACGAATTCCTTCGCATCGAACGCCGCCAAATCTTCCCAATAAAATTCCCGCCGATCCACTACTCTCCCGCCGCGCAAGTGAAACAGATTCGCCGCCACCAGCGGCGCTTCCTCGTGATAAGCCAACACGTCGGTATCGTCACCCTGCGCAGCGGCAATTCGCTGCCGTTCCTCGATGTCCTCCATCGTGCGCAGCAAATCGCGGTACGACGCCGCTTGTTCGTACAATTCTTTCTCCGCCGCGGCCGCCATTCTTTCTTCCAGACTCTTGATCAAATCGTGCCGCCGCCCTTCCAGCAGCATTCGCACGTCGTGCGCCGCCTCCGCGTATCGCTCGTCGGTCGTCAATCCCGCCACGCACGGCCCCAGGCAACGGTGAATATAAAATTGCAAGCACGGCCGTGGATGCGCCCTCGTCAAATCCACCGTGCACGACGGCACCAGAAATCTTTTATGTACGAAGTGCAAAATCCGCCGCGCCAGGCCGGCCGGAAAATACGGCCCAAAATATAGCGACCCATCCTTGCGAATTCTTCGCGTGAAATACACGCGCGGATATTTTTCCGCCGCCGTAAACTTGATGTACGGATAAGTCTTGTCGTCCCGCAACATCACGTTGAATTTCGGCTTGTGCCGTTTGATTAAATTATTTTCGAGCGCTAGCGCCTCGCGCTCGTTTTCCACCACAATCGTTTCCAGTTCGGCGATTTCCCGCGCCAGCGAACCGGTCTTCGCATCCATCCACCGCGATTCCAGAAAATAGGAACGCACGCGGCTCCGCAGCGAGCCTGCCTTGCCCACATAAATCACCGCCCCGCCTGCATCGCGGAACAGATACACCCCAGGCTTCTCCGGTAACAACCCCGCTTTTTCTTTGGGTTCCATCAGGACCGTGTTCGCTTCTCGTACCAGCCGCCTGCCGCAGGTAGCGTTAGAGCAGTTCTTTGCTCGCCGTTGTAATGGCCGGTCTTTAGACCGGTTCTTTTGCCGGTTCTTTTACCCGCTCTGCCACATCCCTGTTCTCGCGAGCCAACTTCCATCATACTAGACTGAATCACACCACCGTGAATCGCACTACCGTCAATCGCCGCTCAATTCTTCTCGTCACCGCGCTAGCGGCAGTTTGCGCCGCCACGCCCGCATTTACTTTTGCGCAATCCTCATCTTCCAAAGACACTGCAAAACCCAAACCAAACACCGATACCGCCACTCAAAACGCTCCTGACCAGCCGATGTGGGATCCCCTGCGCGCGGAAAGAGATCTGGAAGTTGGCCAATTCTACTTGCATAAGGGCGATATTGACGCCGCAATCGACCGCTTCCAGGACGCTGCGTTAGCTAAACCCGGCTACGCGATTCCCTACCGCTTTCTCGGCGAAGCGCAGGAAAAAAAAGGCCTGAAGCGCGACGCCATCCAATCCTACACGCGCTATCTCGACCTCTACCCACGCGCCGAAGACAGAGACAAAATCGAAAAGAAAATCGAAAAACTCCGCTCTGAACTAGCTAAATCCAAAAAGAAATCCTAGTGACATCTCCAGGCTATTTTTTTGCAGTGCGGCAGCCCTGCTGCCGCTTTTTCCGTGTCACCGCGTTTCCCGCGCCGCCGCTTTTCCTTGGTAGCGCCGGGCTTCAACCGAGCTCTTCAGTAGCGCAGCCACTCTTGTTCACCCCGAGCCTCGAAGGGGCGGTACGCGGTGTAGCCCGCGCCACGATCAAACCGCAAAGGCCAGGTCAATCCCTAGGGTCTGCCCACTCACCACCGAAAAGGAAAAACTCTCCTCTCCCGCGCCAACCGATCCAACTCTCTCCTCGCCCTCGCAAACTCCGGAAACAATCTCTCCTCCGCACGAAATTCCGGTGAATGCGAAATCAGGCTGCATCCCGACTTCCGCGTCGGATGCTTCACATGCAACATCTCGTGATACAAAACATACTCCACCACGTACTGGGGAATTTCAGGCCGGTCCATTCGCCGATTCAGCAAAATCTGGTTCGGCCCAGGATCAAATGATCCAAACTGGCGCCGCCATCCCCGCATGCTCCATCCCAGGTGCGGCTTTTCCAATGCACCGGCAAAAAAGCGCGCATTCAATTTATCGAAAAGTCCGTTCAGATCAAACTGCTGTCCCGCCGCGTGCAACGCCGCAGGCCGCACCCGTCCGCGCCGCATCTGCTGCACTCGCTCCCGCGTCTTGTGCGATTTTGCGTAGGCATGGTATGGCCCGACCAGTGCACGCCGCGTTCGCCTGCGATAAATCTTGCACAACAACAGCGCCGCCGCTCCTTCCAACACCGCAAGTGGCGCTCGCTGCAGCAAATCCGAAAACCGCACAATCATCTGCTCATCGCGCCGCCGGATCGTCAGCACCAGGCTCGAATAGGGATAAAACTCCACGCGAAAAGCCGGCGGAGGCCCAGCGCAACCAATCCTGGTAAACATCCTCTGGCACAGCGCTGCACCGCCCGGCACCGGTGTAACCCTCCGCTTCATAAGCCTCGCGACATCCCCCTCATCACTTTGCTTTCTAACCGCTGATACTCACCGCCTGCATTTGTAGCATCGGCTTTATGCCGCTGCTATTCCTCTTCAGTAGCACAGCCACTCTTGGCTGTGCGCGACGTCACCCGGAGGCACAATCAGGCCATATAATGGATCTAACCACAACCGCCAGCAAAAACCTCCCTCAACCACCGTCAACTCTTCCTCCGCACCGGCGGCGGCGCCACGCTCTTTTTCGCCTTCTCCGCGTCATTCATCGCATCCTGCGTGCCATCAATCGCATCCTCCAGATTCTCTTTATACATTTCGATCTCTTTCCCGTCCGCCTTCACCTTGTTCAATATTTCCAGGTATTCCTTGGTCTTCACCGCCATCAAGTCCACACCGGCGCGCACATTCTGCTGTTTTTCGATGCCCAACTGCACCAGGTCCGCCGCATCGTCCACACATCCTATGTACGCATTCAGCAAATAATTCAACATCTGTTCGTGATTGTTTTGCGACGGGTGTTCCAGTTCGTACTGAAACTTCTTGATCCGGTCGTCGGCAAACAATATAAAAAGCTTGATCCGCTCATTCGGCGTTTCCGCATCGCGAATTTTGTCCGCCTCGATGTTGGTCAGATAATCCTTTTGCGGAACTTGCCCCGCCACGCTCACTCCCAGCATGCCGGCAAAACTGACCATCAGCAAAATTCTGCCCAATATTGTCATGGCTGTTTCTCCGTTGCTTCCGGCGGCTTCGTTGCCGGCGCGCCTGGCTGCGCCGGTGCCTGTTCGCCCGGTCTGCGCGGGAACAAAAGTCGCAACAACTCCACGTCCAATTCCCGCAAATCCTTTTTTACCAGTTCCATCGGCGGCCGGTACGGCTCCGGCATAGCAAGAATCACGTCTTGCACTTCACGAATTCCTGCAGCTAGGTGAATTTCCAATTGCCTGTATCCTGAAGAATGTTTTTCCGCGTCCGGGTGCTGTCTTTTCAAGGCTTCCACGGCGGCGCGCACGTTGTCCCGGTACTTTTCCATCATCAGTCCGACCGCCACATAATCGTTCGCCCGTGCATCTTGCCGTTCTTTGGCAAACTGCGCGTCGCCCAGCTTCTGCAGCATTTTTGCTTTGCGCACTCCGTCGCGCTCCGCGTCGAACCTCTGCTGAAGCATGCCCAGATCGTCCGCAGCAAATCCGGTCGCGGCGCACAGCAGCATCGCCGCCAGAAGCGCCGTCGCGCCGTTGGCTGCCGTTCGCAAAGTTATCTTTTCTTTTCCAGCGTCTTTTTCAAGACGAGGATTCGCTGCTGAGCCTGCCATACCTGGTCCGAATTCCGGTTCTGGTCCGCATCCAAAAATTTTTGATAAGCGTCCATCGCCGCCTTCGTCTGCTGCAGTTTATCGTAGCAGAGTGCCCGCACAAACAATTCTCCCGGAGATGGCGGTTCACTTTGCGCCACACGGTCCAATACTGCCAACGTCGCCGGATATTCCCCTGCCAGGTACGTCGCCGACGCCAGATCCTTCCAGTAGGTCAGATTCTTCGCATCCAGCTGGATCGCGCCTTTCAATTCTTTTTCGGCGTTCGCAAAATCGCGTTGCTGCATGTAGGTCCGGCCCAGCCCGCCGCGCAGTTGCGCGTCGTTCGGCGCCAGCACCACCGCCTGTTTTAGCGTCATGATCGCCGCGTCCCATTTTTTTTCGCCAATCAAAATATCCGCGCGAAGTTTCAGCGACTCCACCGACGGCGCTCCGCCTTTCTCGGTCTTTTCCATTTCCGTCAAAGCTTCGTCGTATTTTTCATTCGCGATCAACAGGTGCACCAGGTGTTCGCGTGCCGCCGCATCGCCCGGCTGCGCCTTCAGGTAATTGCGATAAGCCTCCCCCGCTTCCGGGCTCTTCTCGATCTCCAGGCTTTGCGCCAGGCCCACCAGCGCCGGTTGCGAATCCTGTTCGTTGGACAACACCGCGCGAAATCTTGCCTCGGCGTCCGCGGCGCGGTTCTGCCGAAGATAAAGCTGCGCCAGATGCAAGCTCGTTTCAGAATCCTTTGGGTCCAGCGCTAGCGCGCCTTCATACGCGCCCGCTGCATTTTTCAAGTCGCCGGATTTTTCATACGCCAGCCCCAGCAGGGTTCGCGGACGGCTCTGCGCCGGCAACAGCTCCACCGCGCGCTGCAATGGAGCAACCGCTGCAGCCGGTTCTTCATTTAACAAAAGAATTCCCAGATTCAGCGCCGCTTCCGGCATCTTCGGATCAAGCTGCATAGCGCGTTCGTATTCGCCTCGTGCCTCTTTGCTTTTCTGCAGCCCGGTGTAGGCATACCCCAACTGAAAATGCGCGTAAGCAAAATCATCCTTTTCGGCGAGAAATTTTTGTAGTGGCACAATCGCCGCCTGAAAATCCTGCTTATCAATATCCCGCCGCGCTTCGTCCAGCAAATCATTCAGCGGATTAGCAACCCTCTGCCGAGTCCCTTTTGCCCCTTGCCCGCCAGGCGTGGTCTGCCCATTCGCCTGCGACATACACATCGCCCAAACCAACAGTAATCCCGCGCCAATCCGCCGAAAAGTTGTGGCCATCGCCTCGCGCGCCGTTACGAGCCCAGATTTCTCACCAATTGTTGCGTCGAACGAGATTTCTTATGTACGGGCGCAGCGTGCTGCGCCCCAGCTTGCCCAGACGCGAGAACCAGGCTGTTTTTCTCGGCATTCGTTGCCTGCACGTTTATTCGCCGCCTCTACTGAGAACCGCGCACCAAGGCTGGATCTGAATTTTTCCCATTGCCGCTGACCGTTTCTGTGCCATTTGATGCGCCATTTCCGTTCCGCTTTGCCTGCCCGTTCGCCTGTAACGCCTTGGCCAAAAATTTCCCGGTGTGCGATTGCGCATTCCTCGCCACCTGTTCCGGCGTTCCCGTCGCAATAATTTTTCCGCCTTGGTCGCCGCCATCCGGCCCCATGTCAATCAGCCAGTCCGCCGACTTGATCACATCAATGTTGTGCTCAATCACCAGCAGCGAAGCTCCCGATTCGAGCAACTTGCGAAAAGCCGCCAGCAACTTCGCGATGTCGTCAAAATGCAAGCCTGTCGTTGGCTCGTCCAAAATATACAAAATGCCCTGATTTTCCGTACGTGACAGGTGCGCGGCCAGTTTCAATCGCTGCGCCTCACCACCGGAAAGAGTGGTTCCCGATTGACCCAGCCGCAAATATCCCAGTCCGATTTCATTCATGATGCGCAGCTTTGCCGTCACGCGCGGCACATTCACGAAAAATGCCAGCGCTTCGCGCACTGTCATGCCCAGAACTTCGTGCACGTTTTTCCCGCGATATTGCACTTCCAGCACGCTGCTCTTGAACCGTGTTCCCCGGCATTCCTCGCAAATCAATTCCACGTCCGCGAGAAATTGCATTTCCACAGTGACGGTTCCGTCGCCCTGGCACGTCTCGCAGCGCCCGCCCGGCACATTAAACGAAAAATGTCCCGCAGAGTAACCGCGTCGCTTGGCATCCGGCGTATCCGCAAAAACTTCGCGGATGGCATCGAACGCTTTCAGGTACGTCGCCGGATTCGAACGCGGCGTTCGTCCAATGGGCGATTGGTCCACAATCACCACTTCCCGGACCCGCTCGTCGCCGTCCAGCCGCTCGCAAAATTCCTTTTCTGTTCCGCCGTTCTTTTTTGCCAGCAACGCTTTGTATAAAACGTCATGCACCAGCGTGGATTTTCCCGATCCGCTCACGCCGGTCACCACCGTCAACATTCCCAGTGGAATCATCGCGTCCACATTCTTCAGGTTGTGCAGCGCGGCGCCGTAAATCCGCAGAAATCTCCCTGTCGTTTTGTGCCGCGAGTTCGGCACCGGAATTCGCATTTCGCCGCTCAGATAGCGCCCGGTAATCGATTTCGGATCTTTCAGAATCTGGTGGTACGTCCCCGCGAACAACAATTTGCCGCCAAGCTCGCCCGCGCCCGGCCCTAGGTCAATGACGCGATCCGCGGCCGCGATGGTGTCCGGATCATGCTCCACCACCAGCACCGTATTGCCCAGGTCACGCAACGATTTCAAAATATCAATCAAGCGCTTTGTGTCGCGCGGATGCAATCCAATCGAAGGCTCGTCCAGTACATACAACGCTCCGACCAGATGAGAGCCCAGTGACGTCGCCAGTTGGATGCGCTGTGACTCTCCGCCGGAAAGCGTTGAAGTCAATCGATCCAACGACAAATAGTCAAGACCCACCTCGTCCAGAAATTGCAGCCGCGAACGAATCTCTTCCAGAATTCTGTCCGCCACTTTGGCTTGCGCTTCGCTGAGTTGCAGTTCCCTGAAAAATACCCGCGCTTCTTTCACTGTAAATTTGCATATATCCGTAATCGTTTTGCCCGCCACGCGCACCGCTCGCGCTTCCGGACGCAGCCGCGTGCCGCCGCATTCCAGACATTTTGCGTAGCCGCGATAACGGCTTAGAAAAACGCGCACGTGTAACTTGTATTTCTTGCGCTCCAGCCACGCAAAAAATCCTTTTACTCCCTCGTAATCGTTTTCCGGATCGCCTTCCAGAATCCGCTGCCGCTGTTCTTCTTTCAGTTGCCGCCACGGAACATTGCTCGGAATTCCCTGCGACTTGGCCCACTGCTTCGCTTCGTTCAGCAGTTGGCGGAAGCGCGGTTTTGTCCACGGCTCGATCGCGCCCTCGTCCAGGGACTTGCTCGGATCAGGCACCACCAGGTTCAAATCGAAATCAATCGTGTTTCCGAATCCCTGGCAGCGCGGGCATGCGCCGTAAGGATTGTTGAAAGAAAACAGCCGCGGTTCCGGTTCTTGATAAATCGTGCCGTCATTCTTGCATTCGAACCGCTCGTTGAACTTCATCCGCTCGGCCACACCGCCGTTCGAATCCGCAACGAATTCGACAATCGCTTCGCCCTGCCCTTCGCGGTAACAAATTTCCACCGAATCGATCAGCCGCGATTTCGCTTCTTCGCTTACCGCCAGGCGGTCGACCAAAACGTAAACAGGTTTTTTGAAATCTACGTCGAGCAAAGATTCCGGCGAAATAAATTCGTGTACGCGCCCGTCTTGATACAAACGGTTGAATCCGCGCTTTTGCAAATCCAGCAACGCCAGTCGAATTTGATCCGGCCCCAGTTCTGTTGATTTTTTGCGTTCGGCTTTGCGCGGTTTTACAACGGGTGGTGGCACCGCAATTTTCAGTTGATACAAAACATAAAATCTCCGGCCAGTTCCCGCGGACACAACTCTCGCCGCGATCGCATCCGGCGTGTCTTTGCAAACTTCCGCGCCGCATTTGATACAGAAAGTTCGACCGCATCGCGCAAAAAACAATCGCAGGTAATCGTAAATTTCCGTGGCCGTCGCCACCGTGGATCGCGGGTTTCGTGTGGAATTTTTTTGGCGAATCGCGACGGCGGGGGCGATGCCGGAAATCTCATCGACATCCGGTTTTTCCATGCGCTCCAGAAATTGCCGCGCATACGCAGAAAGCGATTCCACGTAGCGGCGCTGCCCCTCCGCGTACACGGTGTCAAACGCGAGCGAGGATTTTCCACTGCCGCTGACGCCGCTCACCACCGTGATAGCGTTGTGCGGAATCTCCACGGAAACATTTTTCAGATTGTGGACGCGGGCGCCGCGGATTCGCAGCGTCTCCTGATCCAACTGGCCGGTGACGGCCTCGGGTAGAGTTTCGTGTTTTGCCAAGAGGGAGCCCAGACAGCGCGTCCAGCAGGCACTGTCTAAACTTGTCATTATACTCGTGACAGAAATGTCCGGCAATCGCAGGATTTGATTTGACGGCCCGGACTGAACGCTCCCGATGCTTATGGCTCCTGAATCAGCTCGATTTCGCCAATGCCGCCTTGCACATCCAGACTGATTTTCTGCGGCGTTTTTCCGTAAGCGTCGTTGGTATAGTCTCCGTCATTCTTGTGCAGACCTTCGGCACGGACGGCGCCAATTCCGCCAGTTGCGTGCGCCGTCACGCCAACATCTTTCGGCAACCGCACGGTCACCTGGCCCACACCACCCTTCACCGAAACGTTCAAGTCCGATTTGCGAGGACCCGTCAAATCCATAACCAGCTGGCCCGCGCCCACATGCAGCTCCACATTGGTGACATCCACGCCGCGCAATTTCAGGTTGCCTTGACCGGCGCCCATCTCCACACGCAGATCGAGTGGCACCTCATCGGTGAAAGCCAAATCCCAGATGTTGTCGGAAGGACCGAAGTTGGTGCCGCCGCTGTTCTGACTCACGTCCAGGATGCCCTTGTCGCCGGAAACGTGATAGTCCACGGTGGGCTCGTCCCACTTGCGATCGAAATGAAATTCCGCGTTCAACAAATGACCCGAACCGCCGCTGACATTGAGTTGTCCCGCACCCATGCGCAAATCCGCGGAAACTGATTTCGCGCCCTGCAAGTCGATGGTTTGCTGGGCATGGTTCGCGAAGGCTTGGCCACGAGCTTCGTGGCCGCGGGTTTTCTGATAGTGCCCGAGAAGAATGACCAGCACAAAAACAAACGCCACTACGCCAAGTGTTGAACCGAGAGCAATGCCAGTAGTGCGTTCTCCCGGCGCCGCAGCGCGGTTGCGCGACGAATCCCAAATTTTGCCGAGGCCGACAAGGATCAGAATCAGCGGCCAGTAAGTTCGCAAGATTTGATAGGGCTCGAAACCGGGATGCCAGGTTTTGAACAAAAACAGAGCGCCAACGGTGATCAAAAGAATAGGCATGACCAGAGACGTTTTGGGCTGCCGGCCATTCAGGCGCATCGCGGACCTCCACCACTGGTGCTACGCACTACTTGTATTACGCATAGAAAACGAAAATAGTTCAGATAAGAGGAATTTAGCATGACTTGGTGCGCGATACGGAGAGCAAGAGAGATTCCCCGCTGCGCAGACTCCGCTCGGAGTGACGGCCTATTGCATGTGCGCAGGGCGATTGAGCTGGCGGCGAGCTGGCTCCTCGGAATGAGGGCGGACGCACCGGTTAGCGCCGTCGACTGGCTACGTGCGCGGAAAACAGCCACTCTCGTCCTTCCGAGCGAGCAATCTCTCTTCTTCATCGCTTGAGCTGGGCGGGAGCGAGCGCTGGAGTTGTGCTAGAGTCGCGGAGAAGTACATTGGCCTGGGATTTGGAGCGCCAGCATGACTAAGTCTAGCGCTGGT
>Ga0307474_10002224_pt1 | contig 13952 bp, 12 predicted proteins | sample atmos_gasesECM1C_2_FD_203312 | JGI IMG/M metagenome (GOLD analysis project Ga0307474, IMG submission 203312) | Hardwood forest soil microbial communities from Morgan-Monroe State Forest, Indiana, United States - atmos_gasesECM1C_05 | ecosystem: Environmental > Terrestrial > Soil > Temperate... | reverse complement strand
TTGACCTTCAAGGCGTTGGCGAGAACGCAATCAGGCCACGCCGAGCTGCGCCGCGATCGTGTTCATTGCCTTGGCAAGCTCGACGTCGCGCGCGGTGACGCCGCCGGCATCGTGCGTTGCCAGAACCACCTCCACCGTCTTGTAGACGTTACGCCATTCGGGGTGATGGTCGCGCTTTTCGGCAACCAGGGCCACGCGCGCCATGAAGCCGAACGCTTCGTTGAAATCCCTGAACACGAAGGTTCGTGCAATCGCTTCCCGGCCCGCTACCTCGGTCCAACCCGGCAAGCCCTTCACGGCCGCTTTTCTTGCCTCGGCCGACAGCCGTTCCGCCATAGTTGCCTCCTCTTTGAGCCTAAACTTACCATAACACCCGCCGATGTCCGGCTGTTGCATGCCACGCCATCCGTCATGCCGGCTCAAAATGGCGCTTTTCGAAGCGGGCCGGTAACCATGACGAGGATGTCACTGCGCGGCGGTGCGAAATTTGTTACAATATCGATATAACCATCCCGGCAGACGAAAATTGGACCTGAAGACGTTGTTTTTCGCGCGATGACCAGCAGCCTTGACCTCGCCGAGCCGCCGAAGCCGCTGCCGTCCCGTCCATCGGGGCGGAGCGGGGTGTTCATCGCGCTTGCCGGGACGCTTGCCATCATCGGCACGCTCGCGGCGGGATATTACTTTGCGATGCGGCCGGTGAGCTTGCGGATAGCGGTCGGTCCCGCCGGTAGTGACGATCTCAGGGTGGTCCAGGCCCTTACCCAGGCCTTTGCCGCCCAGTCCCACAGCCAGATCCGGTTGCGGCCCATACAGACCGATGGCGCCACCGCGAGCGCCCAAACGCTTGCCGAAGGAAAGGCTGATCTCGCCATTATCCGCGGCGACCTCAACGTGCCGAAAAATGCCCAGGCCGTGGCGACGCTGCGCAAGAACGTGGCGGTGCTTTGGGTGCCCGCAGCCATGAAGGGCAAGAAGTCGGGCCCGAAAATCACCAAGATCGCGCAGCTTGCAGGGCGGCGGGTCGGCGTGATCGGCCGCACCCAGGCCAATGTCGACCTGCTCAAGGTGATCTTGCAGCAATATGGCGTCGATCCGAACAAGGTCGAAGTCGTCCAGGTTCCCACCACCGAGGCTGCCGACGCCATCCGCAACCAGAAGGCGGATGCGTGGCTCGCCGCAGGCCCCGTCAACAGCAAGATCACCATCGACGCGGTCGCGGCATCAACGCGCGACGGCCATTCTCCAACCTTCCTCGCCATCGATTCGGCGGAGGCGATTGCGCAGAATCACCCGATGTACGAGGGCTCGGAAATTCCCGCCGGCGCCTTTGGCGGCTCGCCCGACCGCCCCGAAGAGGAAGTGAAGACCATCAGCTTCTCGCACCACATCGTGGCGCGAAAGGATCTTTCGGAAACCACGGTTGCGGCCTTCACGCGGCAATTATTTGCGATCCGCCAGAACCTGGTGGCCGAATTCCCGCTGGCCGCGAAGATCGAGACACCGGATACCGACAAGGATGCCTATATCCCCGTGCATCCGGGAGCCGCGGCCTTTGTCGATGGCGAGGAGAAAACGTTCCTCGATCGCTACAGCGATTTCATCTGGTGGGGGCTGATGGCGCTTTCCGCGATGGGCTCGGTCGGTGCATGGTTTGCCGGTTATCTGAAAAAGGACGAACGCAACAACAACTCGACGCTTCGCGAACGGCTGTTGGAAATGATCGCGAGCGCCCGTCGCACCGATTCACTGGAGGAACTCGATCAGATGCAGTCTGAGGCGGACGGTATCCTTCGCGATACGCTGCATTGCTTCGAACACGGCGCCATCGAAGAGGGCGCGCTGACTTCGTTCAACATTGCGCTCGAACAATTCCACCACGCCGTCGCCGACCGCAAGGCGCTGTTGCTGCAAATGCCGCAAAATCTGCAAAGGGCGAGCGCCCAGTTCCGCGCGACCGGAACCTTGTAGTCGATCGGGCACGGCGCATTTTCTGCAATCGCGCCGTCATATTTTCCTTTTAAGCCTGTCTTGCGATCTTCCGCGAATTTTGAGCGACATGAACATCCGCATGACGATCCCGCGCAGGATTTCCCGCCGACACATTCTTCGCACCGCCGCTGGCGCGCTTGGCGCTGTGGCCATGCCCTATCTCAGCCGCGCCGCCGACCGGCCGATCATCACACATGGCGTGCAGTCAGGCGATATCGGCACCGACGGCGGCGTGGTGTGGGCGCGCTCGGACCGGCCCTCGCAGATGATGGTCGAGGTCGCCACCACGGAATCGTTTCGCGGTAGCCGGGCGTTGCCGCCGATCGCGGCGCTGCCGGAGAGCGACTTCACCGCAAAGATGCTGGTCGAAAACCTGCCCGCCGGTCAGGATATCTTCTACCGCATCAAATTCCGCGACCTCTCCCATCCCGACATTTTGAGCGAAGCCGTAACGGGGCGTTTTCGTACCGCGCCTGCCGACCGCCGCGACGTCAGTTTTGTTTGGGGCGGCGATGTCGCCGGACAAGGCTGGGGCATCAATCCGGATGATGGCGGCATGGTCGCCTTCGCCACCATGCGCAAGCACGCACCGGATTTTTTTGTGCATTCCGGCGACACCATCTATGCCGACGGCATCATTTCTTCCGAGGTGAAACTGGCGGACGGCAAGCTATGGAAAAATCTCACCATCCCGGAGAAGGCGAAGGTCGCCGAGACGCTCGATGAATTCCGCGCCGCGCACAAATACAATTTCCTCGATGAAAACCTGCGCGCCTTCAACGCCGAGGTACCGATTTTCGTCCAGTGGGACGATCACGAAGTCACCAACAACTGGTCGCCATCAAAACAACTTCCCGCGGCCTACAAGGTTCGCGACATCCATCTACTGGCCGCGCGAGCCTCACGCGCCTTCCACGAAATGTATCCGATGCGCGAGAGCATTGTTGAGCCCGGTCGGGTCTACCGCACGCTCAGTTACGGGCCGCATCTCGACGTGTTCATGCTCGATGAACGCACGTATCGCGGGCCGAACGGTCCCAATTTGCAGACCGCTTACGGCCCCGACTGCTATTTCCTCGGACCGGATCAGTTGCACTGGCTGAAACGCGCCCTGTTGAACTCACGTGCCACCTGGAAAGTGATTGCCTCCGACATGCCGCTCAGCCTGATCGTGTACGATGACGCCGCCAACAAGAGAGGGTCGGAGGCGTTCGCGCAAGGCGACGGCCCGCCGCGCGGCCGCGAGCTCGAAATCGCCGACCTGTTGCGCTTTATCAGGAATGCGGGCGTCACCAACACAGTGTGGCTGACGGCGGATGTGCACTACGCGGCAGCGCATTTCTACAACCCCGACAAGGCGCAATTCCAGGAGTTTTCGCCGTTCTGGGAGTTTGTCGCAGGCCCCCTGAACGCAGGAACCTTCGGACCGAACGAACTCGACAACACTTTTGGACCGGAAGTCAGGTTCGTCAAAGCCGCTGGCCTCGACAACCCAAACCTGCCGCCTTCCGCCGGTATGCAGTTCTTCGGTCATGTCAGGATCGATGGCTCAAGCGGCCAGATGACGGTGACGTTGCGCGATCGCGCCGACACAGCGCTGTGGTCGACCACGCTCGACCCGGCGTAGGGCCGAAATTCAGTCCATCAGTTCAATCAAGGCTTGACGCGACAGGCTTTCAATAGCGCCAGCAATTCATCGGTCCCGCAGGGTTTTGGCAATCGCGGTCGTTGCACAAACGCCACGGGGACCTTCACATCGGCGCTGTAGCCGGTGACGAAGGCGAAGGGAATGGCGAGCGCATCGAGCCGCTCGGCGATCGCAAAGCTCATCTCCCGAACCAATGCGACATCGAGCAGGGCAAATTCCGGTGCACGCTCTTCAATCATCTTCAGTGCCTGGCTGACGCTTGCGGCGGTGCGGACCACGCTGACGCCGAAGCCGACGACCGTATCTTCAAAACCGAGCGCGATGATGGGGTCGTCCTCGACGATCAGGACGTCGTCGGGCAGGCGATCGCTCAAAATATCCATCATGGGCCGGGCAAAGGTTCCAATCAAAGGCGTGAAAGAAATGCATTCTAGCAGGTTCCTGCGGCGAAACCTTCCCACTGCCTCCGGCGTTTGTCTGTGCACTATTAGACGGAACCGCCGAAGGTGAGCGTTTATTGTGAGAACCACAGACAAGGGGACTCGGAATGACATCGCACACCGGCAACGGCGCCGATCGGCCATTTAACAATCTCCTGCGCCGGCTCAGCGCCGGCGATTTCGCGCTGATCGCGCCGCATCTGGTCCGCGACGAGGCCCAGTCCAACACCCCGCTTTACAATCCCGGCGACGATGTCGACACCGTCCACTTCCCCTGCGGCGCCAGCCTCGTTTCCTATCTGGTCGCGAGCGAGGATGGCCGCGACGTCGAGACCATTCTTGTCGGCCGCGAGGGCGCGGTTGGCGGAATCGTCAGTCTCGGCTACCTGCCGGCCTATACGCGCATGACCGTCAAATTCGGCGGGCCGTTTGTGCGCCTGCCCATCGCAAGGCTGGATGAGGCGAAAACCACCTCGCCTTCGCTGCGCAACGTGTTTGCGCGATATGCCGATTGCCTGCTGGCCCAGATGTTTCAGTCGACCGCCTGCAACGCGGCCCATTCGATCGAGCAGCGCACGGCGAAGTGGATCATCTCGGCCATGGAGCGCACCAACGGCGACAATGTCGTGCCGCTGACTCATGAGCAGCTCGCCACGTTGTTGGGGGTCGGCCGCAGCTATGCCAGCCGGGTCATCCAGATTTTCAAGGCCGAGGGCGTGCTGGAAACCCGCCGCGGCTCGATCCTGGTCCGCAACCGCGAGGCGTTGCAGAAACGGGCCTGCCTTTGTAACGAAAACGTCAAAAATCACTTCGAGGAAGTCTTGCGCGGGGTGTACCCGACAGAAACGTCCAGTGTTGCGTAACAGACGACCGTTTTGGGCCAAAATCGGCTAACCAAACGCCAAACAAGCCATTGTTTCCTGACGATTCCTGACTATATTGCGCTGCAACTAGTAGAGGCGTGCAACTAGTAAAGGCGTGCCCGGTCGTTTCGGCCGGGCTTCGTTTTTGGGCGCTCCGGCGCCTTAAAATTCCAAAGGTATTCAAGCGTGATCCCTGCGCAAACGCTTTGCGTCTGCTGACAGGGAAAGCGACCAGGTTTTAGCTGACGCAGAAGAAACGAAATGAAACTTCGCAACGTCGCCATCATCGCCCACGTCGACCACGGCAAGACCACGCTGGTCGATCGCTTGCTGCAGCAATCCGGCACCTTTCGTGAAAACCAGCGCGTGGTCGAGCGCGCGATGGATTCCAACGACCTGGAGCGCGAGCGCGGCATCACCATTCTGGCCAAGGCGGCTTCGGTGCAGTGGAAGGACACCCGCATCAACATCGTCGACACGCCGGGACATGCCGATTTCGGCGGCGAGGTCGAGCGCATTCTGAACATGGTGGACGGCGCGCTGGTGCTGGTGGACGCCGCCGAAGGCCCCTTGCCGCAGACCAAGTTCGTGGTGTCGAAGGCGCTCAAGGTCGGTTTGAAGCCGATCGTGGTCATCAACAAGGTCGATCGCCCCGACGCGCGCCCGACCGAGGTCATCAACGAGGTATTCGACCTGTTCGCCGCGCTCGATGCCAGCGAAGAGCAGCTCGATTTTCCGATTCTCTACGGATCGGCCAAGCAGGGCTGGATGGCGGAAAGCCCGGAGGGGCCGAAGGACAAGGGCATGCAGCCCTTGTTCGACCTGATTCTGCGTCATGTTGCCCCGCCGAGCGTCGAGGACGGACCGTTCCGCATGATCGGCACCATCCTGGAAGCCAACCCCTATCTCGGCCGCCTCATCACCGGCCGCATCACCTCCGGCAGCATTAAGCCGAATCAGACGGTCAAAGTGCTCCATGCCGACGGCACGATGATCGAACAGGGACGGCTGACAAAGATTCTCGCCTTCCGCGGCATCGAACGCGCCCCGCTGGAGGAAGCCGAGGCAGGCGACATCGTCGCCATTGCCGGCCTCACCAAGGGCACCGTCGCCGATACCTTTTGCGATCCCGCCGTCGAGACGCCGTTGAAGGCGCAGCCGATCGATCCGCCGACCGTGTCGATGTCGTTCATCGTCAACAATTCACCGCTCGCCGGCACCGAAGGCGACAAGGTGACGAGCCGCATGATCCGAGATCGGCTTCTGCGCGAAGCCGAAGGCAACGTCGCGCTGCGCGTGACTGAATCGGCCGACAAGGATGCGATGGAGGTTTCGGGCCGCGGCGAATTGCAGCTTGCGATCCTGATCGAGACCATGCGCCGCGAGGGCTTTGAACTCAGCGTATCGCGCCCGCGCGTCGTTTTGAGGAAAGACGAGACCTCGGGCGGATGGCAGGAACCGATCGAGGAAGTCGTCATCGACGTCGACGAGGAACATTCCGGCGTGGTCGTGCAGAAGATGAGCGAGCGCAAGGCCGAGATGATCGAGATGCGCCCCTCCGGGGGCCATCGCTTGCGGCTGGTGTTTTATGCGCCGACCCGCGGCCTGATCGGCTATCAGGGCGAACTCCTCACCGACACCCGCGGCACCGCGATCATGAACCGGCTGTTTCATGGATATGCGCCTTACAAGGGCGAGATTCAGGGCCGGCGCAACGGCGTGTTGATCTCGAACGACCAGGGCGAGGCCGTGGCCTACGCCATGTTCAAGCTGGAAGATCGCGGTCCGATGATGATCGAGCCCGGCTGGAAGGTCTACAAGGGCATGATCGTCGGCGAGCATACCCGCGACAACGATCTCGAGATCAATGTGCTCAAGGGCAAGCAGCTCACCAACATCCGCACCACCGCCAAGGACGAAGCCGTTCGCCTGACGCCGCCGATCAAGATGACGCTGGAAAAGGCGCTCGCCTATATCGAGGACGACGAGCTGGTCGAGGTGACACCAAAGTCGATCCGGTTGCGCAAGAAATTTCTCGACGCCAATGACCGCAAGCGCGCCGAAAAGGCGAGGCAAGCGGTGGCTTGAGCAAGCTCGTGCCCCGGATGCTGGGCAGCGCGTTAGCGATGCGCTGCTGATCCCGGGCCTATGGATCCCGGCCCTGCGGTGCACCGTGAAGGACGCTGCACCGCGTCCGGGAAACGAACCCGCCCTTGACGAAGCCGTCTGCAAATTGCGAACCGGTCGACCATGTCCCTTCCTTCCGAAGTCGATGTAGCCATTATCGGCGCCGGGGCCGCAGGTCTCGGCGCAGCGCGGGCGCTTGCAAACTCCCCCCTCTCACTGATTGTGCTGGAAGCGCGCGACCGCGTCGGCGGGCGTGGTCACACCATCATGGCCTCGCCCGATATCACCTTCGACGTCGGTTGCGGCTGGCTGCATTCGGCGGACAAGAACGCCTTCGTCAGGATTGCCGAACAGCTTGATTTCGAGATCGACCGCAGGCTGCCGCCATGGCGCGAGCGCGCGTTCGGCAAGGCGTTTCCGCCGGAAGAACGCGCCGATTTCATCCGTTCGCTCGACGATTTCTTTAAGCGACTACACGAATCCGCCAAGCGCGGCGTCGATCACTCCGCCGATCGCTGTCTCGAGCCGGGCAATCGCTGGAATCCGATGATCGATGCGATCTCGACCTACATCAATGGCCGCGAGACTGATTCGGTCTCGATCCTCGACTTCGACGCCTATGAAGACACCAACCTCAACTGGCGGGTGCGCCGCGGCTATGGCGCGCTGATGGAGGCCTACGGCGCCTCACTTCCGATCATGTTCAATTGCGAGGTGACACTGATCGATCACTCCGGAAAAACGCTGCGCATCGAGACCTCGCAAGGCACACTCTCGGCGGACAAGGCCGTTATCACGGTGCCAACCAATCTGATTGCAGAACAAGCGATTCGCTTTTCGCCGCCGCTTCCGGAGAAAGTCGATGCCGCTGCGCATTTACCGCTTGGGCTTGCCGACAAGGTGATGCTGGCGCTCGATGAGCCTGAGCTGCTGCCGGTCGACGGAAACTTGCGCGGCGCCACCATGCGCACCGAGATGGGAATATACCATCTGCGCCCGTTTGGGCAGCCCTGCATCGAAGGCTTTTTTGGCGGAAGGTTTGCGCAAGCGCTGGAAGACGCGGGCGATGGTGCGATCGCCGCGCAGGCGATCGACGAGATCGCCTCGTTTCTGGGCAACGATTTTCGCCGCAAGCTGCACCCGCTGAGGGAATCGCGCTGGGCGCATGATCGCTTCGCCCGCGGCTCCTATTCGCACGCATTGCCCGGACATTCGGGAAAACGCGCGGTGCTCGCAGCACCCGTTGACGGCCGGCTGTTCTTTGCCGGAGAAGCGACCTCGCCGAATTTTTTCTCAACCGCCCATGGCGCGCATGATTCCGGAGAGAGGGCGGCAGAGGAAGCCTTGCAATGAGCGCGAGACCAGCCCAAAACTCCTGACTACTTATCTTCAAGATTGATCGCTTCAACCAACTCCACAATTTGCGGCGCCTCACGGCCTCCCACGGATCCGAGGCTCCAGTAGGCGGTATGGGTGAAGAAAGCGGGCTTAGGCGGATCACAAGTAGAGACCTCGACGTCCTTTACGCATCGACCCCACACTTTCGTCAGCGGGCCGCCAACTGCGTCCCCCCAGAACAACTGACGCAGGGGAAAATACAGATTGGTCCAGCGTGTCATGCCGAACAGGGCGGCATGGTGAAACTCCTTTTTCCCCGTATTGGGATTGGCGAAAGATAACCGGCCGTCGTAATCCTGCTTTTTCGGCGGGCAAGTGGGAAACTCGCGCTGCGCAACCCTCCTCTTGAAATCAGCGACAAGCTCACCTTCCGTTCGCCCATCGCACATTAGGTAGTGCGCATGCGTGAGCGGGCTGCCGAGCGTGACAAAATCCGTCACCAGCCACGCCGGCAACTTGCGGGTCGATGCATCCGATCCGTTGACGGTCTTTGAGGCGATTTTGGCAATCAGCGCGCGCCCTGCCTTGCGATACGCGTCTTCATTCGCGGCGTCAGACTCGTCCCAATTATCGATCTGCGAAAATTCCGGTTCGAGTTTGGCAGGCTGCGGGAGGCCATTATTGACCCTGCTGAAATAGGCACGAAGCATATCGTAAGCAACGACAGTCCCGAGACTATGCGCAACGACGATGATGCGATCGTAGCTACCCCAATTGTGAAGCGCGTCCAGCGTGTCCACGGCCTGCTTGCGAATTTCGCGTCTGACAAGCACGTTACCAGGTGAGGCGCGAAAATAGCGCGCCGCATCGCCGAGGAAGGGCTGCAGAAACAACGCGTAAAGCGCGATGTAGAGAAGGATGATGGCGACCGCGATCACTGCACTGTAGCGCTCGTTCAGGCTCCAGAAAATCCAACCGTGTTGCAGGATGTCGGAGAACGGCCCGCCGTCCAGGGCAAAGATGCTCCCAGGAGACTCGAGACGGCTCAGATCGACGAGGTATCGCGCATTCAGGTAAAGCACGAAAAAGCACGACGAGAGCAGGTAGGCGGCAATCATTGCGATCGCACCCCACCTGCCCATGGCGATCGCGGCGACACACAGCGAAATCAGGATCGGCAGGAAAAGGGACGTTAGCCAGGTGAGGGTCTCATGGGCGATGCCGTAATAGAAAAACGCTCCGGATATCGCTGCGAGCACCACGGCGCCCACGAGGATTTTCCAGGCCCCGCGCCAGGTCGCAAAGATGGCAGCGAAGGTAGCCGCCATGAACAGCACGAAAAAAGGCGCGAGCAGCAAGGCTTCGGGTTCGTGATAGGGGTGATTCGACAGGAAGATCGAACCCGCCTCCTTGATGACCCCGAACTGAACCTTCTCGTCGATCAGCGGCGGATTGCTCAGCAACAGCAGTATCCCGTGCAGAACAAGAAGCACGACGGACTGCACCAGCAAACATAGATAGATCGTCGCGCCCCACCACAAGGCCCGCATTCCCGCCTTGAGCCGCGGCCCCTTCCTTACCAGCTCAAACAGCCAGAGTAAGACCGCGACCGCGCGCGTCTCGCTCATCAGGTGAGCCCAGTACAGCTCGTGAAAGTCGGCGCTTCTTTTGTCGATCGTTCCAGGGATTTCGTTGGTGGTGATGACCGACAGGTCAACGTCGTTGTTCCTCTTCTCTGGATGCAGCCAGTAGCGCTTCGAACTCGGCTCATCATCCATCCAAACGGCATTCACCACGCCACGGACTGTATCCAGCGCCCGTTGGCTCCCCATGCCGTGCACGACCAACACGGCCGTCCGTTTTTTCTTAACGTCCGGCGGATCGGCTAGTTCAGTATCCGCAACACTCTTTGCCCTTGAACGCGCCGCAGAAACCATCGCCGACCCCTAACACAACAAAGTATGAAGGAAGTATCTTGGTCCCGCAAAATATTTGCAAGCTTAAATAGACGTCGCATCGTACAACTCCCCTTAGCGTGCACGCGTTCTACTCCATCACCCGATCCCTGAACGCCGCGTCCGGCACGAAGCACGCCTCGTACTTCCCGAAAATCCGGTAGCGGTTGCGCGCGACCAGATTGTAGAGGGCGTCGCGGAGCGGTTTTGGCACCGCGAACAGCACACGCACCCAGCTCCAGCCGCGCAACAGACCCAGCACCGTCAACGCGGCGTCGGATTTGAAATAGGCGACGCCGCCATGGATGACGGCATTGGTGTCGGGGTCTTCCGGGTCGATGCCAAAGACTTGCGCGAGCCGCGTGCCGTAGGGCGACTGAATCGCGGTGAAGCGAAAGCGCCTCTCATTGTCACGCGCGGCTACAAAACGGACCCAGCGCGAGCAGAACACGCAGACGCCATCGTAGAGAACTATGTCGTCGTCGGGCCAGTTCGTCATCGGTTATCCAGTATCGCAAGCCCAACCAGCATCAGGACAACCGCCGGTCCGGTCTTCACCAGCGCTCCCAGCGGCTCGATCCACAGGTCGGGCGTGAGGATCGCCGCCCCTGACATATAGCCGAAAGACGCGGCGATACCCGCGATCAAACCTACGCCAGCGGTGCGCCGAAAGGCGATCAGCACCCCGATCGTGATATCCATTACGCTGGTCAGAACCGTGATCGGCGCGACCAGCGCGGGCGGAAGCGCGTGGCTGCGAAGGATATCGGTAGCCGCATCGTAAGAGACGAACAGGGCAATGAAGCCCGAGACGCTCCAGAACACCACGAGGCTTGCGATCACCAGTGCCTTGATCAGGTAGAGGCGGGAGAACCATTTGTCCTGGATAGTCGCGGAGCGCATTGCCAAGGCTCGCGCGGCATCCGCCGGCACGATGCCGGTTGCCGCCATCCAGGCCGACGGATCGCCGCGGACGCCGCGCCGCAATTCGGCGAGCGCTGTGCTCCGGATCGGCGGCGTCCAGCCGAGCTGGCTTGCGAAATCGCCGAGTCTGGCGCCGATATCGAGCGCGAAGGCGGGAATGGTGATGCGCGGTAAATCCTTTGTAGCGAGCGATCGGCGAAACCAATCGATGACACCGCCGAGCGTGACGGGCTCTTGCTGCATGAGATCCCAGACCACGGCATCCCAGCTCTTGTCGCCGATCTGGCGCGAGGCCAGAAAGGCAATGGTGGCGGAGACGTCTTCGACCATCACCGGCTGGAACGGCACCCCTGATTCGGCGGCGGGAAGCTGGAACGGAAGCGATGCAAGCGCACGCACCATGGCGCTACCGCCGTAAGCCGCGGGTGCGATCACAAAACCCGGCCGCAGGATCGCGTGAGCAATGCCGGAACTGGCGATCAGATGCTCGGCCTCGCGTTTTGTGATGGCAAAGCCGGTGCGGTCGTCGGCCGCTTCCCCCGGGATCGAGATGTGCACAAGGGAGATCGGGCGGCCGCATTCGTGGATCGCCCGCAACAACTGCGCGACGAAATCGCGATGCACGACGCCGACGTCGCTGCCCGGGACATCCTGCAAGAGACCGACACAATTGACGACGACGTCAACGCCGTGGGTGCCGATCAGCCGTGCCAGCGCGCTCCAATCCATCGCAAGAAGCGGCATCTCCAGATTGTCGGCGCCGGGGGCTTGCGACGACGAAAACCGCCGCGCAAGTGCTACCACATGAAAACCCCGCGCACGCAGATCGTCGGTGACAAAGCGACCGATCAGGCCGGAGGCGCCGAGCACCAGGACTTTTCTGGTCTCACCCATGCCGGCCTGCTCAAAAATCCGGCTTGGCGATCATCATCCAGAGGATGATCATCACCGAGCCGAAACCCGGAATGCCGAAGGCGAACCAGCGGCGAAACACCTCGAAATAGCGCTTCGGCAACGGCCGGCCCTCGGCCGCAGCGGCGCGGGCGAGGTCGCGCATCTCGATCTGCATGAAGATCACGGGAATCCAGAACAGCCCGGCGACAGCATAGAGCGCGATCGAGGCTAGAAGCCAGTGCTCGATCAAGCCCGTTCCCGATAATGCCATCAATATCCCGCCGCTGACGGGCTGCAGAATCACCGCGCCCAAGGTGAACACGAAATCTGCGATCACGACGGTGGCTGCCGTGCGCGCGATGAATATCTTGTCACCGCTGAGATGGGCCATCAGCATGAAGAAGGCGATGCCGATCCCGGTGCCGAGAATGACGATAGCGCCAAGCACGTGCAGATATTTGATGAAGAAATAGGCGGTCATCACTTGCCGGCAGCATGCGTGCGCACCTTGAGTGCGCGATCGAGCTCCGCACTTGCGCTTTTTACGCCGGCCTCCGTCTCCGGCAGCCAATGGCCCTCGCTGCCCGAGGCCGAAAGCACCCGAAAATCGACCTTTCCGCCGCCGGCGCGAAACGCGTCCGCAAGTTTCTTCGAAAACTGCGGGGAGAAATAGCTGTCATTGGCCGCCACCAGCCAGGTCACGGGAACGCGCGCGGTGCGTCCGAACTCGCCCGCGGCGGCGATCAGCGTATGCGGCGCACAAATCTGGTTGGGAAAATCGTTGGCGTGACCGCCGCGGCCCGCGCCGAAAACGATGATGTTGGAAATGGCAGCGGGATCGGCGGCTGCGAGCACCAGCGCACCCCAGCCGCCGGCCGAATGCCCCACCACGATCGCACCATCCTGCCGGATAAAGGGCCGTCCGCGCAGATAGGTCAGTGCCGCCGATATCTCCTCGGCCGTGGCGCGCCCCGAAGGGGCATAGTCAGCCTCGTCGCACCCGCCCTGGTCCTCGAGATATTTTCCGCCGGTCGCACCATGGCCTGGACGCTCCGGCACCAGAACGGCAAAGCCTCGCGCCACCAACCACGCAGCAAGTGCGCGGTATTCCGGCTGCGGCATTTGGGCGCGACGCAGAACGTTCTGGGTCGTGGCATGCGCAATCACCGCCAAGCGAAAGGGTCCCTCGCCAGGGGGACGAAACAGTACCGCATGGGCGGCGAGGTTCGCCTCGGGTGTCGGCACCAGCCATTGCTGTTCGCGGTTCGGTTCGCCCTCTGCCCCTTGCGGGCCGAGTGGCGATTGTGCGCCTGCGGCCTGCGTCCACAGCAAGGCGAGCAAGACCAATGGGAAAAGCGCTCTTAACGATGCCACAAACCTGCCGGGACACTGGTGGGCCGATTCCAACATTCGCTTCCCCATCGCCGCGGACACTTTCCTCGAATTGAGCCCGTCGGCCAAACGGCAGCGAATGTCAAATCCCCTCCACTGGCGCCGAATCAATCGGTGCACTTTTTGGTGAAGACGGCCTTTTTGGTTAAGGCGACAACCCTGCACAGGCCGTCAAATTCCCGGCAAGTCCCGGCGGCGCCCGGCCAAATGCCGCAACGCCATCGGTCTGTCCACTTTCGGCACAGTTCGGTCGGTAAACTGATGCAGAAAATCCACAGGTTAACCGATAATTAACGATAGACCTTGAAGCCGACGCGCCGACTTGCTTTGATCCGACCATGAGCACAACCCTGATCGAGGTTCGACCGGCCAAAGCTGC
>Ga0307474_10002221_pt1 | contig 13964 bp, 10 predicted proteins | sample atmos_gasesECM1C_2_FD_203312 | JGI IMG/M metagenome (GOLD analysis project Ga0307474, IMG submission 203312) | Hardwood forest soil microbial communities from Morgan-Monroe State Forest, Indiana, United States - atmos_gasesECM1C_05 | ecosystem: Environmental > Terrestrial > Soil > Temperate... | reverse complement strand
CGCTGGCCTGGTCCAGCAATTCCGTAGACTCGCGGTCCAGGTTTAAGTTGGTAGCATCCAAAAGTTCCTTGAGTTGAGCAACATTGATGGCGCTGGCGATGGGCGCGATAATTGTGGGTCTGGTCAAGAGCCACGCCAAGGAAACCTTGGCAGGTGTAGAGTTGTATTTCTTCGCCGTTTGGTCCAGCGCTTCCAGTATCCGGAAGCCTCGCTGACTCAAGTACTTTTTTACGCCTGCACCACGAGCGCTCTTGGCCAGGTCGCCCTCGGCGCGATATTTACCGGTCAAAAATCCGCTGGCCAACGAGTAATAAGGGATAACGCCAATTTCATTTTTACGGCAAACGGGCTCCAGGGTCGCTTCGTAATCCGCGCGATCGTACAAATTGTAAAGCGGCTGCAAGGATTCATATCGCGGAAGACCATGCTTCTTGCTGACGTCCAGCGCTTCGGACAACCGTGGTGCCGTGTAGTTGGAGGCGCCAATGGCACGGACTTTACCCTGTTTAACCAACTGGCCAAACGCTTCCAGGGTTTCCTGCAGCGGCACCGTTGGGTCATCGGTGTGGGCCTGGTACAGATCGATGTAGTCGGTCTGCAAACGGCGCAAGGAAGCTTCCGCGGCGCGAAAGATATAATCCTTGGATAAACCCTTCATACCTGCGCCCAGGTCCATTCCCACTTTGGTCGCAATTAAAATTTTATTCCGCTTGCCGCTTTTCTTCATCCAGTTACCGATAATGGTTTCCGATTCGCCGCCTTTATTTCCGGGCTTCCAAATTGAATACATGTCCGCGGTGTCCACAAAATTAAAGCCCGACGCCGCAAATGCGTCCAGCACCTGAAATGAGGCTGGTTCGTCGATGGTCCAACCAAAAACGTTTCCCCCTAGCGCCAAGGGAGCGAGTTCTAGGCCCGAATTTCCCAACTTGCGTTTTTTCATGTTCGATTTTCCATATATGGGCTGCACCTTTGGACCTATTCACTTGGATGTGGGGCAGAACGCTAAAGTATCAACCCTAATGTGAATTAGCTCATCGTTGCAACAATCGACACATACAGTTTTTGCCGTATTGATGGTTCGTGAGCGCATAAATAGTCTCAAATTGTCCCCTTGGTCTTCCCAGCACAGATCAATTCTCCGAGTTCCGGCCGAGAGAAAATGTCGTCAGCAGTGTTTCCATCAGTGGGAGTAAAAACACGTTTTTAAGGAGGATAGAACATGAGAAAATTTATTGGCGCAGCGTTGCTTGCCGCGATGCTTTTGACTGGCTCGCCCGCCCTTAAAGCTCAGGTATCCGTCGGAATCGGAATTGGCGCTCCGCCTCCGCCGCGCGTGTATGTGCGACCAGCTGCACCCGGGCCCGGCTACGTGTGGGTGGACGGCTACTGGTATCCCGTAGACGGCCGCTACGTTTGGCACCGGGGCTATTGGACGCTGCCGCCCTATGGCGGAGCGGCCTGGATTGGGCCTCGTTGGGAAGGTGGCCGTTACTACAACGGTTACTGGAATGGTGACCGTGGGCGCTTCGAGCATGATCACCGCTGGGACCGCGAGCGTGAGCGAGACCACGACCGCTGGCGAGACCATGATCGCGAACATGAACACGATCATCGGTAACGCGCTCTAAAATCTAAACGAATATAGATGCCGGCGTGGCAGGTCCTCAGGCACAAGCTGAGGACGAAATAAAAAAGCCACGCCGGTATTTTTGTTTGATTGAATGATTTTTGCGGCTATGGAAACAGATACCCTCTAAGAGCTTCCAGGCATAAAGTTCCGGGTCGAAACAAAACATCGGACGAAATAATTTGATGGTGATTGCGTATTGCACAGTATGGAGCCCGGCGTGCACATGCGGCGCGTACTGTGGAGCGCGGTTATTTTTCTGGCGTTCATCGGGACTGCCGTTGTGGTGAGACGGATGACAACTGTAGTTCCCGTGGTACTGCACGGGTACCATACCCCGCCGCTCGCGAGCAATCCTGCGGCTGCGCAATTAGGTGCGCTGGACGATTTATTTGCACATTATCCGCGGCTTACGCTGATTCATATTGTGCCGGGTTTGCTGTTCATGCTGCTAGGGCCGTTGCAGTTCAGCTCAAGAATTCGCGCCCGATATTTACGCTGGCACCGCGGGAACGGGCGAGTTTTTGTCGTTTGTGGATTTGTGATTGGAATTACCGCGCTGATTATGAGTTTTGGGATGCCGGCAATCGGCGGTGTTAATCAAGCGGCGGCGACCACTTTATTCGGATCTTATTTTTTGGTGGCGCTAACCAGGGCATTCTGGCTTATCCGGCGGCGAGAAATTGCGCTGCATCGCGAGTGGATGATCCGCGCGTTCTCGATTGGGCTGGCGGTGGCGACGATCCGGCCGATTATGGGGATATTTTTTGCTACTAGCCGATTGTCAGGGCTGGCGCCGCGGGAATTCTTCGGTATCGCGTTTTGGATTGGTTTTACGCTGCATCTCTTGGCCGCCGAGGCCTGGATTCATGCGACACAATCACCGCGACGGCAATTCGAAGCGGTGCGCGAAATACATCCAGGAAAGAGAGATTCCTCCACTGCGTAAGCCGACTCCTTCGCGGGAGTCGAAGGGGCGTCGGCTTACTTCGGTCGCAATGACAATGCTGTGGCGTGCGGTCCAAGGTGAAGAAGAACATGCCGGCGGCCTACTGCGGTCGGAATGAGTCGTAGAAATCAGAAATTGGGAATGCGATCCCGCAAATTGGGACAAACACTTTATTTTTTGTGCGTGGTGTTGAGTATTGAGTCGGGAATGATCAGACGCGCTACCGGTGTGCCGCCGATGATGTGAGAGTCGATGATTTCGTCGACGTCCTCGGGCTTGACGCTTCCATACCAGACTGCTTCGGGATAAACCACTACCGTTGGTCCCAGTTCACATTGGTCGAGGCAGCCGGATTTGTTGGCGCGCACGTTTTTTATGCCACGCTGCGCCAGCTTGTTTTTGAGAAGGCGCTGCAATTCACCTTGGCCGGTGGGGTCGCAACAGCCGCGCGGATGGCCTGCTTCGCGCTGGTTCATGCAGACAAAAATGTGTTTGTCGAATTTAGGCACAGCTCTAAGTTTAACCCATGGGCGCGCAGTAAATCACACGAGGCGATGAAGCCGGACCAACTGCGGTGAAATATTTCGGAAGAAAAATCGAGAACGTCAGGAAAGTCCCAGGTGGTCGAGTGCGTAGCGGCCGCGATTAATGACCTGATCCTCATCAATCCAAACATCGCATTTTCGAGTCAACACGTCGACATGCGTCTTGGAGGCCCAGTCGGCGTGGGTCTGGCTGCCGTACGGATCACCGAAGGCGAGATGGACGCCCGGAAATTTTTCGTCCTGCAAAAGCACGCCGATCATGCGGGACAGTCCGAGATTCGTGCCGAAGGCCAATTCGCCGACGCGGTCGCTGTTTTTATCGGTGTGACAATATTCCCAGAACTCCTGCTGCAGATCTTTGCGCGCGCACTCGGCGTGAACGAGGCGAGCTTCCTTAATTTCCAGAACCAGCGGCGTGGATTGCAGGTCGCCGTACTTGCCATTGAAGTGGTCGCCGGCAGTGGCATCGCAAACAAAAGTGCCGTCGACTGTGGCGGGAGTGGTAAAAACTTCGCCTGCCGGAAGATTGGACCAATATCTGGGACTGATCAAGCCGCTGGTTTTCACCCAATCGAGACCGGGATCAAAATGGGCGGCGATGTTGGTGCCGGCCTCGGTTTTTACCGTGAGAGTTTCGGCGCGCATCATACGCTCGCGGAGTTTGTCGCTCAGGCGATCCACCATGCGGTAGTCCGCGCGCATACCCTGCTGCATGATTTCCGCGGTGACGCCGACCATGTGCGCGTAGCGAATCTGGCGGCGCTCGACAATTTTCACGATGGCCATGCGTGCGCCTAGCTCGCCGGGCTGTGGGGTCATGCACATAATTCCCACGTCGGCGGTTTCGAGCGCTTGCAAAATTTCCGGTGGAGCTTCGCGCATGGGACGCGGGCCGAAATCTTCCAGCAAAAACGCATGGTATTTGGCGCCGCGCTGGTCGAGTGCAGCGGCGAGGCTGGCTGCGACCGGCTTGCTTACCTCATCGGCGATCAAGGCCACGGATTCGCCGGCGCGCACAGCGAGGCAAGTATCTACGGCGTTTTTGGCGCCGGGCATCAGCTCGTTTCTTGCGCTGCCAAATAAATTGCGCATGCTGCTATTTTAGCGAATTTTTGCGAGGGAGTTCAAAAGTTGCTGGACTAGTTGCTTGCGCTGGGGTGCTGGGCGATCCATTTGTCGGTGCGGGCCTCGAGAAGATCGAGTGGCAGGGTGCCGCCATCGAGCATCTCGTCATGAAATTTGCGGATGTCGAATTGGGGGCCGAGTTTTTGCTGTGCGCGGTCGCGCAGCTCACGTATTTTGAGTTGGCCCAACTTGTAGCTAAGTGCTTGCGCGGGCCAGGAAATGTAGCGATCGGTTTCAGATTGAATAGTGGGTTCATCGACGGCGCCGGATTTGCGGAAGAAGTCCACAACCTGATCGCGCGTCCAGCCTTTCGAATGGATGCCGGTGTCGACTACCAGACGCACGGCGCGAAATAATTCGGAAGAGAGGCGGCCATAATCGGAGACGGGGTCTTGATAGAAGCCCACTTCCTTGCCAAGTTGCTCTGCGTAGAGCGCCCAACCTTCGATATAGGCGTTGAAGCCGAGGCCGTGCTGGCGAAACTTTGGCAGGCCGGTTAGCTGTTGTTGTACAGACAACTGCATGTGATGGCCGGGAATACCTTCGTGGTAGGCGATGGCTTCGTCGTCGATTAAAGAGCGTTCGGCGAATTTGGAGGTGGCCACTACCACGCGGCCGGGGCGCTTGCCGTCTGGCGTTCCGGTGACGTAGTGAGTGGCGGCAGCGGACTGAAAGGCTGGAATGGCTTCGACGGTTACCGGCGACTTGGGGAGCAACGTGAAAAGTTCCGACAGCTTTGGCTCCATCTGGGCAATGTAATGGCGGAAATCATCAAGTATCTGCTCCGCAGAGTTGGGAATATATTTTGGATTGGTCTTTAGCGACGCGCGGAATGCGGCGAGATCGGCGAAGCCTGCGTTTTTCGCGATAGTGGTCATTTCCTTCTCGATACGGTCGATTTCGCGAAGTCCGAGCTGGTGTATTTCATCGGGAGACATGCGTGTGGTGGTACGGGCATAAATATTGTTCCGGTAGCGCTTCTGGCCGTCGGGCAGCGAAGTGATGGCCAGGATGGTGCGGCCTTCCGGGGCGTATTTGGTGCGAATAAATTCGCCGAAGCTGCGGTACGCTGGAAGAACCTCGTTGTTGACCGCGTCATTGATTTGCTGCGTTAGGCGCTTCTGTTCCTCCGCGGAAATACTCGATGGGAATTTTTTTGTTGGCAGTAGAAACGGGTCGGCGTCGATGATGCCCTGGCACTGGCCGGGAATTTTCTCCGCGAGGAATTTCACCGGCATAAGTTTATCCTTCAGGCCTGCTTGCAAGACCTCGATGGTCTGGTTGAGCGCGCGCGGGACTTGGTGAAGACGGGAAATGTAGTCTTCATAGTGCTTCACGGAATCGAGGGGAACGGAGAGCGGCAAATCGGCGAGCCTGGTATGAATGCCGTTCTGCTGGTTGATGGGCATCTCGTACTCTTTGAACTCGAAATCGGTGATGCGCTGCTGCAAAACGCGCGCCAGCAAGTCATGCGAGAGCTGGTCCTGGTCGGCAAAGCCGGTGGTGGAGATGGCTTGAATGCGCGCCAGAAAACCTTGATCCGTTTTATGGTGCTGCATGATGCCGTCAAACGAGTAGTCATCAAGCTTGTCGTTGTAGCGGTAGTCGCCAAAGGCGGTGGCGCGCTCCGGGAAATTACGCAGTTCGGACTCGTAGTAGTCGTCGAAGATGGCATTTTGCTCGGCAACGCGGTCCCCTGTGGGTTTTGCGTCTTGGCCGGAAAGGGATACCGATGCGGCGAGCAGGAAAATCAAACCTAGGTAATTTCGCATAGGCCGGAATCGTATCAGAGCCATCGCTGTGGAACAAAATACGATGTAGCTAGTAGAGGTAAAAGTCTGGCCCCGAATTTCGGCCAACGCTTGTTTATTCTACGTCCGCGATTTCACGTACCCAGATATTTCTGAAGCGCACTGGATGATTGTGATCTTGCAGTTCCAGAGGCAATTTTGCGGCGTGGGCTTTGTATGGTTCTCCGGTCGCGGTGGGGCCGTGGATTTCTACGTTGTCCTGCACCAGCACACCGTTCTGAAGGACGGTCACATGCGCAGGACGCAATAACTTGCCATTGTTATCGAATCGCGGGGCGTGAAATATGATGTCGTAGGTCTGCCATTGGCCGGGTGGACGCGAGACGTTCACCATCGGCGGATACTGGCCGTAAACGGCGCCGGCTTGGCCATCGGGATATGTTTTGCTCTGGTAAGAATCGAGCACCTGAATTTCGTAGAGCCCCATAATGATTACGCCGCTGTTGCCGCGATCCTGATCTTCACCGACGGGCGGGGCAGGCTCACGGAACTCGACATGCAACTGCATATCGCCAAACGGCTGCCTGGTAATAATGTCTTTGGTTTTGGGAACGACTTCCACGTATCCGTCGGCGACTTTCCATTTTGCGGAAGTGCCGTCCTTCTGCGTCCATTGGGAAAGATCTGTACCGTCAAAGAGGACAATAGCGTCCGCGGGAGCGCGTCCCGGGGAAGTTTCCGTGCCGGGAGCGCCAGGATCCACGGCTGCAGGCGCCGGACGGTTACGGTCTTTCGACTTCCATTTTTGTTCTGTTTGCGCGTTCACGGAATGCCCCCATCCGATCAGCAAAATTAGAACAATCGGCGTTTCCATCAAAAGGCGAAAACCTTTTTTCATGAATATTCTCCGGTGCGATCTGTGTTAATAGGCTCTACTTTAAGAGTTTTTTCCTGACGGCGAATTCCATCCTTCGCGATATTCGCGCCGCAGAAAATCTTTGGCCTGCGGTACGTTGGTGACCCTCATATTCGCGCCGTCGTAGTTAATTTTTTTGCCGGCCCGCAGCGCCACGACGCCCAATAGCATCACTTCGGTGAGCCGCGCGGCATATTCGAACGGGCACGAGGCCTCAGCATTTCCTTTGGCGGCATCGACCCAGTTCATTTCGTGGTCTTCGCCCGGGATGCGCGGAAGTTTCTGTGGCGGCTTGCCGTAGGATTCGTGCAGCGACTTGGGCAGCAGCCGCGGCTTCGCTCCATAAGTGTCATGCAGCAATTTTCCTTTGCTACCGATAATCAGCGCGCCACCGCCCTTGTTCAATTCTTCATCACCAAGTTCTTCGGGTTTACGCGGCAGGAGACCGCCGTCATACCAGGTCATCGTTACCGCGGGCATCTTGCCGCGCGCGGGAAATTCATAGAAGGTTTGGGTGGCCAGCGGATAGGACGCGCCGTTGAAGGGTGTCGACACGGTTTCGACACTGGTAGGAAATCCCAAATCGAGGGCCCACATAGAGTGGTCGATCAAATGCGCGCCCATATCGCCGATTGCGCCGACGCCCCAGTCCACCCAGCCGCGCCAGTTGAAGGGATGATAGAGGGGGTGATAGTCGATACGCGGTCCAACGCCCAAAAATAAATCCCACGCTAAAGTGTCGGGAACAGGATATGAGCCGGCAAACGAATTCGCTATGCGCGCGGTAATGCCTGGACCATCCCACTTCAGCGTGTCGGCGGGCCGTTTCAGCGGCTCGGGGCGCGGCACGCCCTGCGGCCAAAAGCCCAGCGGACGGTTGGTCCAGATATGCGCTTCGCGAACTTCGCCGATGGCGCCGGCGCGAATATATTCCACGGTGGTGCGGGCGTCGTTCAGCGAATGGCCCTGGTTGCCCATCTGTGTGGCGATTTTTACTTCTTTTGCGCGCCGGGCCAAACGGCGGGATTCTTCGACCGACCAAGTCAGCGGTTTCTGTACGTACACGTGTTTATTCAGGTCCATGGCCGCCAGCGCGATGGTCGCGTGCATGTGATCTGCGGTAGCCACCACAACGGCGTCAATGTCTTTCTGTCGATCGAGCATCTCGCGGTAATCCTGGTAGTGCTTGGCTTTCGGCCAATGCTCGGTCTTGAGCCGAATCATGCCGTCGAGGCGCTTCTGGGCCTTCACGCGATCAAATTCCACCAGCGGCACGCCCGGGACGGGTTGCGGACCCGGGTTGTCGAGTCTTGTCTTCAAAGCTTGAATGTCCGCGTCAAGATGCCCAAAAGCTTTGCCAGCGTAATCCCAATCCACATCGCACAGCGCAATGATGTTCTGGCTGGCCAGTGCAACGAGGTTGGCGCGGCCTATACCACCTACTCCGATACCAGCAATGTTCAACGTGTCGCTGGGCGGCGTGAAGCCGCGGCCGAGGACGTGTCGCGGCACAATCGTAAAGGCGCTCCCGGTGGTCGCGACGCCTGAAACGGCGGCTGCGGCGGCGGTGGTCAGGAATTTACGGCGTGATAGATCAGTTTTTGGGGTCATAGGCCTCGTTGCCGTCAACCACTCTAGCGTGACCGCACACCAAAGAAACGCAAATTTTCTCGCCGCGTCTCGTAGAAATGTCATTTTTACTCGCACCGCAAAGCCACCACGCGACACTCGCGGCGAAGAAATCGGACTGCCGAATTTCTTTAGGAACCGATTCGCGTGGGCCGACGCAGTTGCGTTTTATTGAGCTCGGACTGGCGTCCGCCATGCTGGCGGGTGTGCCGCAAGAGCGCATCCTGAATTTTATGAGCCGGGAAGAAGTGCTGAAATGGAGTTCAAACGTTCGAGTCAGCGCAAAGTCTAAATAACTTCGTGGGTTTGTGTGTCGCGCTGAAGTTCATTGGCTTTTCGCGCTGGAATGAGCGAAACTTTTTACTCCGAATCAAGCATTTGTGAGTAACGGAAAGGATTTTTGGAAGCAATGCATGGTGGGAAGGATTTGGATCGGCGATTTAAACTTTCAGGCATATGCCTCCTGCTTACTTTGATGTTTTGCGCGTGCGAACCCTTGGTACGCGCGCAAGATCATCCCGCGCATGGGGGTCAGACGGGCCACGACGGAATGAGCAATGATATGCCGGGAATGGACATGAGTTCGGCGGCTCCAGATCCGATGGCGGCTATGCGGACGCCTGAAAAATTGGCCGCGGATAAACGTGAGAGCGAATTCAATCATCACCTGGCTGGTTTTTTCGTGGTGCTTGCGGGGATTTTTATTCTCGCGGAGTCTCGGCTGAGTGCCCGATGGCCCAGTGTTCGTTATGCTTGGCCGGTATGTTTTCTTCTCGCGGGTATCTTCGTGCTCGTTTACAGCGATACGGAGCTGTGGCCTTTCGGGCCGCAGTCGTGGTTTTACGGGTTGTCGCATCACATGGAAGTTCGCCAACACAAATCATTCGCGCTGATTTTGCTGGCCGTGGGCGTGATCGAATTTCTGCGCGCTCGGGGCACTCTGAAAGCGGCTTGGGCTGGTTGGGTTTTTCCGTTTGTAGCTATTGCGGGGTCGATCATTTTGCTTTTTCACGAGCACCGCGGCGGCATGCACGGGGCGGGACACATGGAACGCATGGCGCGTATTCAGACCGAGCATCACACGTATACGGCGGCGGGATTCGGGATTGGTCTTACCAAAGGACTGTCCGAAATCAAAACCAACTGGCAGCCAATTTTCAGTAAGCTGTGGCCGTCGATCATGATTGTTTTGGGTGTGTTGCTGATGTTTTACGTGGAATAGCTCGGGAGTTGATGGAGCTTTCTGTTTTTCAAATTCTGAATCTCCTCCACGCGCGCTTAATTTAATTCAATTCTGCGGATCTTAGGCAAAGCCCGCGCGGCTTAATGGCAATTCGCGGACGCGCTTGCCGGTGGCCGCGAAAATCGCGTTGCAGAGGGCCGGGGCGAAGGGCGGCAAACCCGGCTCACCGATTCCCGCGGGCGGTGCATCGCTCGGAACGATGTGGATGTACGTTTCGCGCGGCGCATCTTTCATGCGCGCGACCTGGTAATCATTAAAGTTGGATTGCTCGATGGCGCCATCTTTCGCGGTGATCTCGCCGTAAAACGCGAGAGAGGTGCCCATCACGGCCGCGCCTTCAAATTGTTGGCAAGCCATTTCCGGATTTACTACCGTTCCGGCATCGAGCGCGGTATCGACGCGTTTAATTTGCACTTGGCCGGCATCGTTTACTTGCACCTGCACGGCCGTTGCAACGTAGGTCAAGAAACTACGGTGCATAGCGACGCCCATGCCAAATCCCTTGCCGGATTTTTGTTTCCCCCATCCAGTTTTTTCTGTTGCCAGCGAGACGACGCGGCGAAATCTGGCGGTATCGATGGGGTATTGCTCATAGGCGCCGTCGTAATTCGAATAATCCTTGGGCAATTCCTCCTTGGGAATTATGCGGTCGGGACCCAGGAGTTGGAGCAGATAGTCCAGCGAATCGCGTCCCGCGGCATGCGCCAGTTCGTCGGCAAACGAATGGACCGCAAAGGCGTGATAAATATTTGCGACGGAGCGCAGCCAACCGATGCGCACGTGAGCCGTTGCGGGGCCGTTTTCCACGCGGTGATTTGGCAAGGCGAAGGGCACATCGGTAAAACCCAGGCCCAATTCATCGGCGGCGGAATAATCCGTTTTGGGATCAAACGTTGAGCCGATCGGGGGAAACACGGTGCGTTGCAGCCAGGCTTCCGGTTTGCCGTCGCTGCCCAGCGCGGCTTTCATATACATCGCTGCTACTGAGTGATACGTGTCGAATTTAATGTCGTCTTCGCGGCTCCAGACCACTTTCACCGGCTTGCCTGTTTTTCTCGAGAGGACCGCGGCTTCTATCGCAAAATCGGGAAATGATTTGCGGCCGAAAGCGCCGCCCAGAAGGGTAACGTTTACGGTGACGTCTTCTTTTTTCAAACCCATCGTGCTGGCGATGGTATCTTTTGCGCCTTGGGGATTCTGCGTGGGGGCCCACACTTCGACTTTGCCATCGCGAAAAACCGCCAGAGCCGCGGGAGGCTCCATGGAGGCATGCGCGAGCAGCGGCGCGTAATATTCGGCTTCGACGATTTTGCCGCCCTTGGCAAAAATGGCGTCCACGTTTCCGTTTTCGCGCACTACTTTTCCAGGCTTGCGCGCTGTTTCCTGCAATTCTTTTTTGTACGCATCGGAGTTATAAATGCTGTTTGGGCTTTTCTCCCACTCAATCTTGAGTTTTTTCTTGCCCTGCATAGCGGCCCAGGTGTTGTCCGCGAGGACGGCCACGCCTCCCAGGGTCTGATAGCCGACGGGCGGTTTGAATCCTTCAATCGAGGCGGTCTGCTTTACGCCCGCGACCGCAAGCGCGGCTTTATCATCCACGGTTTTTGCGGTGCTCCCGAAGACCGGCGGATGCGCCACGCTGGCATACAACATTCCGTCCATGCGGGTGTCCTGCCCGTAGACGGCTTTGCCGTCACACATATCTTTCAGGTCGTAGTTGGGAGTGCCTTTGCCGATGTAGCGCCATTCAGTGCGGGCTTTAAGTTTCACCTCTTCTTTTTTGGGAACTTCCAGCTTTGCCGCGGAGGTAGCCAGTTCGCCGTAGCCAAGTTTTTTCCCCGAAGGCGCGTGGATTACTTCGTGTAGTTCAGTGTGGCACTCCGTGAGTGGTTTGTTCCACTGTGCGGCTGCGGCGCGAATGAGCATCAGGCGCGCTGTTCCGCCGGCTTCCCGCAAAGTGTCGAAAAAACTGCGCACCGAATGGGAGCCGTCGGTATCCTGATCTCCGTATTTTTCATCGCCGGGGGCCTGCACAATTTTTACGCGCGCCCAGTCAGCATCAAGTTCGTCGGCTACGATGCGGGGGAGAGCGGTCTTGCTGCCGCTGCCCATCTCGGAACGGTGGGCGATGATATAGACAGTGCCGTCGGTGTCAATGGCCAGATAAACGTTGGGATGCAGCGGGGCATTTGCCATGGGGGCAATGGCGCCGGCCGTTAACGGGTCGGTTACTGCCCCGAACACAGTTTGCGGCGCCCAGCGAACGGCTAATACCAGCGCACCGGCGCCGAGCATTCCCTTCAAAAATTCACGGCGGCCGGGCTCGATAATATTTACGGACTTATTTAGGGATTCGACGGTGTTCACGGACGCGCGGTTACGGAGCATTCTTGAGGTCTCCCGATCTTGAAAACTAGTGGGCCGCTACTTCTACGCTACATCCTACTGCCATTCGGAATTCTTGCAAACGCGGCCGAACGAGTTTTCCGATACATCACTCTGGCTATGGTTCGAATGCCATGCCGGCGATCTCGCGAAATCGCAATGTGCGCAAGAGATTGAATCATGGTGATAGAATTCGCTCGGGAACCGGAGGAGTGCGAACATGAAGGCGACGCGACGCGAATTTGTAAGCAGCATGGCATTGGCCGCGCTGGGGGCACCATATGTTCGTGCAGCCACGGCGAGACTGCCGCCACTGGCGTTTTCAACGCTGGGATGTCCGGCGTGGACGTGGCCGCAAATTCTGGACTTCGCGAAGAAGTATGAATTCGCGGCCGTGGAGTTGCGCGGCTTGCTTGGCGACATGAATTTGCCGGCGCGGCCGGAATTTGGCGCGGACAAAATCCCGGCTGCGAAGCGGGACGTCGCGGCACACGGGTTGAAGATCGCATGCGTTAGCAGTTCTGCGGAAATGCATGTGGCGGACCCGCAAAAGCGTGCCCAACAACTCGCCGATGCGCGCAGTTTTATCGACCTGGCGTCGGCCTTGGGCGCGCCCTACGTGAGGGTCTTCGGGAACAAAATGGAAGGACCGCGTGAGGAAGTCATTGCGCGCGTCTCGAGCGGGCTGCATGAGTTGGGCGAATATGCGGGGCCGCGAAACGTGACGGTGATCATTGAATCGCATGGCGATTTCACCGATTCGCCTACGTTGAAAGAGATATTGACGCGCGCAAACTCCGAGCATGTGGCTTTGCTGTGGGATGCTCACCACACATTTGATACTTCGCACGAAGAACCGGAATTTACGGTGGCGCAATTGGGGAAGTGGATTCGCCACACGCACTTGAAAGATTCCGTGCCGACCGGAAAAGAGCGGCATTACGTGCTCACCGGGAAGGGGGACGTGCCGGTGAAAAGGCAAGTGGAGGCGCTGGCCAAAATTGATTACACCGGATTTTATTGTTTCGAATGGGAAAGAGTCTGGCACCCGGATTTGATCGACCCCGAAATCGCCATTCCGGATTACGCCAAAGTTGTCGGGGAATATTTGCGCCAGGCGCGCGGTAAGTCTTAAGTTGTCGCCGCCTTACTTTTCTGAAACCAGCACTTGCGATGGCATGTCTGGAATCTGATGCAAGGTGGTTTTTGCGAATCCCGCGTTGCGAAACATTTTTTCATATTCCGCGAGAGTATAGGCATCACCCGAATCCGTGGTTGCCAGCATCACCAAACTAAACATGGCCGGCATCGCGGGGCTCACGCGATCGTCGTTGGGCACAAACTCCACGGTGATAGCTTGGCCGCCGGATTTCAACGCCGCGTGCACGCGCTTCATCAATTTTTCGCAGGTGGGCGGATCGAAGTGATGAAAAATATTTGTGAGTAAAATGTAATCGTAGCCGGTGCCCATCTCCGCCTCAAACGCATTCCCGCTTACCGTCTTGAATCGTTCGCCGACTCCCGCAGCCTGAGCATTTTCTTTGGCTACTTCCAGCACGTTCGGCCAGTCCAGCGCGGTTACCTGCGCATTGGGATTTTTGCGCGCCAAGGTGATTCCATACATGCCGTGACCAGCGGCTACGTCCAACACTTTGCAAGTTTTCCCCTGGGACATGCCGGTCAGCTCCGCGATGAACGCCGCCGCAGGAGCTGTGGTGGGACCCATGGTGCGCGCAAAAGTGACCCACATTTCGTCATTGGGCGCCTGATTGTGGCCTTCCGCATCAGCCG
>Ga0307474_10002219_pt1 | contig 13974 bp, 9 predicted proteins | sample atmos_gasesECM1C_2_FD_203312 | JGI IMG/M metagenome (GOLD analysis project Ga0307474, IMG submission 203312) | Hardwood forest soil microbial communities from Morgan-Monroe State Forest, Indiana, United States - atmos_gasesECM1C_05 | ecosystem: Environmental > Terrestrial > Soil > Temperate... | reverse complement strand
TACGCGTGGCGGCGATGGAGGCGAGGTTGGAGTTGATGTCGTCCTGCCATAGGCCGACGCGGGCGAAGATGTGCGAGGGCATGTGCAGAGCGTGGGGAGAGGCGGGCGCGACCTGCGCGTAACGGCGGGCGGCAGGCAGGCCCAGTTGCGCTAGTTGCGGCTTGTCGTAGCTGTGGATCAGGTAGTGCGCCACGCCGGGATGATCGGGTTCGGTAGCGAATAACTTTTCCAGAATCGCGGCCGCTGCTTTGCGATTGGCGAAGGTTGCATCGTCATGAGGTTCACTGGCGAGCAGCGAGAGCGCATAGAAAGCAGCGGCTTCGTGATCGTCAGGGAATTTCTCATAAACATTTTTCATCGCGTCCGAATAAGCTTTCGCTCGAGCTTGGTGGTTGAGCTTTTTCGAGTCGCTGTAGAAGGCTGCAATGGCGGCGATGTACGCCTTTTCGCGCGGCGTGGTGGGGCCATCAGTGGTTTTCGCCTGGTGAACTTCGTCGAGCCCCCGCTGGATGACCTGGGCGTCGGGATTATTCCATAGTTGATGCCACAGGCTCATGGCGACACCCCAATGCGCCATGGCGCAGTGGGGATCATCGGTTGCAATCTGCTCGAATTCTTTTTGCGCCTCTTCATACCAGAAGGAATGCAGTAGAGCGATGCCGCGCTCGAACGGCTTTTGCACGGATGGTGCACAGGAAACTGGGAACACCACGGTGCCCAGTTGTGCGGAGGTCAGGTCTTCGTGATGATGGTGGTTTTGTTCATCGTCGGCAATTGCGGTGCCGGTGAGAATGGCAATTGCGATAATAGAGGAAAAGAGCAGCCACACTGGACGTTTCATAGAACCCCCACTGAGGAGTGAGTTTATTCGCGCTGCACGCAGGGGGTCAAACTCACGCAGCGATTCCAGACGTGGGATCGAAATCGATTGATTCCGGGAACCGTCGCCGGCACGTACTTACGCGAAGGGACCGCCCAGTTGCACCATGGTTGCGCGGTCGGCTGCCCCAACCTTCCGCAACATGCGATGCACGTGGTTCTTGACAGTCTGCTCTGAAAGATTCAGTCGCGCCGCGACTTCCTTATTGGAAAGGCCAGCGCGGATGAGGTCAGCCAGTTGTTGCTGCCGCGGACTGAAGTCCGGACTCCTCTGCAGGCGCACGCCAGGCAGGCTCGTTGGCGAACTGGCAACCGAACGAAATAATGCGACGGACAGGGATGGCGGGCACACTGCTTCTCCCGCAGCCACGCAGCGAATCGCGCGCCAAACCTCGGCGGCGGAGGCGTCGGTCAAAACGTAGCCTAGAACGCCTTGCTGCACCAGTCGCAGGAAGACGCTTTCGTCGGCCTCCATGCCAACCATCACAACTTTGATTTCTGGTTCCCCTTCAAGCAAGCGGCGGATCACGCCGTCCTGACACAACGCCTTGGTGACCGAGTCAAGGACTACGATCTTCGGCTTTGCGTCCAGAATTTGTTGGAGAATTTGCGCGGAGTAGGACGCACTGCCGACGATCCGGATGTCGTCCTTCTTCGACAACAGCCGCATAAGTGCTTCGCGCAGCAGGCGATTTTCAGCCAGCAGAAAGACTGTAACGACCTCTTCACGAGGGTTCGTCTCGACAAATACCATCTTACTCCGTCCCCAGGCGCTCCGCTGAGCGACAGCGAATACCTGATGACCACTTTTCAAAGATTCCCGAGCGAACTGGGTGGCTCGACTTGCCCCCTCAAACAAGTCGGCCAATTGTGGCACAGCAATCGCGACTCATTCAACCAGGAAGCGCGGCAATTTTCCACAATGATGTTGGCGCTTCTGGTGCAGGCACCGAAACAACGATGCAATTGTACCTTTCAACCCCAGAGGACGGTGGAAGTTCCTTCGGTTGCGGCGGACCGACAAAATATTTTTTCCCCTAAACGCCATTCAGCCGGCAACGCTGGCGTCCCTTGTTGCGTCTTGCGCGATGAATTCGCACAAGCCGTGGAGTTTTCCACAGAAGGCGACAGGCCGTAATGCAATTGGAATCGACTCGTTAGATTCCTACCGTTACCGCACGAAAGGTGTACCAAAAAAGAACTTTATTTCGTTCGATAGCGAACAAAGCATCAATTTCTGCTAGAATGCGCGCTAATCAACTTTGGGCCGTGTCAGGGTCACTTGGCGTACCTTCATCTCTCAGGCAAAGATCGCCCGGGGTCAAGAATCGCGAAGAAACATCTTAGCCAGCCCATTCGGGGAGTAGCCATGGATTTGCACCCTGAGCCAGAGAAGAGCCAGAGTCTTTTGGGAACGTACGACGACTTTGTTCCCACCCGACAAGCATTCCACCAAAACAAAGAGTGGTATCAGGATCTGGTCGAGCACAGCCAGGATCTGCTGTGCATTCACGATCTTGAGGGACGCTTCCTGTCGGTCGATCCAGCTGCAGCCCGATTGTTGGGGTACAGCATCGAGGAAATGCTGCGGACTCCGATACGGGATTTCATTGTTCCCGAATTCCGCTCTGCATTTGACGCCTATCTGGAGCAAGTCGAGCGCGACGGTCAGGCTCATGGCCTTTTGTTCGTGCGTACTCGATCGGGCGACCGGAGGATCTGGGAATACTCCAATACACTTCGGCGAGAGGGCGCGGCCGCACCAGTTGTGAGTGGCATCGCGCGCGACGTCACCGAACAAAAACGCACTGAACATCTGCTGCGCGAGACCAACGAGAAGCTGCTTCTTCATCAGGTACACGCGGGCGAACGCACCATTCGGGAGTTGAAGCTGTTTCGGACTCTGGTCGATCGGAGCAACGATTCCATTCAAGTCCTGGATCCCGAAACGCTTCGCTTTCTCGATGCCAACGAGAAAGCCTGCTCACAACTTGGGTACACACGCGACGAGCTTCTCTCCCTGACGATTTATGACGTTGATTCCGTTGCGACCGTGGAGTCGACGAAAAAAACTGCGCAAGAACTGATGCGATCTGGTTTCGTTACATTCGAAAGCGTGCATCGGCGAAAGGATGGAACAACCTTCCCGGTCGAGCTCCGCGTGACACGAGTCCATCTTGATAAGAATTACTCGGTTGTCACTGCCCGCGATCTCACCGAAAGCAAACGGGCAGAGAACAGGCTGCGGGAATATGAAAGGGTTGTCGAGAGCCTGGAAGAAATGATCGTGGTGATCGATCGCGACGGCCGGTATGTAATCGCGAATCGCGCCGCCCTTAACTATAGGAACCTCAAGAAGGACCAACTCGTGGGCCATGCATTCGGGGAGCTATTGCCTGCAGACGGCGCATCGGCCGAGTTGATCGAACTTCTCAAGGAGAAGATGGGGGAGTGTTTTCGCGGAAAAGTGGTCAAGTTTGAAACCAAGCATTCCCATCCCAAGCTCGGGAACCGGGACATTCTTCTGTCGTATGTTCCAATCGAGGGACCCGCCGGCGTCGATCGTGTTGCTTGCATCGTGAAGGATATCACCGAGCGCAAGCTGGCGGAGGACGCCATCCGAACCAGTGAACGGCAGCAACACAAAATCGCAAGACAATTGGAAGTAGAACGTGCCCGCCTGATTGAGGCCCAAGCCGTGGCTAAAGTCGGCAGTTGGGAAGTCGAGTTCCCGAGCCTTGAGATTACCTGGTCTGAGCAGACACACCGAATCTTTGAGACCGATCCCTCCCATTTTCACCCCAGGCGTCCGGACTTCGTGCAGTTTATCCATCCGGACGATCGCGCGAAAGTGGATACTGCCTTTCAGGTTTCGCTCGACGAGGGGGCACCCTCCCACGTCGAATATCGGATTGTCATGGCAGACGGTCGCGTCAAGGTGCTGGAAGAGCAATGGAGAGCCTTTTACGATGAGCAAGGGCGGCCAATTCGCGTGATGGGCACCTGCCGCGACGTCACCGAGCGCAAGCAGGCGGAGGAGGTCTTGCGACGCAGCGAGGAAAACTATCGGAACTTTGTTTCCCGGAGTTCGGAGGGCATTTTCCGGGAGGAAATAAGTGCGCCGGTATCGATCGACCTTCCCGAAGATGAACTCATTCACCGGATTCTGTACGACGCATACATCGCTGAGTGCAACGACGCTATGGCTGCGATGTATGGGCTGAGTTCGGCGGAGAAACTGCAGGGCAGATATTGGAAGGAAATGTTCCCCCCCGAGGACCCCCAGAACATAGAAATGACCCGGCAGTTCGTCCGCTCCGGCTTCCGCTTGACCGACCACGTGTCGCACGAGATCGATGTCCACGGCAATCCCAAGGTATTTCTCAACAGCACGATCGGTACCGTGGAGAACGGAATGCTGGTGCGCACCTGGGGAATTCAACGCGACATTACCGAGAAAGTCAGGCTGGAGGAGGCCCGCGCCAATGCCGAAGAAAACTTGCGGCAGAATGTGGCGCAGTTGCAGCACGTCACGGAGGAATTGCGGCTAGCCAAAGAAAAGCTGACGGAAGAAAAGCTGTACCTGGAAGAATCCATCGATACCGAACTCGGGTTCGGGGAAATTATCGGGCGCAGCAGTGGCTTAAAAGGCGTCCTGGAAAAAGTGGCGAAGGTTGCTGCCAGCGATGCGACAGTGCTGCTTCTGGGCGAAACCGGAACAGGCAAGGAATTGGTGGCGCGGGCTCTTCACCAGTTGAGTAAGCGCCAGGGCAACAGTTTCATCAAGCTGAATTGCGCGGCAATTCCGTCAGGCCTGCTGGAAAGCGAATTGTTTGGCCATGAAAAAGGAGCCTTCACCGGCGCGATTACGCGCAAGCTCGGCCGTCTCGAACTGGCCGACAAGGGCACCTTGTTCCTGGACGAGATCGGAGAGATTCCGCCGGCGCTGCAGCCCAAACTGCTGCGCGTGATTCAGGATCAGGAATTCGAACGGCTGGGTGGCACTCAAACGCTAAAAGTGAATTTTCGCCTGTTGGTGGCCACCAACAGGGACCTGCAGCAAAGTGTGAAGGCGCGCGAGTTTCGCAGCGATTTGTATTACCGCATTAACGTTTTTCCCATCGTTATACCGCCTTTGCGCGAGCGGCGTGAAGACATCCGGCCGCTGGTCGAGCACTTTGTCGCCAAGTTTGCCGGTCGGATGAAGAAGTCCATTACCAGTGTTCCGTCAAAGACAATGGAATTGCTGGTGCGATGGGATTGGCCGGGGAACATCCGGGAGCTGGAAAACTTTGTGGAACGCTCCGTTATCCTTACGCCGGGCTCGGTGCTGCAGTCGCCTCTCTCCGAATTGCAGGGTGAAATTGAAAATGGCAACGGCAACGGGAATGGCAATGGGAATGGTAACGGGAATGGCAACGGCAACGGAAATGGAAATGGAAATGGAAATGGAAATGGAAATAAAGATGCTCTTAGCACCAAAGAACGTGAACGCCTGCTTCAAGTTCTACGAGAGTGCCGCGGCAAACTCGGCGGAGCCGACGGCGCTGCTGCGCGCCTGGGATTGAAACGCACCACGCTACAGTCCAGGCTGGATCATCTTGGTATCAAGCCAGAAGCCTTTCGCGTTAGGTAAGGGGACTTTGTAAGTTGCATCTGAGACCGTTCGACGCTATCGACCGACTTCTACCTACCGTACTCTTGCTCATTCTTTCCGCGGTCGGCCAGCAGCCCGCGCCACCAGCGCCCGTCATTCCCTACACCGGCTACCCCGGCCTCGACCAATACCGCGCATCCCGCATTGCCATCTATACCGACGACTTCGGCGAACTGGCACGATACCGCGACGCCGACGCCGCGCTCAAAGTTCCCGCCCCGCACGAGAATCGAGTCATATTTCTCGGCGACTCCATCACGGATTACTGGAAGCTGCCGGACTATTTTCCCGGCAAGACCTACATCAACCGCGGCATTGACGGCCAAACCACCCCGCAGATGCTGGTGCGCTTTCGCCAGGATGTGATTGATCTGCATCCCAAGGTGCTGGTCGTCCTGGCGGGCACTAACGACATCGCCGGTGTCACAGGCCGTGCGAGTAACGAGAATATCGAAGCCGACTACGCCTCAATGGCTGAACTGGCGCACGCGCACGGCATTCGGATCGTATTTGCGTCCCTTCTCCCCGTGAACAACTACACCCCGGATGCGAAAGAAAATTTTGCGCTGCGTCCTCGCGAGAGGATACTGGCGATAAACCAATGGCTCAAGGATTACTGCGCCCGCAACAGCCTGATCTACCTCGATTACTTCTCGGCAATGGTCGACCACAAGGGAATGTTGAGGAAGGATTTGTCTGACGATGGCCTGCATCCCAACACACCGGGATACAGGATCATGGCCTCACTCGCAGATACCGCGATTGCGAAAGCGCTTGGCGCGGCGAAACCTTGAAACCTTTTTTCCCCTTCACGCTCTATAATGGCATAAGTTTCCGACCGCCTCGACCTTCGGGTATACCCAGGCCGCGGCGGCAAGGGAGAGGTCTTCCCAGCGACCTTCGCGTAACCGTGAGTGGCCTTTGCGGTCAAAAGCTTTTGATCGCGAAAGGCGCAACGCGAAGATGCGAAGCTCGCGAAGAAAACCATCCCGAGGGTGCTGGTGGCAACGCCGGCGCCTCCCGCGCTCGTAAGAGCGCATTGGAAAGGAAGCGTCTGCCGGGATCTTCCCGCCTGCGTCTCTTTTTCCGGATCAACGAGCAACGCCGTGCCGCTTAACGACAAATTCGGCCGTCCCATCACCGACCTGCGGATCTCCATCACCGACCGCTGCAACTACAAGTGTGTCTACTGCCGCACCGGAAATGAGGGTGCGCTTTACGGCGATCTACCGTTTGACGATTATCTCCGCATGGCGCGCGTGCTGGTAGGGATGGGTGTCACGAAAATTCGCCTGACCGGAGGCGAGCCGCTCCTGCGCAACGGGGTCGTGGACTTCGTGCGCCACCTCGCTCAACTTCGCAGGCCCAATGGCAACAGCGCTGAAGCGCTCGATATCGCACTCACCACCAACGGCCATCTTCTCGCCGATCTGGCGCACCCGCTCAAGGCTGCCGGTCTGTCTCGTGTCACCGTTTCCATGGATGCCGTCGATCCCGATCGCTTCACTCGAATCACCCGGGTGCCGGGCGGATATGATCACGTCCTCGCAGGAATTCGCGCCGCCCGCCGCGCCGGGCTGTGGCCGCTCAAAGTCAACTGCGTGCTCATGCGCGGCTTCAACGAAGATCAGGTCATTCCTTTCGGAATGTTTGCGCGCGAAGAAGGCGTCACCGTGCGCTTCATCGAATTCATGCCGCTGGAAGAAGACCGCACCTGGACGCCGAATACTGTGGTCACGCTCGAGGAAATTCTCACTCGCATGGCCGAGTACCGCCCACTGGTCGAAATCCCGCACGCCCGCTCTGAGACCGCCCGCCGCTACCGCTTCGACGACGGCGTCGGCGAAATCGGCATCATCGCGCCAGTCTCGCATCCCTTCTGCGGACACTGCAGCCGCATCCGCATTACCAGCGACGGCAAAATCCGTACCTGCTTATTTTCTGTGTGGGACCACGACCTCCACGCCCAAATGCAACGCGGCTCGAGCGACGAAGAGTTGGAAGATTTCATCCGCGGCGTCGTGCAGAAAAAAGAAGAACGCCACCACATCGGCGAGCCAGATTTCGTGCCTGCTTCGAGGACGATGGTGCATATCGGGGGATGACCGGGAAGGGCACGAGTTCACTCGTGCCGATTAAGCCCATGTTATAGGGAGCGGCTTCAGCCGCTGGGGTTTGCTCTTTTCAATGCTCTATTCAATGCCCCAATCAGAATCCATTAATATGAACCGATGAAGCCGAAACCGCTCGCCGCGATCGCGGTTCTGTTCTTTCCTTATGCACTTTTGCACGCTCAGACCACTTACCTCGGTTTCGACCGCAACACCTACCCCGGCGACGCCAACCTCACATCTCTCCACGAAACGTTTTCCTACACCAGCTACTGGCTGAACAATCCTCCCGGCGAGAGAGCGAACACCTGGTCCGGCCACCGCGCCGCCGTCGAATCCGCTGGCTTCGGCTTCCTCGTCCTCTTCAACGGACGCGTCTACGCGGAACTGAAATCAGTCGCCCACGCAAAGAAAGTCGGCGCTTCCGACGCGCAAGCCGCCGCCGCTGCCGCCCGCCGCGAAGGCTTCCCCGCGCACACCATCATCTTCCTCGATCAGGAGCAAGGCGGCCGCATGTTGCCCGAGCAGAAAGCCTACATATACGCCTGGGTTGACGCCGTCACTGGCGCCGGATTTCGCGCCGGCATTTACTGCTCGGGCATTTCCTCGCCCGACGATCAAAATATCGTCACCGCCGAAGATATTCGCGCCACCGCCGGAAGCCGCGAGATTGTCTACTGGGCCATTAACGACGCCTGCCCTCCGGCCCCCGGCTGTGCCTTTCCAACGCACCCGCCCAACCCCGGCCAGAGCGGAGTCCCGTTCGCCGAGGTCTGGCAGTTCGCACAATCGCCCCGCCGCAAAGACGTCGCCGCGCATTGCACTAATTACAGCCGCGACGGCGAATGCTATCCGCCTGGAATTTCCTCCGCGCAAAAGCTCCACGTCGACGTCAACACAGCCACCTCGCCCGATCCCTCGAGCGGCAAGTCGCAATGATCTGCTGACCACTGACACCGACCACTGGCCGCGAGCCATCCCACTAACGCCGCGTCCCGGTATGCGCTAAAATAGACCCATACCCATGTCCGACAAAACCTTCACACTCGACGAAGCCCACTCGCTGCTGCCCGTGCTGGAATCGCTACTCCGCTCCGCCATCGCCGGCAAGAAAGTTATGGAGGAGATCGAAGCCGAAATGCAGGCGCTGACGCACCGCATCTTCCTCAACGGCGGCACTCACATCGACGTTGTTGCCGTTGCTCGCCGCAAAGCCGAGCGCGCCAAGGCGGAGCAGCGCGCCAAAGACGCCCTTAACGAAATCGATTCCATCGGCGTCCAGGTAAAAGATATCGATATCGGACTGCTTGATTTTCCCTGCGAGGTCGATGGCCGCGTCGTGTTGCTCTGCTGGAAAATGGGCGAAAACTCCATCACGCACTGGCACAGCACAGAAGAAGGATTCGCCGGCCGCAAGCCAATCGACGAACGCATCGCCCGCGGCAAGAAGGCGAACTAGCAGCGGCCTGCAGTGAGCTAAGCGTAAAACTCAGCCCCCAAGTTCGAGAGTACGCACCCAATCCCCTGATTCCAAACCACTTCCACCCCAGGAAGGCCTTCTAAGTCCCGTGTTTACATACCAACCACACCCAGAAAGCCAGATATTACGCTTTCGGGACAGTGTTCTTTTAGCACCTTGATCCGACTGGTTTTGTTGATCAGGATAGGTGAACACATTTCTCCCGGCTTTGGGGCTGCCAGCTTCAAGCACGTGGGCCGGGCATGAGGGAAAAATAATGACTTTTCACCGTTCCGTTCGTTTCCTGGCTTTCGGATTTCTGCTGCTGATCCTTCTTCCGGCGGCCCTGTCTACTCAGTCTTCCGCGCAGATCGCGGTCGGCATTTCCGTCCGCCTCGCTCCGCCCGCGCTTCCGGTTTACGAGCAGCCCATCTGCCCCGGGCCCGGCCATCTTTGGACTCCCGGCTACTGGGCCTGGAGCGATGACAATGGCTACTACTGGGTGCCCGGAACCTGGGTGGTTGCGCCCGTCGGCTTGCTCTGGACGCCCGGCTATTGGGGCTGGGGCGATGGCGTCTACGCCTGGCATGCCGGATATTGGGGACCGCACATCGGCTTCTACGGCGGCGTCAACTACGGTTTCGGCTACGGCGGCGTCGGTTTCGTCGGCGGAGAATGGCGCCACGGTGCTTTCTTCTATAACACCGCGGTGATGCACGTGGACAGCGTCCACATCAGGAACGTCTACGTCAATCGCACCGTAATCGTGCACAACGACTCCCATGTCGCATTCAACGGCGGCGAAGGCGGCCTTCACGCGCGTCCTTCTCACGAAGAAGAAGCTGCCATGCACGAAACCCACCGCTCCGCCCTTGCTGAGCAGACCCAGCACGAGCATGCCGCCAGCAAAAATCGCGACATGTTTGCCTCCGCAAACCACGGTAGACCCGCGGTAGCCGCCACTGGCCGTCCCGGAGAATTCAAGGGACACAACGTAGTCGCCGCCAAGTCCGCCGGAGCGCCCTATAAAGCTCCTGCGATCTCGCCGAAGGAGGCGCGCGCGTCGTCCTCCGCGTCGAATCGATCGGTAGCGTCGAATCGATCGGTAGCATCGAACTCGCATGCGGCCAACACGCCGTCCTCGAAGAGCAAGAGCGCCAGCAACAGCACGCACAACAATACGGCGAGTTCGAACTACAAGCCAACCAGCACTCACTCGGAATCGCACTCAACCACTGCTCCCAAGTCGAGTCCTGCGCCGAAGCCGCAGCCCCAGAAGCAGGCAACTCCGGCGCCACACACTGCTCCGCACGAAAGCGGCAAACACTCACGGTAAGATCAACCCGATGGTCAGGGCCGCAACCCGCCTTGGCCATTTTCCTTTTTAAAATGTGTGCCAGCTGTGATCGCAATGTGAGGACGCGAGCCTGCCCTAAGTGCAGTCGAAGGGCTGTCCGCGGAGCGAAGCTCCGCGATTTTTCCACGCAAGCGGTCGCACTCGCGCCGTTCTTATCTCATGCGTAGGCCATTAGCCAAGCTGGTTCCGCTGGCACAGAAGTGCACTTGGGCGATTGCAAGGAATTCCAATCTGCTACAATTTTTACAACCACCGTCGCCTAGAAATCGTATTGCGAATACAGAAGACGCAGTTGCTACGCATGTGTAACGCCAAACGGCTGGAGCGAGTGCATGTTTAGCCAGGCGGACCGAGCAGGGCGCCCAAGGAGTCTCAAATATATGTCATCCCCGAAACCCCAACTCCGATGGATGAGCACCATCGCCTTGCTCCTTCTTCTTGCCCTGGGCGTCGCATGCACGGGCTTTTTCCAGAACCCCACGGTATCCACGATTACTATCGATCCCCCCAATCCGTCGGTAGGGTTTGGTCCCGGATCATCGCCACTGCAGTTGACTGCGGCGGCCACAAATAGTGACGGTAGCAGCGCTACGTTGAAGGGCGGCACGAGCTGCACGGGCACTACTGTGTGCTGGTCCAGCTCCGATCCGACGGTGGCTACTATCAGCGTCGGCGGCCTGCTGACCGGGGTTTCAGTTGGAACCTCGACGATAACCGCTTCTTCGGGAACGGTAACTGGAACAACGACAGCGACGGTCGCGGAAGCCGTGTCCTCAATGACGATAAGCCCAACTTCGACAGCGATACCAGCCGACGGCATCACGGCCGCGACTTTCACTATCATGGGAGCAACGCAGTCAGGCACACAAAATATCTCGTCCTTAGTTACGCTGAACCCCACTCAAAACGGCACGGCCGCTACCAACATCAACTGCAGTGCCAGCACTGACGCCTCGGGGAATCCGGATCAAAGCTGTACCGCGCAGTCAGGTTCAGTACAAGCCACTACGGTCTACACAATCACGGTCTCATACAGCGGGTACACAGGTACGGCCGTCGTCAGCGCTACGCTAACCGTATCGCAGTAAGCATATAGAGCGAAGGGACCGCCGCGTCAGCACATCGCCGGGTGCCCAATTTCTCGCTTCCTTCTGGGAGAAGTGGGCTTGCCCATTCATGCGCGCCGCTCATCCTGCATGGCCTTAACGCTTCACAATGAAACCTCTCGTTTTTCAGGCCGCGCTGTGCGCGGATGCGATCTGGTAAATTCAACACTCAGCCGTCACAATTCTCGTCATCCGCATCGGCCATTGGCGAGAATCTACCGCTGAAAAGAAGTCCCACGCCCAACAGTAAGTTGCCATACTCCCAGGCAGAAGTATGATCGTAATTGCTGGATCGGCCACGGATCGCGAACAAGCAAAGATCAACTACGACCCGGCCAACGACGACCCCTATGTCCAACATTCGCTGTGTCGGCATCGGCACCGGAGGCGGCGACGCTCCCGGCCTCAACGCGGTCATTCGCGCCGCCACCAAGGCCGCCATCATTAAGTACGGATGGAAGGTCATCGGCATTCCCGATGGCTTTGACGGCCTTATCTGGCCGGAGAAATCCCTCGAACTCACGCTGAAAGATGTCAGCGGCATTCTGCCGCGCGGTGGCACTATTCTCGGCACCACCAACCGCGGCGATCCCTTCCATTACAAAACGGTCGAAAATGGGAAAGAAATCTCGCGCGATATTTCGGACCAGATCATCGCCAACGCCGCCAAGCTCGGCATAGATGCCATCATTACTATCGGCGGCGACGGCTCGCAAAAAATCGGCTACGAACTCTTCCAGAAGGGAATGAAGATCGTCGGCGTCCCCAAGACGATCGACAACGATCTTTCCGCCACTCAGGTGACGTTCGGCTTCGATACCGCGCTGCACACGGTCACCGATGCCATCGACAAAATTCACACGACCGCGGCCTCGCACCACCGGGTGATGGTGGTGGAAGTGATGGGCCGCGACTGCGGCTGGATTGCACTCGAAGCCGGCATCGCCGGTGGCGCCCACGTCATCTTAATTCCGGAAATTCCATTTACCATCGAACACGTCTGCAAGCACATCGTCGAGCGTGCCAAAATCGGCAAGCACTTCACCATCGTCGTCGTCGCCGAAGGCGCGAAGCTGCCTCCCGAGATGAAGGACAATCGCCGCGCCAGTTCCATGGGCAACCTGATCGGCAACGCCATCGCCCGCAACTCAAAAAAAGAGGTGCGCGTCAGCGTCCTCGGCCACATCCAGCGCGGAGGTTCGCCCTCGCCCTTCGATCGCATTCTGGCGACCCGTTTCGGCGTGGCTGCAGTCGATCTCATCGCCGCCGGAGGTTTCGGTATGATGGTCGCCCTGCACGGTGATTCCATCATTTCCGTCGATGTGGCCCATGCCATCGGCCATCTCAAATCGGTCGATCCGCAAGGCGAACTGGTGCGCGCCGCCCGCGCCATCGGCATCGGCTTCGGCGACTGAGCAGACGAGTGGATGTCACCGCTCACGAATTCTCCGCAAGCCATCTGAGGAATGTTTCGGGAAGCGCACGACGTCAGCGTCAAGGATTTTTAGTGATCTCGCCGATGTTAGCGACGGTGTCGCCCTTCTTCATTGAGGGCACGGCGCAGATATACAGGACCACTCCAGCGGCCGGAGCCTGAGCTTCGTAGATCGTCTTGCCGAAATAATCGGTCACGTAACCGATTTTCATCCCCTGCTCGACGTAGGTCCCGCGCGCGACCAGGGGATAAAAAATGCCGGCGCCGTCGCTGGACACGGTATCAATCTTGCCGATCCACACCGGATGCTCGATCATCGTCGGCTGTCCGGGGATCATCTTGAAATAACGCATCACGTTGAGAGTACCGTTGACCAGCGCCTGCACGTCTTCAGGTTCCACCGTGCCCGCGTGACCGGCTTCAACGGCGATGGCAGGCTTGCCGCGTGTGGCGGCAGTGTTGTCGAGATAACGCGAAGCGTTTGGGTCTCGGGGCCGGTCGCTCCAGACAATGATCGTGTCGATCCCGAAAGCCCGTACCATGTCACGGGTAACGGCATCCTGCCGGTCGTTGCCACTCTTCGGCCAGTAGGAATACGGGCGCAGGTTTTCGTCGAGATCTCCGCCGTGGTAGTCGATCAGATAATCGCAGCGCTCCACCACCTGTTTGGTAATCAACCACGATGCGCGCTCGCTTTGCGTGCCGTCGGGCTTGCCGGGATAAAAGCGGTTCATGCTCTTGCCGTCCACAGGGTTCACGTGCGGTATTTTCTGTTCAAACGACGGCAGGTTCACCAGCGGGAGCACAATCACCGTGCCGGAGATCTGCACTGGATCGAGCGACTGAATCAGTTTTTCCAGCGCGATGATCGACGCGTACTCGGTGCCGTGCAAACCCGACACCAGCGCCAGAACCGGACCGGGCTTGGGGCCGCGAATTACCGCCACCGGAATCGAGGTTGCCGCGTCCA
>Ga0307474_10002218_pt1 | contig 13976 bp, 10 predicted proteins | sample atmos_gasesECM1C_2_FD_203312 | JGI IMG/M metagenome (GOLD analysis project Ga0307474, IMG submission 203312) | Hardwood forest soil microbial communities from Morgan-Monroe State Forest, Indiana, United States - atmos_gasesECM1C_05 | ecosystem: Environmental > Terrestrial > Soil > Temperate... | reverse complement strand
TAGCCTCCTCGTAAAATCCGCGAAAATGTGTCGTGTGAGTGTCATCTGGCGGACAGTAATCCAACGGATGTTATGTAACGTTTCTACCCCGCACTCTCTGGTTGTGAAGGTCACCCAGTAGCTCATCTCCTGTAACTCACTGAAATTAAAATATATACAGCTTCCACCCGCTGGCCTGTGAAATGCACTACTAGCGCCGGACGAGACGAAGCACGCGCCGTAATCCAAGGCGATTAGAGGGTGAATCGTGAAACAGAGGGGACGCGAAATGCACAGGGGAGATCGAGACCGGTCGGGAGAGCGCGGTTTCTCGATGACGGAGTTATCGGTGGCCATCGGGATCATCCTGATCATTTTCGGGATGGCGATTGCCGCGTTCCAGCCGGCGATTCAAGCCGCCAAGTACGACGCGGGCATGCGGCAAGTGCTCGACCAATTGCGACAAGCCCGGGAATATTCGCTGGCGAACCGGCGTTACGTGCAGGTGACTTTTCCCATCGTACCCACGGCCAACGGGCCGGAGTACCAGGTGGTGATCACGGAACTGAATAGTTTGACGGCGGGCGGTGGCGCAGTGAACCCAGTGCTGAGCACGACGCCGATTCAGTTTCCCGAACAATTTTATGTTTATCCGGGATATGTGGATACGCCCGACGCCTACGGAAACAGCGGCGCGATCGTATTCGGCGGGACAATCGGCGGACCCGCAGCGGGAATGTTATTTCAAAGCGATGGCGAATTGGTGAGCGCAGCAACTCTACAACCGATTAACGGGACGGTGTTTCTGGGAGTGCCGGGCAATCCGATGTCGGTGCGTGCCATCACGGTATTGGGCAGCACCGGACGAATACGCGGCTGGAAAGGCGCCGACTCACGGTGGAATCAGTTTTGAAGGAGCTTAGGAAAATGCGGCAAACGAACAGGAAAAATTCGCAGCGCGGTTTCACCCTGATGGAAACGCTGATCGCCATGGTGGTGCTGGCGGTGGGAATTCTGGGATTGGCAGCGATGCTTGGCGATTCACTGGCGTACATGAAAGGTTCCCAGGACGATTTCATCGCGCAGCAGAAAGCGGAAGAAGCGGCGGAGGCCATTTTCACGGCGAAGTACAACGCCAACGCGACCTTCGCGCAGGTTTCGAATTTCGGCGTGGGCAATCCCGCGGGGCTGTTTTTGCCCGGGCCGCAGCCACTGACCGTGCCGGGACCGGATGGGCTAGTCGGTTCGGTGAATGATGGCGGCGCGCCGCTGGCTTCGATCATCACTCCGGGACCGGACAAGATTTTAGGCACGGGCGACGACGTGGTAGTGCCGCTCAGCAATTTCACGCGAACGATCACGATCACGACAGTGCCCGGAAAGCCGAACCTGAAGCAGGTGTTGATTACGATCAACTACACCGCCGGACGTTTTACCCGGGCCTACAACCTGACGACCTATGTTTCAAGTTTCTAAGAATTCCCAGGAGCACGGAATGAAGCGGGAAAACGGATTTTCACTGCTGGAACTGATGGTCTCGATGGCGGTGACCATCGTGGTGCTGGGCGCGGCCACCACCGCGCTACTGCAGGCGCAACACGCGACGCAAGCCATCGCGATGCAGGCCAACACCCAGGAAAATTTGCGCGCCGGGATGCACTTCATGGTCCGGGACATCGCCCAGGCCGGAGAAGGAATTCCCCAGGGCGGAATTACGATTCCGTACAACGCAACGTCGCTGGTCAACCGGCCGGGACTTGCCGGAACATTTCCGACCAGCTACACCGCGATTCCGGCGATCACGCCGGGCTCGCGACTGGGGCAGGTCGCCACTTCCATGGATCCGGCCACGAATCTTCCGCTGGCCTCCGGGACCGGGACTGACATCGTGAACGTTTTGTATAACGACGACACGTTGGTCGATGCTCTGGGCAATCACTTGTACAGCTTTCCGGTGGTGCAGGCCGCGCCGGCTGTTCCGGTCTGCGCGGGAGTGATCAGTCCGACTGGCGCTTTTGTGACCCTGACTCCGGCCTGTTTCACCATGCCGGGAGTGGTGCAGCCGATTGCCGCCGGCAACCTGATCATGTTTCACAACCAGAACGGAACAGCGCTGGAATATGTGACCAGCGTGGCCGGCAGTACGATCAACTTTGCGGCCGGCGATCCAGCGGGATTGAATCAAACCGGAAAAGCCAACGGCACGGTGGCGAACCTGGGTCCCGGCGGCGTGTTCCCTCCGACCACGATTACCCGAGTGTGGATGGTCACCTACTACGTGGACTTTACCAATCCGGCGGCCCCGCAACTGATCCGGCAGGTGAATTATCCGAACTATCCGGCGGCGGCTCCGGCCAATCCCCCGCAAGACATCGCGGACATGACCGAAGATTTGTCGCTCAGCTACGACCTGACCGGGTCGACCGCTCCGGCGGGAACCTATCCGCTGGGTTCGGGCAATGCGCCGACGCCGCAAGCGCCGGACACAGCCGCGCAGATTCGCGCCGTGAATATTTTCCTGGCGGGACGCTCGGAAGCCCCCTATACGGCGCTGAGCAACCCGCAATTTATCCGCAATAACCTGAGCACGCAGGTGTGCGTGCGCAGCCTGGCCTTCACCAACCAGTTCCAAACGGCCGCGGGCAACACCGCGCCATGAGGATTGGGCGAATTGGTACAGCAGAACAGAAGCAAAGGAGATTTGCTGTGAGAGTCCAACGAGAGAAAGGTGTGGCGCTGATCACCGCACTGCTCATTTTGATGCTGGTGTCGGCGATTGTGGTCGGGATGAGCTGGATGGTGATGACCGATCAGCGGCTGGGCGGCAACAACCAGAGCCGCGAGGACGCGTTCTACGGCGCGGAAGCGGGCATGGAACAGCTCACTTCGGACGTGGGTACGACGTTTTCGACCAATGGCAAGCTGACTCCGACGGACATCGCAACGATCACGTCGACGCCCCCGGTGATACCCGGACTCCAGTTTGTGAATGGCGCGGGCGCTTCGACCTACCAAATCACCTTCGTCCCGGATGCTTTTGGGAATCCCTTGGCGAGCAACTCCACGATTCTGCCACCGAGCCCGTACGCCGGCATGCAGGGTTTGATCACGCCGTTTACCTTGACGGTGTCCGCGCGAACCACGGCGACTGGCTCAGAAGTCAAGCTGACCCGGCAGGTGCAGGTGGTGGCGATTCCGGTATTTCAATTCGGAATTTATTCGGACTCGGACGTGGCGTTCTTCAACGGCCCGTCGTTTGGATTCGGCGGCCGCACGCATACCAATGGAAATTTGTGGCTGAATCCCAACCAGGGTCCGATTTACCTGGGAGACAAAGTTACAGCAAGCGGAGAAGTGATCCGCACCAACCTGGAAAATGGATCGGCGGTGACGGCTGCGGGGGCTGCCTACGGCGGAAACGTTTCGATCGCGCTGTCTCCGGACCCGACGCTGGCCAATGAGCCGGGCGGCGCGCCGTACACCAACGCTTTCTGGCGCGAACTGGCGTTTACCGAGGGCAGCACGGCGCCGGGAAGCAACAGCGTTTACGGAGCGGTAAGCACGCAGGTCAACCCCGCTTGGGGCACGCCGACAACGGGTGTGGAAGGCGCTTACAACGGACAATTGGCGAATCACGTGGCGCAGTTGAAGCTGACGGCGACCGCGTTGAGCGGAATTCAGACGCCCATCTCGCTGATCCGCCGGGCGGTGCCGGGAGAATTGGCCGCAAACCCCGCTGAATTTGCGCAGCAGTATTTCTCGGAAGCGACTTTGCGGATCATGCTGGACGACTACGGCCCAAGCGGCGGCTGCACCGATGCGGACATGGTCGGGCTGGACACGGTTACCGCCACGGCCCCGCTCGATTTGAAGACGCTGGCGTTTACCACCAACGCGACCGCCCCGGCGTGGTTGAGTGGAGCGAACAATCTGCCGGCGGGTAACAAGTATCCCCTACCGGTACAGAATGGCGCGGCAGCGTACAACGCTTTGACCGGCTACTGGTTGACGGCTGGCACGGCGACGATTCAAGGCTGCATCAAGATCGAAACGCAAACGGTGGGCGGAGGCTGGACTGACGTGACCCAAACCATCCTGAACCTGGGATACACCGGACGAGACATCGCGCCGACCGGCACGTACATTGGTTCGAATGGCACTGCTAACGTTGTCTACCCGAATACCGCAGTTGTGGGCCGAGTACCGACGTTGCCGTCCGGCGGCACGGTAGGTTTTCCGGCTCAAGGCCCGATCGTGGCGGGCAGCGCGCCGGCGACGATTAGCGCAAACTGCACCGATCCGAGTCCGAACGCGATCATCCGGTTAGCCCGGATTCGGGACAATCCGTCATGGATTGGCACCGGCACCGGCTGCACCGCCACGATCCCCGGCACGCTAAACGGGGCCGGCGGGTATCTGGCTGCCGATTTCTGGCCGATGGCGCTCTACGACCCGCGAGAAGGAACGTACCGACAGGTGGACGTGAACCCCGCTCCGGTGTATGGCGCGGGCGTGATGAACTACGTCGAACTGGACGCCAAGAATCTAGCCACCTGGCTGCGGACCAATCAGACGGGGCTGAGCTTGAACAACCTCGATACCGGCTTCACCGTGTATTTTTCGGATCGCCGCAGCGAGCAGAAAGATCCAGCCGCGGCGGGGACGGTGCGCACCGGATCATTCGGCTACAACGATTTCGTAAATAACCTGGACGTGAACAACGGTTGCCCGGACGGAACCCTGAATCAGGGCGAAGACCTGGAAGGTGACGGCGCCTTGCGCACCTACGGAGGTTCGGAAACAGCGCCGTCCAATCCGCTCGCCGGCATTTTGCCGGGGCTGTGGAACGCCGGCGGATATATGAACGTGGCCGTGCTCACTCCGCGGGCGGTATGCGGCGTGCATCCGAACCGCCCCGACGTGCAGTACATCAATACGCAGGACGCGCGCATCAATCCTCCGGTGTTTTTCCGGCGGGCTTTGAAAATCATCGACGGGTCGAGCTTGAACCTAGGCACCTCCTGCGGTCCGGTGGTTTGCGGCCTGACCATCGCGGCCGAAAACCCGGTGTACATCCAGGGCGATTACAATGCGCCGACCAACGGCGTCTTTACCGGCGCGCCCAGCGTAGCCGCGGCGATCGCGGGCGATGCGGTGACGTTCCTTTCGAACAACTGGAACGACGCCAACTCGTTCACCTTCCCGCAAGATGATACGTCGGGCTTGCACCGCAACGCGGTGGCGACGGCCTATCGCGCGGCGATCATCGGTGGAAAAGGCATCCCCTTTCCGCAATTCGGCGCTACCCAGGACTTCGGGACTGATGGCGGGGTACACAACTTCCTGCGCTTCATCGAATACTGGGGAATAGTCTGCCACTACGAAGGATCGCTGGTGAGTTTCTATTACAACCGGCAGGCGGTAGGAACGTACAAGGGCGCCGGCGTCTACAATCCGCCGAACCCTCGCGACTACCACTTCGATTTGAACTTCACGCTTGGCCCGGCATACTTGCCGCCGAACACGCCGAAGTTGAAATCGGTGAATACGATTGGATTCTCGCAGGAAGTTTTGCCGAGCCAGTAGGGCGCGGCGAAATCCTGGAGCATCGAAGGCCCCCGGAATTTCCGGGGGCCGTTTTTTTTGCGTGGCGCGAAACACGAAAACTAGGGAGACGCGGAAAAGATGCGAATGTTGAAATTCGTGTTGACGGCCGGGGTGGCGCAGATGGGCGAGGCGTTGCTCGAACACAGTCCGGCGAAGACGAAGCTGAAGTCGGCGGGAGCGGCGAGGCCCACGAGCGATTCGGCGTAAAGATTGTAGGAACGATTGAGCGGAAGGCGCTCGAGGTCGAATGAGCCGTCGAATTGCGTGGGCGGATGGGCCGCGTCGCAGCTCCAGCCGGCGATGGCGGCGGCCACTACGGCGCCGGTGCTGGCGTCGACGGCTACGACCTGGGCGCCGACAATGCCGGTGACGGAAGAACCGGCGGAGGGCGGCGCGAACGTGGCGAGTGCGAATAAATTCGCGGGAAGAACTTTGCCGCGAATGGAACCCACGTTTACGGAATCATTGGGATCGGGGTAAAGGAAGCGCGCGCCAATGCGGTCGTCGTCGGCGAGCGGGCCGTCGGGAATGGTGGCGGTGGGACGATCGCCGATGAACTGGCCGGGCGGGGGCGCGAAAGGAAACATGATTGCGCGGAAAACGCCGGAATGATCGAGGCCGAACCAGTGGCCGAGTTCGTGAGTGAGCAGCGATTCCAGATCGTAAGCGCCCTGGCCCTGAGCGGTGGCGAGCGCGGCGGGCGTGGCGTAGCGCGCCTGGCCATCGTTGCGAAACAAAGTGTCGGAGTCGAGGATTTGACCGATGAACTGGGCGGGCGCGGAAGAGCCGACGGTGGCGCCGACGGCGTTCGCGGTGATGGTGCGAGTGAAGGCGAGGACGCCAGTGGTAAATCCGCTGCTGGATTGATTGAAGCAAATGGTGTTGAGGCCGTCGACGTTATTCTCGGCGTCGTTCGAACAGGAGTTCTGAGCGGCGACGCGAGCGAGCGGCGCGAGCAAGCCTGGATTTGCAGTGAGGTTAAATGTGGTGCCGTCGACGCCGGACCAGGCGCCGAAGGAATCAGAGATGGCGCTTTCGATTTCGTCCAGCTGGGCAGGAGTTCCAGCCGCGGCGACGGTAAGGACGGTGGGCTGGAGAAGCGACGGGACAGAAGTGCTCCAACGGCGGTTGAGTGGCGAGGAGAGCGCGAGATTGACATGATTCGGTCGAGGACAACCGCCGGTGGAGGGAATGGTGGAGTCGAAAGTGTAGAGACTGGCGTAGACGCTCTGGGCGTTGACGAGGGCCAGCAGAATTGCGATGGTGGCGGCGATGGGGCTTCTCATTTGTTTCCCGCCAGCCGGCACTTTCCGTTGGAGCAGTCCGCGGCCTCGACCAAGTCACGAAGATCTTCGACTTGGATATTGCGGAGACCGGATTGGTGAAAGCTGCGCGTCCCAGGTTCAAAGGTTTCAAACGCGGCGCTATCTTGCACCGCGATCTGCCGACCGGTGCGGAGGTCTTCGTGAAGACGGAAGGTGCCTTGCAACCAGCTGACCACGGAAAAACAACCCTGCGGCACAGCAGGCTCGAGGAACAGAACCACTTCTTCGCCCGGACTGAAGCGCGGAACTCCGGAAATGTTGGACGTGAAATGGCCGACGGTGCCGCCGAGCAAACGGATGGTCAAGTATTGATTTGGAAAAGTATTTAGCGGGCCTTTCCAGGTTTCCTCCACGGCGAAGGTGGTGAAGGTCCAAATTTCGCCGCCCTCCCACCGGACTGAATTCTCCACGCAGCGTGCGCGGATTACGAGTTGCGCGGCTTGAGTCATTTGTGCCACGGACAGTCGAATCAAGGTGGTGGAACGTGCGGGAGCACCGGTCAGCAACGAGGTGAGCAACAGCAGAATCGATAGATTTATTTTTCTTTGCATTTTAATTTCTCTCCTCATTTCACTTCGAGCATTCCGGTAGCCACGGCGCGGTCGTTATTCAAGGTGGTGATGAAGAGCGTGCGCGCGCCGGGCAGGGTGGCGCTGGAAACTTGCAGATCGAGTTCGATGGTATTGGGAAACAGGCCGGTGATGGCGGACGTGGTTACGGGCAGGTCGTTGCCTGCGGGTGCGCCGCCAGGGCCGGCGAAGGAATAAGTGAAGGTGGGATCGAGTCCGTTGCCGTGAATGCACAGCCTGGCGGTGATGGTTCCGGAGGCAGGGCGGGTGACGGTGACGGGCGAGCCGGCGATTTCGCAATTACCCTGAGTGAGTGGCCCAAGAGAATCGACGTTGAGTGGCGCGGATTCGGCGGCGGTGGTCGGCTCGGGAACGACCAGAGCGATGTTTCCGGCGGAGGGTTGCGCCGTAGTGAGTGCGATGGCGCTAACCGAGGTGTCGAGCGGAATGATCACGAACAACACGGGATTGGAGAGCGCGTTCGACGGCGCCGGATTTTGGATTTGAATTGTCAGCGTGCCGGGATTCTGGACGTCCGCCAGATTCAGCGCGGTGGCGCAGCCGGTGGAGGTGGCGCAGGAGGTGCCGCGCGCCGTGCCGTTGACGAGAATGGCGGAGGCGGACGGGCCGGTTCCGGAGATGAAGTTCGCGCCCTGTACCGCGAGCGGAAAGCTTTCGACCGCGCCGGAAAAAACACTGGAGGGCAACATGACTTCAATGACCGGACCGGAGGTGATCGCGACGGTTGCGGTGGCGAACTTGGTGGGATCGGCGACGCTAGTGACGATCACGGAAATGGCGTTGGGCGAAGGCGCTCCGGTGGGCGCGGAGTAGAGTCCGGCGGCGCTGATCGTGCCGCAGGCGGCGCCACTGCAGCCTTGGCCGGCGACTGCGCCTTGGACAGTCCACGTGACGGCGGAGTTCGCACCGCCGGAGACACCGGCAAAGAATTGTTGGGTAACCGCGGAGCCGGTAGAAGGCGCGAGAAAAGAGTAGAACGGCGAGATGGTTACAGAGACGTTGGTGACGGCGCTGAGAATGGTGATGCTGGCGCTCGCGCTGCGCGAGGGGTCAGCGGCGCTGGTAGCGGTGAGCACAACCGGATTGGCAGCGGGCACCGCGGAAGGCGCGAGGTAATCGACGTTTCCTGCCGAGGGAATACTGGGAGTCTGGCAGGGACTGGTGCCTTGCCGGCAAACCTGGCCGACGGCGGTGCTGCCATTAGGAATTCCATTTACGGTCCAGGCCACAGCGGTATTGGTTGTACCGGTGACGGTCGGCGAGAAAGTCTGGCGCTGATTGAAATTCAGGCTCGCGCTCGCGGGCGAGATGCTGACGGCGATGGTGCTGATGATTGTGACGGTGGCCGACGCGGTGACTCCGCCGGCGGTGGCGTGAATCGGAAATGAATTCGGGCTTGGCAGATTTTGTGGCGCAGTGAATGTTGCGGTGGTTGCGCCGGTGATCGCGATGGTGCCGAACGTTCCGTTGCCGCCGGCGACGCCGTTCACATCCCAGATGATTTGCGCGCCAGCGGCGGCACACAATGAGGCGCTGAAGGATTGCGACTGGCCGAGTGCGACGTTGGCGGACGATGGCGAAATGGAATTCGCGTTCGCGCAGGCGACGGTTACGGCGGCGGCCGCGGATTTGCTGGGGTCGGCGGTGCTGGTAGCGGCGACGGTCACGGTTGGGGGCGATGGGACGGTTGCGGGAGCGCTGTAAACGCCGGTGTTTGGGCCATTGGCGATGATGGTGCCGACTGTGGAATTTCCGCTGGCGACGCCATTCACGGACCAGGTCACAGTTGTTGGCAAATTTCCCGCGCCGGAAACCGTGGCGGTAAAAACCTGTGCGCCATTTGCGGGAACGGAGGCGCTTCCGGGAGCGAGACTCACTTGGAGAGTGTCGGTGACCGTGACGAGGGCTGAAGCCGTCGCTTGCGGGCTGGCCTGGCTGACGGCGGTGACAGTCACGATTGCAGGATTGGGAAGATTCGCCGGAGCGGTGTAAAGACCGGCGGACGAAATTGTTCCAGTGGTGGAGCTGCCGCCGGGGACATCGTTCACGTCCCAAGTGATAGTGGCGATCGCGGCGCCGGTAATGCTGGCCTGGAATTGCTGAGTTTGACCTAGCGCTACGGAGGCGGCGGAAGGGTCGATGAGGACGACGACCTCTTTTACGGGTGGGCTCCCGGCGTATCCACAACCAAAGAGGACAAGACCGACCAGAGAAAAAAAGGCCGCAGCTCGCAAGGTGCGGAGCGTTGCAGCCATCGTCGTAACGATTGAGCGGGGCTGCGAAAGTGTTGTAGTAGTCGAATGGGTTTTGCGAAGAGTAATCATTCGCAAAGGATGAAGGCACACGATGTGCCAACCTGGTTCAGTGCGCGAGAAATTCAATCCGCCGTTTCGATCAGGCCGATCTTTGCGAATAGATTCAAGGGTTTACGGATGACTGATCCCGATCGAAGTGCATGCGATGTTTCTCCGAAGAGTATGCGGCAGCTCGGAAACGCGTGCGGAGTGCGGGGATGAGTCTCGCAATGGAACTGATTAGGGGTGCTATTTCTACTTTGGAACCGCTACCGCGCTGGGCCGATCTGAGGTGACTAGTGTTTTACCAGAGCGTCGAATAGGGCGGCTTCGAGATTTTCCTGGTGGTAGCGGTAGGCTGCGGCTTGGAGTTTTGCAGGTTCGACCCGCTGGCTGGCGAGAAGCAGAGAGTCGGCCATTTCGCCGAGGGCGATGCGCAGAGGGATCGCGGGGGCGGCGAAGAACGCGGGGCGGTGCAGAACGCCGGCGAGTACGCGCGTGAATTCAGAATTTTGTATCGGGCTGGGGGTGACGACGTTGTACGGGCCGCTCCAGGACGGCACATCGATTGCGCAGCGAATGATCGCAACAACATCTTGGAGAGTGATCCAAGACATCCACTGTTTGCCGGAACCTAGGCGGCCGCCGAGGCCGAGCTTGAACGGCGCAACCATGGCAGGCAGTGCGCCGCCATGGGAAGAGAGGATGACGCCGAGGCGAGTTATGACCGTGCGAATTCCGTTGGTCGCAGCGCGGGCGGCTTCGGCTTCCCAGGCGCGGCAGACCATTCCCAGAAAATCGCTGCCGTTCCCGCTGGTTTCGGTGAGGATTTCGTCGCCCCGGCTGCCGTAATAGCCGATTCCCGAAGCGCAGATAAATACGGACGGTTTTTTCTGAAGGCGAGCGAGCGCGTCGACCAGGACGCGGGTGGTATCGACACGGCTGTTGCGCAGAATCTGTTTGCGGGATTTGGTCCAGCGGCCCTGGGCCAGGTTAGCGCCGCTGAGATGGACGACCGCGTCATAACCTTCCATGGCGGCAATGTCGACGATGGCGCTGGTGGGAGTCCAGGCGACATCACCGGGCGAGGTCGCTTCTTTCCTGCGAACCATGTGATTGACGATCACACCGTCGGCACGCAGCGCAGCGGTGAGCGCGGAACCGATCAGGCCGCTGCCGCCCGAGATTAAAACCCGCGCCATTTTGTCAGCTGACTCCTAACATTCGTGGTAGTGCATTTTAACTTAGAGACGCGGCGCATCCAGCACAAGTTTCAAAGCAAATTGGCCTGCAACTTTCGCCGTTGCGGTGGGTTCGCTCGAATCATTCATAAAGGTCGAAAAACAAAGTAACACGAGCCGAATGAACTGACGGCTGGCCGTGGCAGATGGGATAGAATTTTCGTTCGTCGAAAAAACGCGGGGTGCGAATGGGGACTTCCAGGAAGCGAATGTGCGCGGCGTTGGGGTTGGCGTCAGTGTTGCTGATGAGCCCGATGCTGCTGCACGCGCAGGAAACCCACGCCATTCGCGGTTTCACCAAGCCGCGGGTCGAGCCGGAGCGGGAGCTAGAGCAGAAATTGCGCACGATTCCGGACCCGGCCCACGCGGAGAGCAATCTGCGTCACATCACCAGCGAACCGCACATGGCCGGGACCGAAGGGAGCCACCGGCTGGCCGAATGGCTGCGCGATCAATACCGTAGCTACGGTTTCGACGCCGACATCGTCACCTATAGCGCGTGGCTCGGGATGCCGCGGGAAGTGAGCTTGGAACTGGTCACGCCGGAAAAGAAAAAGCTGGCGACGCCCGAGCGTTCCTATGAAGTGGATAAAGACAGCGCGAATCCGAATGCGGTAGGAGCGTTCAACGCGTTTTCGCCGTCGGGAGAGGCGACCGCACCGGTCATCTATGTGAATTACGGGACGCAGGAGGATTATCGCGCGCTGGCGTCGATGGGTATCAGCGTGGAGGGGAAGATCGCACTGGCACGCTACGGCCGCTGCTACCGGGGAATCAAGACCAAGCTGGCCGAAGAACACAAGGCGGTGGGCCTGGTTATTTACTCCGACCCGGGAGATGACGGGTTTGCCCAGGGCGATGCGTTTCCTTCCGGCCCTTGGCGGCCGATGAGCGGGATCCAGCGCGGCTCGGTGGAGTATACGGAAATTTATCCAGGAGATCCGCTGACGTCGGGAGTAGGAGCGACGCGCGGAGCGAAGCGAGCGACTCCGGCCGAGGCGAAAAATCTTCCGCACATTCCAACGCTGCCAATCAACGCGCAGGACGCCGCAGTGATTCTGGCAGACATGGGCGGCGTGCACGTTCCGCGCGGATGGCAAGGCGGCCTGCCGTTTACCTACCACATGGGGTCGGAGTACGCGACGCTGCGCATGAAGGTGGAAGTGGATTACCAGCAACGACCGATTTACGACGTGGTGGCCAAGCTGCATGGCACTGCCGACAACGAATGGGTGATGCTCGGGAATCACCATGATGCCTGGGTGTATGGCGCGGTGGATCCGGGCAGTGGGACCGCGGCGATGCTGGAAACTGCGCGGGCCTTGGGCGAGTTGGCGAAGGCTGGCTGGAAACCGCGGCGGACGATCGTGATGTGCGAATGGGACGGCGAGGAACCGGGCCTGATCGGCTCGACGGAATTTGTGGAAGCACATCTGGCCGAGCTGCAGGAAAAGGCTGTGGCCTATATCAATACTGACGTGGGAGTGGCGGGGCCGAATTTCAGCGGATCGGGAACGCCTTCGCTGAAGGAACTGATTCGCGACGCGGCGCGGGACGTGCCAGATCCCACCGGCGCACGCAGCGTATATGACGTGTGGCTGGAACATTCCAATAATTCGGAAGGGCAGTTCAGCGGGGCTGCGCGCCTGACGCCAAAGGGAGAAGCTTCGGCCGATGCGCCGCTGGGTGACCTGGGCGCGGGCTCGGATTTTTGCGCGTTCTTCGACCATGCCGGAATTCCCTCGATGGATATGGGATTTATCGGCGATTACGGCGTATATCATTCGATCTACGACGACTTTTACTGGATGAAGACGTTCGGTGATCCGACCTTTGCGTACCACGCGACGCTGGCGAAATTGTTGGGCACGGTGACGCTACGGCTCGATGAGGCGGACCTGTTGCCGTTCGATTATCCGGCGTACGCCTGGGAAGTTTCGCGAGGCGCGAATGCGATGAGTTCGCGCGCGCAGGAAGCGGGCGTTGCGGCGGAAAAGCTGAAGGCGGTAGTCGAAGCCTCGTCACAATTGACCATGGCGGCGACGCACGCATCAGCGGCGTTGCAAAGCGCGCGCGGTTCGACCGCTCCGTCAGTGCAGGACCGGATCAATCGCGAACTGGTATTGACCGAGCAGAGTTTGCTGAACCCGGCGGGATTGAGCAATCGGCCGTGGTACCGGCACACCATCTATGCGCCAGGAAGCTATGCGGGATATGCGGCGGAACTGATGCCGGGATTGAGCGAAGCGCTCGACCGAATGGATCGGGCCGCGATCGATCGAGAAGCTGAAGCGCTGGCTGCGGCGCTGCAGCGTGCGGCGGTGCGGTTGGAGATGGTGGCGCGGCTGGCGACTTCACCCACGAAATAGGCCGGGTCGGCGAGTGCTTACTCTGGCGTCGCCGGGCGTTCGCGTTGCGGCGGGCGGCGAGATAGAATAAGGCTTCATGCAAATCCGCGTGCTTTTTTTCGGACAACTTAAGGAAATTACCGGCCTGGCGCAGGAAGAGGCGGAGCTTTCGGACGGCGCGAAGGTCGACGATTTGTTCGAACGCTACGGACGGCGTTTTCCGAAGCTGGCGGAATTCCGCGGATCGATTGCGACGTCGGTGAATCAGGAATATGCCGACTGGCGCCGGCCGCTCGCGGCGGGCGATGAAGTGGCGTTCCTACCGCCGGTGAGCGGAGGATAGCGATGGCGCCCTCCGACGACATTTTTTTGCTGACGCGCGAACGGATCGATACCGAAGCACTGGTCGCTAGGTTGAAAGCGCCCGAAGATGGCGCGGTGGTGGTGTTCGATGGGTTCGTGCGCAACAATTTCAAGGGCCAGCGAACACTTTACTTGGAATATGAATCTTACGAAGCGATGGCCTATGCCAAGATTCGCGAGATCGGGGCCGAGATCCATCAGAAATTCCCGATACATCGCGTGGGGATCA
>Ga0307474_10002217_pt1 | contig 13977 bp, 16 predicted proteins | sample atmos_gasesECM1C_2_FD_203312 | JGI IMG/M metagenome (GOLD analysis project Ga0307474, IMG submission 203312) | Hardwood forest soil microbial communities from Morgan-Monroe State Forest, Indiana, United States - atmos_gasesECM1C_05 | ecosystem: Environmental > Terrestrial > Soil > Temperate... | reverse complement strand
CCGGCTGCTCGACCCCGTGGACGTCGCGGTCATCTGCTCCTGGATCAGGCATGCCGCGCACGACTGCCCAGACCAGGCCGTCTACATCGCCGCCCGGACGTAAGCCATCCTTATCCCGCAGCACGGGACGGTGACGCGTCAGACACGTGCGGGTCTTGAGGCGGGCCCCACACAAGCGTAATCTATAGTCATAGTAGGCATGGATTATCGCTGGGAGGGCGTCCGTTGCTACCCGATCGAATTTGCCTGGTCACAGGCGCCAGCCAGGGCATGGGCCGGGCCGCGGCTATCGAGATGGCCCGCCAGGGCGCGGCGGCAGTGGCCGTCGTGGACATCCAGCGCGAGGCCGGGGAAGAGACGGCCGCCCTGATCAGGGAACAAGGCGCCAAGGGCATCTTCATCGCCTGCGACCTGCGCCAGCGGGACGAGATCGCGGCGGCGGTGGAGGCTGCGGTGGCCCAGTTCGGTGGCCTGGACGTCCTGCTCAACAACGCGGGAGTGCTCGAGCGGGCCTTCACCAACGACGTTGATTTCGACACTCTTCCCGAAGACCTGTGGGACCTGCTGATGGACATCAACCTCAAGGCCGTCTGGCTTATGTCGCGCTTCGCCGCACCGCATCTGCGTCGTTCGGACCGTACGCCCGCGATCGTCAACTCCGCATCGGTGGCCGGGTACGTCGCCTACAGCCACGCGATCTACGGGGTGACCAAGGCCGCCGTCATCCAGCTCACCAAGACGATGGCGGTCACGCTGGCGCCGGACGTGCGGGTGAACTGTTATTGCCCCGGGACGATCGATACGGACATGGGCCGGAACACCGCCGCCGCCGGAGCCTCGGACCCGCGCGTCGCGAAGATGACCGCGGCCAACCTCATCCGCCGCAAAGGCACCCCGGACGAAGTCGCCAAGCTCGCCTGCTACCTCGCCTCGGAAGATGCCGCTTTCATGACCGGAGCGGCCTATCTCATCGACGGCGGGACCCTGGCCTGGCGGGGACAGCACGAGTGAAGTTATGATGATCACCATTAGCATAGATAAGGCTGCTTCGGCGTTGCGAAACCGCCGTCGGCATCCTGTCTCGTCCTGAACCCATCCGGACCTCCGATTGGAACACGTCAATGCCCGAACTCGACGTCGAGACTCGGCTCGCCAACCTCGAGGCCAAGGAAGAAGTACGCGAGTTCATCGCCTCTTACTGCGCGATCTGCGATCGCATCGATAAGGTCGGAGATCTTGTCGACATGTTCACTGTGGATGGCGTGCTCCGGAATCCGGCCGGAGTTCATTCGGGCCGGGCGGCCATCGAGTCCTACTATGCGGCGTTTTTCGCCGCCGGCGTGAGGTTTTCCCGCCATCACGCGGTCAACCAGGTGATCACGGTACTCGACCCGGGCGTCGTCCGGCATGAGGCGTACTTCATCGCGTTTCTCGGCTGCGGCGGCGAATCCAAGGTCGCCTTCGGGCGGTACCAGGACATCGTGGTCAAGCAGGCCGGTGTCTGGCGGTTCAAAGACAAACACAACGACATCGTCGCGAACACCTCGCTCGAAGCCGGCTGGGCTGTGGGCTTCGGCTCGGCAGGAGCGTCGTAACATGGATTTCGGCATTATTCTCGGCGACACTCCCACGACCGTCTCAGAAAAGGATCACTTCGATTCGATCCTGCGTCAGGCCGAGGCCGCGCAACGGGCCGGCATAAACCACATCCTCATCGGCCAGCATTTCATCTTCGAGCGGTCACGCTGGCTGCAGCCGGTGCCCGTGCTGGCCCGGCTGGCGGGCGAGCTCGACTCGCACGTCCGGCTCGTCCCGCAGATCTTGATCGCTCCGCTCTATCACCCGGTCATGCTGGCCGAGGAACTGGCGACCCTGGACGTCGTCACCGACGGCCGCCTGTCCGTGGGCCTGGGCCTGGGCTACCTCCCCGCGGAGTACGAGCTGTTCGGCGTGCCGTTCAACGAGCGCGGTGCCCGGCTGAACGAGACCATCGAGATCCTCAAGCTGATGTTTACCCAGGACCGGGTGAGCTACCAGGGGAAGTACTTCGTCCTCGACGACATCGCGGTGCACATCCGGCCCATCCAGCGCCCGCACCCGCCGCTGTGGATCGGGGCCGGAAGCCCGGCCGGCATCCGCCGGGCCGCCCGCCTCGGCGACGCCTGGCCGATCACGCCTCAGGTCAAGCCGGCCGACCTGGCCGGCCAGCTGGGCGCGTTCTTCGATGCCCGGGCGGAGGCGGGCCGGTCCAGGAGCGGCCGGCAGCCGCTGCGACGCGAGATCATGGTCGGCCGGGACTGCGAGGACGCCCTGGCCAAGGCGGTCGCGTGGGCCAGCCCCTGGTACCTCAACATGGCCAGGACCGGGCACAACAAGTACGTGGACCCGGAAGGCCTGATCGCATCGATACCGGGCGTGCTGGCCAGTCACTGGGTTCTCGGTGACGCGGCAGACTGCGCCCGTCAGCTGCGCGAGATCGGTTCCGAGGTGCCGGTGAACCCCGTCATCACCCGCGCGAACTGGCCTGGAATGTCACCGGACGACTCGGTCGCCTACATCGAGCAGCTCGGCGAAGAGCTCATTCCCGCGCTGAAGGATTTCGAATCCGTGACGTCCCTGTCCCTGCCCTGATGTCAATTTACCGAACGGCCGGCGGCATTTGCCGCCGGCCAAGTCGCCCGCCTTTCAGGAGAGGTACCACTCCGCGTGACCCGCACCTACACCGACCTTGACCTTCGGTTTCCCGACCGCACCACCTGGACACTCGCACACGTGCTGCGTCATCATGCGGCGGAGCGACCCGACTCCATCTTCCTGATCGCGCCGGAGGAGGGCGTCGAATTCACCTACGGCGAAACCTTCGCCCGGGCGCAGCAGGTATTCGCTGGCTTCACCGCGGCAGGTGCGCGGCGCGGGGACCGCGTCGTCCTCATGGCCGCCAACTCTTCGCGGTTCGTGTTCTCCTGGCTCGGAACCGGCATCGCAGGGCTCATCGAGGCTCCGATCAACACCGCTTACGAGGGTGACTTCCTGCGCCATCAGGTTGTGCTGGCCCAGGCGAAATTTGTCGTCACCGACGACACTTTTGCCGGCCGCTTCGTGGCCATCAAGGAACAGATCCCTACCGTTGAGACCTTCTACGTCATAGATACCGGCTCTGGCGATGCCGCTGTTGCCACGTTGCGTGACGCGGGCTGGGACTGCGACCCGTGGGACAAGCTCCTTGAATCGGGCCGCGCGGAGCCCGTTGACCTCACACCGGGCGAGCAGGCTTCGATCTTCTACACCTCAGGCACCACCGGCCCGAGCAAGGGTGTTGCGATGCCGCACGGCCAGATGTTCTTCTTCGGCGAGGAGGTCGCGAGCCTCCAGCGGATTACGCCCGAAGACACGTATCTCACGACAACGCCGTTGTTTCACGGCAACGCCCAGTTCATGGCGGCCTACCCGGCGCTGGTGGCCGGTGCGCGCCTAGTGATCCGCTCGAAGTTCTCGGCGAGTCGGTGGGTCGACCACCTACGCGAGAACGACGTCACCGTCACCAACCTCATCGGCGTGATGATGGACTTCGTCTGGAAGGCGCCGGCCCGGCCTGACGACGCCGACAATAAGCTTCGGTCGGTATACGCGGCGCCCACGGCTTCATCGATCCTCAAGGAGTTCATGGCGCGATTCGGGATCGAGGCCATGGTTGATGCGTTCGGTCTCACCGAGACGTGCGCGCCCATCTTGTCGCCGTACGGGGAGATCCGTCCGCCCGGGGCCGCGGGCCTGGCGGCCAGCGACTTCTTCGAGATCCGGCTGGTTGACCCCGAGACGGACGAGGAGGTCCCGGTCGGCCAGGTCGGAGAGCTCGTCCTGCGGTACAAGTACCCCTGGACGTGCAGCCTCGGTTACTACGGGATGCCGGAGAAGACGGTTGAGGCCTGGCGGAACCTGTGGTTCCACACCGGCGACGCGCTCAAGAGGGACGAGGAGGGGTGGTACTACTTCGTCGACCGATATAAGGACGCCTTGCGTCGCCGCGGCGAAAACATCAGCTCGTACGAGGTCGAGCAGGCCGTCCTGAGCTTCCCGAGCGTTACCGAGTGCACCGTTCTCGGCGTGCCGGCCGAGCAGGAGGCCGGTGAGGACGAGGTTCTCGCCGTCGTTGTCACGTCCGGGCCAGTCAGGCCCGAGGAGATCTGGGCCTGGTGCGAGGGCAAGGTGCCGGCGTTTGCGATGCCGCGGTTCATCCGATTCGTGGACGCGATACCGCGCACGCCGTCGGAGAAGGTGAGGAAGGCCGATCTGCGCGCGGACGGCATCACCTCCGACACCCACGATCGCTCCGCCACCGCCACCGGCCGCGGGTTAACAGCGGCGTCCGGCACAACGTGATGGGCTTGCCGACGACGCCGGTCTTCGCGGCCAGGACCGCCCCGTCGAGTTCGGACGGGGTTTCTCCGGCGTCTTCGATGCGGGCGTACGCCGAGGTCACTACCAGCGTATCCAGACCGGGACCGGCGAAGGCGCAGGAGGTCGGATAACGCACGGGCACGGGGATGACCTCGGTGAGCTGGCCGTCCGGTGCGTACCGGTGCAGCCGTCCCCCGCCGAACAGGGCCACCCAGACGCCGCCCGCCGCATCGACGGTCAGCCCGTCCGGCAGGCCGTCGGGCTCGGCGACGCCGGCGAATACCCGCTGGCGGCTGACCGAGCCGTCGCGGGCGTCGAAGTCGAAGGCCCACACCAGGTAATCGCCGCTGTCGACGAAGTACAGCACGGACGCGTCAGGGCTCCAGTCCAGACCGTTGCCCGCGGTGACACGGTCCGCCAACCGGCGGGCGACCAGGTCGTCGTCGAGCCGGTACAGGCCGCCCATCTCACGCCGCTGCGCCAGGTCGCGCGTGCCGAAATAGAGCCGCCCGTCCGGTCCGGTCTTCCCGTCGTTGAGACTGGTGTCCGGAGTGCCGGTCTCCACCGGCACCGTCACAGAATCCGGCCCCGTCACAGAAACCGGCCCCGTCAGCGAGGCCCGCCGTCCCTGCTCAGGTACGCGGTACAGTCCCTTCTGCCGCCCGCCGATCGCGGAACCGTCCGCGCAGGGCACGACGAAGGTGCTGCGGTCGGACAGCGCGTGAGCCTCCGATTCTTCGCTCTGCCAGTCGTACCGGTGGACGGTGTCGCGATGAATGTCGATCCACCACAACTGCCCGAGCGACGCCACCCAAACCGGGCCCTCGCCGAGGCGGCAGCGCGCTGTCGTCAATGGCATGAAGTCGGTCACCGCACCCGCCTTGAGCCGGCCTAGTACGAGCGCGGCAGTCCGAGAACCTTCTCGGCCAGGTAGGCGAGGATGAGCTCGTTGGAGATCGGGGCGATACGCTGAACCCGCGCCTCCCGCCAGTAGCGCTCGACGTGGTACTCGCTGGTGTAGCCGTAGCCGCCATGGAACTGCATGGCGCGGTCGGCCGCTTCGAAGGCCCAGGTCGACGCCAGCAGCTTGGCCTCGTTGGCCTCCTTGGCGCACGGCATGTCGTTGTCGTACAGCCAGGCCGCCTTGCGGATGAGCAACTCGACCGCGTCGAGTTTGGCCAGCGACTCGGCCAGCGGGAACTGCACGCCCTGGTTCATGCCGATCGGGCGGCCGAAGACGCGGCGCTGCTTGGCGTATTCCACTACCCGGCGCATGGCCACCCGCCCCATGCCAAGGCAGCCTCCGGCGACGATGATGCGCTCGGCGTTCAGCCCTGCCAGGAGGTACTTGAAGCCGCGGCCCTCCTCGCCGATGCGGTCCTCGTCCGGGATGAACAGGTCATCGATGAACAGCGTGTTCGTCGAGATCGCGTTGCGGCCGAGCTTCGGTATCGGCTGGACCGTGATGTGCGCCGGATCCATCGCCGGGAAGAACAGGGTCAGGCCGTCGGTCGTCTTCGCCCCGGCCGAACGTTCCGCCGTGCGGGTGATCAGCAGTAGGCGCTCGGCCTGCTCGGCCCGCGAGATGAAGATCTTCTGGCCGTTGACCCGATATCCGCCAGGCACCTTCTTGGCGAAGGTAGTGATGCTGGTGGTGTCCGTGCCCGCGTCCGGTTCGGTGACGCCGAAAGACACCTGCAGGTTGCCCTCGGCCGCCGGCCGCAGGAAGCGCTCGCGCTGCTCTTCCGTGCCGTACTTGACAATTGGCTCGAGGCCGAACAACGGGACCTGGACAGTCGTACCCGCGTTGAGCGCCCCGCCGCTGCCAGTGACCTCCTCGAGCAGCAACGCCGCCTGCTGGACGCCCGCGCCGCCGCCGCCGTACTTCTCCGGAATGCACATGCCGAGCCAGCCGGCCTGCGCCATCGCCTGGTGGAAGTCCCACGGGAACTCGTGGTCCAGGTCGTGCCGCATCCAGTACTCGTCAGGGAACTTCGACAGCACCTGCCGCAACGACGTGCGTATTTCGCGCTCGTCCTCGGCGCTCATCATCTCGACCACAGGAGACTCCCAGCATCAAATGGATTCTGTATCCATGCTTATCATTCACATCATATACGCCTGGTCCTAGATAGCAATGGCAGATGCATGCCCGTCCGCCCAGCCATCCGGTCATACTCCTCGTTGCCAGTGCGGCTCCCGCTCGGGATAGTCGGCCAGGAGGCGTTCGCCGTCCGGCCACTGGATCCGGAGCTGGTCCCGGAACGCTCGGTGATAGGAATCTGCCCGCACCGCGTACAGGAATCGCAGGTGCCGCCGCGCGAAAAGCCAGCGGCCGTCCGCCTTGCGATACGAGTCGGTGTAGCGGTACGCGGCCAGATACGGCACTGCGTCAAGCACCAGCTCGGCGTGCCCGTTGACCAGCCCGGCGGCGGTACGCGTGCCCAGCAGCTCGACCGCGGGCAGGTGGACCGTGTGCAGGGTCAGGTCGTAGCGGGCGAACGAAGCCCTGAAGAAGGATTCGATGGCGGCCTGGCCGCGTGAGATCGCGCCGTGTCGCTCGAACTCGGCATCCGCGGTAAATGTCGCGAGCAGCGCGGTGAGATCGCAGTCGTCACGGGCCATGGAGTAGCGGGCGAGCAGTTCGTAGATATCCAGCCGATCGGCGAGACCGAGAAGCCGGTCTTTCGCCGATGGGGAAGGAGTGCCGGTCATCACGGCAGACCGGCGGAATAGGAGACGTCGGCGCGATCAGCGCGGCCGTTGACCCAGAGCGCGGTGTTCATCCACTCCCGTGCGGGCAGCGTGGTGTTCCATTCCTGCACCGTGATGCGTTCGGCGATCAGCCATCCTCCGCTGGTCCTGACGAGTCGGTCGATGTACCGGATGCCGGTGACGGTGTCCTCATCTCCGCCGCCATCGCGGCCGTGCCGGCGATGGAAGGACAGAGCGTAGGTCTCGGCCGCCGCGGTGCCGCCGTCCACTTCGATGTGGCTTTGTCCCAGGACATGCATAGTGCCCCAGTACTCGGCCATGAGCTCGCGTGTCCCGCGGACTAGCGCGTCCACCGGCCCCTGGAACGGGCCGTGGTTATCGGTGGCATCGGCGGTGAAGCAGGCTCGCATCAGGTCCCAGTCGCCGCGGTCAAGCGCCCGGGCGTAGGTCTGGAGCACATACCGGATGCGGTGCAGGTCTTCTAGCCGCCGTACTCGCGCCGCGAGGTCGGCGGCAGCGTCTGCGGCGGCGCCGTCGGCGGTCAGGACCGTTCCTTCGGGCATGTCGCTAGCCCCCTTGGTAGATGGCGCGGGCGTTCCCGGCAAGCACGGCCGCGCGCTCATCGCCCGACAGAGTCGAGCACGCAGCCTGAGCGACCTGGCAGACGCGGGAGTAGGGGGCCGCCTGCGAGGAGACCGGCCAGTCCGAGCCGAAGATCAGCCGGGACGGGCCGAAGGCCTCGAGGGCGATATCGATGTAGGGCGCCAGCTCCGCGTAGGTCCAATCCGGTGACGCGATGGTCTGCAGGCCCGATAGCTTGCACGCGACGTTAGGTTCTGCTGCGAGCGCCCGCAGGCCAGAGGCCCACGGCTCGAGCTCGCCTGAGGCGATCGATGGCTTGCCGAGGTGGTCTAGCACGAACTGCAGGCTCGGATGGTCGCGCGCCGCTTCCAGGGCCGCCGGGAAGTGGGCGGGGCGGACCATCAGGTCGAATGGCAGTCCGGCCGCGTCAATTACCGCCAGGCTGCGTCGGACCTCCGGCGAGCGCAGCCAGGCCGCCGGGTCGGCCTCGGCCTGGGCCTGGTGCCGGAGGCCGAGCAGGTAGCCCGTGGCTGCCAGGGCGGAGAGGGCGGCGGCGAAGCCAGGCGAGGTCAGGTCGGCCCAGCCGACGACGCCGCGGATGATGTCGACGTTCTCGGCGCTGGTGATGAAGTCGGTCGTCTCGTCGGCGTCGTTGATGACCTGCACGAGGATCACGCTATCGACGGGTGTGCCGGCCAAAGCCGAGCGCAGGTCACCGACGTCGAAGCTACGCCGTATGGGCGATTCGGCAGGGATCCACGCCTGATCACGTACGGCCAGATCCCACAGGTGCACGTGCGAATCGAGGATCGCCGGCGATGCGTCGCCTGTCACCGGTCGAGCCGGAAGCGGTTGCGGACGCCCAGCGCGCCGAGGACGACTAGCGTTGAGGTCACCGTCATGAGCACGCCGAGCGCCGCGATCTGGGGGAAGTTCCCGTCGCTCCACTGGTCGAGCATCATAAAGCCGATGACCGGCGTGTTGGCGCTGCTCAGCATGACCGACGCGGTGATGTCCCCGGTGATCAGGACGAATATCGGGGACCAGCTCGCGATAAGCGCCGGCGCCATCAGCGGCAGGGTGACTCGCCATAACTGCTTGGCCGGTCCGGCTCCGTTGACCTTCGTCGCCTCGAACAGCGGCAGGCCGATCCGCTGCACCGCCGCGGACGCGAAGAAGGATGCCTGCGGGAAGTACAAAATGATGTACGCCACGAGGAGGATGGTCGCAATGCCGCCCCACGAGAACGGCGGCCCCGCGACCGAGATGATGAGCCCAATCGCCACGATGATGTGGGTGATCGCGGCCGGGATCTTCAAGATCCCGTCGACGATACGCCAGCTGCGGAGCTTGGTGAGTTCGGTGAGCTGTGACACGAGCACCGCGCAGATCACGACGATCAGGGCGCCGGCCAGGCCGAGGAGAATGCTGTTGTGCAGGCCCTGGCTGACCTCGGGCACGTGCAGCATCGCCCTCTGCCGCGAGTACGAAACAACATTGAATACCCTTCCAGCGGGTTCGTTCACTCGGACGCCCTCACGTGTCCGGCGGTTGACTAAATCATGAGTATAAATAGCATGATTGTCAAGGATTTCGTGGAGCTAGAACGGAGCCGATCTCGGGCTGGTCGTTGACCTGGAACGATGCATACCATTATCATCGGTTCGTGCCTGATGCCGATACCTCTGATGCCGATACCTCCCCTGCCGTACTGGTCGAGACCCACGACGACGCTCTGTGGATCCGGTTGAACCGGCCGCGCCGCCGCAATGCCTACGATGCCGAGATGGCCGGCCTGATCGTCGACGCCGTGCAAGCGGCGAACACCTTCCGGTCTGTGGTCATCACCGGCGTGGAGCGAAGCTTCTGCGCCGGCGGGTCGTTGTCCACGCTCGGCGTGCCGACCCCCGGAGGCCTGCGCGGCCTGTACGCGGCCTCGCTGCGCATGTTCGACGCGATCCGCTCATGCCCCCGACCGGTCATCGCCGCCGTCAACGGCGCCGCCGCGGGCGGCGGCAACGAGCTCGTGGTGGCGTGCGACCTGGCCATCGCCGCGCGTTCGGCCACGTTCGGCCAAACCGGCCCCCGGGTCGGCAGTGCGCCGGTCACCGGGGCCACGAACGTGATGTCGGTCCAGATCGGCGAGAAACGCGCGAAGGAACTCAGCTTCTTGTGCCATCGCTACACCGCCGAGCAGGCGCTGGACATGGGACTGGTCAACAAGGTCGTCGATGACGACGAACTCGAGGCGCAGGTGCGGAGCTGGTGCGCGGAGATCACCGCGCTGAGCCCCCGCTACCTGGAGATCGCGAAGGTGAGCTCCAATATCTGGTGGAACAGCGCCCGCGACTCGTTCGCCAGCGGCCTTGGCATGCTTATCCAGGCGATCGGAAGCGAAGACATGGTCGAAGGAGCCAATGCGTTCCTGGAGAAGCGGCCGCCGAAGTTTGAACTACATGAGTAGCCGCCGTGTTCAAACAGATGGAAGTGGGACCTGCCAATGAAGCCGTACCGCACCGTGCTCTCGGTTCCGGGTCATAAGCCCTCGTGGTTTGACAAGGGCGTAGCCTCGGGCGCCGACTGCCTGTGTCTCGACCTAGAGGACTCCGTGCCCGAGGGCGAGAAAGACAGCGCGCGCCAGGGCATCGCCGAGGCTATCCGGCGGATCTCACGATCGCATCCCAATATCGGTCTTTTCGTCCGGCCGAACGCACTTGATACCGGGGAGACCGGCGATGACCTAGCGGCCGTGATCGTTCCGGGCCTCACCGGCGTATTCGCGCCGAAGGTAGGCAGCGCGATCGACGTGCACAAGTACGACGCCCTGGTCGATTATTTCGAGCGCCGTAACAAGGTGACCGGAATCGAGTACATCCTGCCGATGGAGACCATCGAAGGCATTCAGCACTGCGAGGAGATCGGGCAGGCCTCTCATCGCGTCGGTGCCCTGATCGGACCGACCGCGGAGCATGCCGATATCGCTCGTGCCGTCGGGTACGAGTGGACACCGGGGGGCGCCGAATCCCGCTACCACCGCAGCCGGATCCTGCTGGCGGCGCGGGCCGCAGGCGTACATCCGCTGACGGCGCTCTGGGAACGCATCCGTGACTTGGACGGACTTGAGGCATTCTCGGTCGACAGCCGGAAGATGGGTTTTCGGGGGCAGATCGTGCTGCACCCGACTCACGTTCCGGTGGTCAACAACGTCTACACCCCGCCGGCGGCGGACATCGACTTCTATCGCGGCCTGCTGAAGGCCTATGAAGACGCGGCAGCGCGGGGCGAAGGGGCAGTGATGTACGGCGACATCCACATCGACAAGGCGCACGCCGACAAGGCACGGGAATGGCTAGAGCGTGTGGACGCGCTAGCCGACTTGCATGGCGGCCTGTGAGATCAGAGCTGCGAGATTAGGAGATTTGTTATGCGCGGATTGTATTTCGAGGAAATGGAGGACGGTGCGCAGTTCTCGCATCCCTTCACCCGGACGGTCACCGAGATGGACAACGTGTTGTTCACGTCGTTGACGATGAACGTGGCGCCGATCCACCTGGATGAGGAGTACGCCAAGGCCAATCTGCCGCAGGGCCGGCGGCTGATGAACAGCCTCTTCACCGCGGCCCTGATCGGCGGGATGATCGTGCCCGACCTGACGTTCCGCACGACGATCGGAAACCTGGGGTACGAGAAGATGACCTTCCCGAATCCGGTGTTTCACGGTGACACGCTGCGCGCGGAGTCGACTATCCTGCGCAAGCGTGAATCGAAGTCCCGGCAGGACGCGGGCATCGTCTGGTTTGAGCACCGTGGTTACAACCAGAATGACCAGCTTGTCCATCTGTGCCATCGCACCGGCATGATCATGAAGAAGCCGTCAGACGGATCCGGATGAACACCTCGGGCGGGCGGCCTGGCTCGCCCGCGGTCACCACTTGATCAGCTTGTCGAGCGCAGCTGGGAACTTGCGCTCGGCGTAGGTCACGTACTCGGTGATGTGCTGGCGCATGGCCTCGCCCGCCTGCGCGGGGTCGCCGTCGCGGATCTTTTCGTAGATCTTGCGGTGGACCGCGAGCACCGCGTTCCGGCGACGCACCGGGTATTCGATGCCCTGCGCCGCTCCGCTGAGATCCATGGCGCCGACCATCACATCGACGAGATACCCAAACAGCGGGTTGCCCGATGCCCAGGCGATGATCTCGTGGAAACGCCGGTTGTTGAACAGGTAAGCGTCTATATCGGCGATCTCGGTTTCCATGTCGATCAGAGCCTGTTCCAGGTCAGCGAGTTCCTCGGTCGAAATTCGCTGCGCGGCCAGCTGCGCCATGAGCGGCTCGAAGGCCTGTCGCGCCTCGGACACCACCCGGTACCGGGCATGATCGAACTGCAGCAGCAGCGTGAGAGTGGTAGCCAGGTTGGCCGCGTCCGGCATCTCAATCACTGGGCCGCCGCCGGGCCCTGGCTTGAAGGAAAGGACGCCCTCGAGCTCGAGGAACCGCAACGATTCCCGCAACGTCCCCCGCCCGGCCTCGTAGGTCTCCGTCATGACCCGCTCGGGGGGCAGCCTGTCGCCCGGGCTTAGGTTGTTCTGCTCGATATCCCGAACGATCCGCTGCGCGAGCAGCAGCGCGGTCTTTCGGGGCCGATTAGGATTCCTCACGCCTTCGGTCACCTCGTCTGTTAAGCGTTGGAGATAGTTGGCCGAAAATTATCGGCCGGACCGCGGGTCATTCCCCTCGCCACTGAGGCGAGCGCTTCTCGGCGAACGCCAATGCTCCCTCCCGCGCGTCAGCGCTCGACCGCACCGGTTCCGAGTATGCCGATTGGCGACCGAAGAATTCACTGGCCGGCCAGTCTAGCCCATGCGAAAGAATCTGTTTGGTGGCCTGGACGGCTAGCGGTCCGTTGACCGCGATTTTCTTGGCCAATGTCACTGCTTCGTCGCGCGCTGTGCCGTCATCGACCAGCCGATTCACCAATCCGATCTCGGCGGCCCGCGTCGCGGGCAGATTGTCGCCGGTGAGGGCGAACTCCATGGCCTGCTGGAAGGGAATCCGCCGCGGCAGGCGCATCAGGCCGCCGCCCGCCGCGACCAGGCCTCGCTTGACCTCGGGCAGCGCGAACATCGCGGACCGCCCGGCCACGATCAGGTCGCAGGCCAGAACCACTTCGAACCCGCCCGCTACGGCGAATCCCTCGACCGCCGCGATCAGTGGCTTATCGCTTCCTCGCTCGGCGATCCCGGCGAAGCCGCGGTCCGCCACGACCGGCCGTTCCCCGGCCAGGAAGGCCTTGAGGTCCATGCCCGAGCAGAACGCCGGGCCGTTGCCTGCGAGCACGCCCGCCACTAGGTCGGATCGGCGGTCTAGCTCGTCCAGCGCCGACCCGATCGCGGCCGCCATCGCCCCGTTGATCGCGTTGCGCACCTCCGGCCGGTTGAGCGTGATCGTCATGACGCCGTCGGCGACGCCGACGAGCACGATGTCCTTGGCCGGCCCCGCGCTCGTCATCGCGGCGCCATCCGGATCGCGCCGTCCAGCCGGATCGTCTCGCCGTTGAGATACGGGTTGCCGATGATAGCCAGCGCCAGGTCGGCGAACTCTTCCGGCCGGCCCAGGCGCCGGGGGTGGGGCACCGAGGCCTCCAGCGCCGCCTTGACGTCGGGGCGGATGCGGTCCAGGATCGGGGTGTCCATCACGCCGGGAGCGATCGTCGCGACCCGGATCAACTTACTGGCCAGATCGCGCGCGGCGACCAGCGTCATCCCGACGATGCCGGCCTTCGACGAGGCGTAAGGGATCTGGCCGATCTGTCCCTCCCAGGCGGCTATCGATGCCGTGAGCACGCACACGCCCCGCTCGGACCCGATCGGCTCGGCCCGCGCCATCCGGACCGCGGCGAGCCGCAGCACGTTGAAACTGCCGATCAGGTTCAGCTTGATGATTTCCTCGTAGGTCTCAAGCGACCCGGGCTCGCCGTCCTTCTCGATCACCCGGACGCGAGCGCCGCGCCCGGCGCAGTGCACCACCGCGCGCAGCGGCCCGGATCGTTCGGCCAGGTCCAGGGCCTCGTTCAGCTGAGGTGTGGATGTCACGTCGGCGGCCGCGAAACTCGCCCGCGGACCGAGCTTGTCCGCGACCGCCTGGCCGCTGGACGTCGGCAGGTCGACGATGGTGACGAACGCGCCCCGGCTCACCAGCGCCTCGGCGGTGGCATGCCCGAGACCGGAAGCGCCGCCGGTCACCAGTGTCGAGGTATCAGCCAGATCCACCATGGCACTCCTTG
>Ga0307474_10002216_pt1 | contig 13981 bp, 14 predicted proteins | sample atmos_gasesECM1C_2_FD_203312 | JGI IMG/M metagenome (GOLD analysis project Ga0307474, IMG submission 203312) | Hardwood forest soil microbial communities from Morgan-Monroe State Forest, Indiana, United States - atmos_gasesECM1C_05 | ecosystem: Environmental > Terrestrial > Soil > Temperate... | reverse complement strand
CGCGTAGTCGTAAACCGGCGCGTACAGCTTCTCGTCCCCATAATACAGGTGGAGCGCCGTCTTGCCTTGGGGATCAAAATAGACGCGGCGTTCGAGCGTCAGCGGTTCAGCGGCCAGAATGTTCAGCGCTGAATTGTCCCCGTTGTCGATGGTGATGACCAGGTGGCCGGAACCGGCATCACTGTTCGATCCAAACACGTTTACGGCTAATTCTTCGTTCGTGACCAGCGTGCCCGCGCGATTCACTCGCACCCGGCTGATCTCTCCGCTGCCGAACTGTGCGCCCTTGGCATCTTCAACGCTTACTGTGCGGCGGAAGTTCACTTGTGCGGGTTCTATGCGAAACAAGATGCGATTGAGTGGAACTCTCGGCGGAATCTCGCAGGCGATTTCAGTTTTGCGTTGCCTAGTTTGGGGGGCGGCGCACGATCCGGCCTTGGTCCAGGAAGCTTGCTGCTCACGCAGGTTGGCGACCGTCGCGCCTTTCACCTGCTGGGGAAGAATTCCCGGCGACAGCCGGACGTGAAGATAACGAAAACTCGACGGCAGCAGCTTCAGAAACGAGTTCGAGCCCAGCTGCTCTTTGGTGAAGTCGTAAAGCGTGGAGGGCGTGAGTTCGACCTCAGTAGCCTTTCCGGGCGCGCTGCCACCGGACACCGCGGCCTTGGCCACAAAATCGTGGGCGTCGAGACGCAGGCGAATGCGATCGTATTCTGCGAGACCTTGAGTATCGAGATCGAATTCGGTGTGCCCGGCGACGCTGCCGAGATTGAGAATTTTGGCTTCCACTTCCTCGGACGAAATCCCGGCGCGCTGCTCCGAGAGCGCGTACTGCACGGCAGAGTCTCCGTCATACAGTCGCAGGTCGCCAAGGTCGGGACGCGAGTGGGCCCAGAGCTCCAGATCGACGACAAAAAAGTTCTGGCGGTCTGGGTGGCTGATTTGGACGTCGCGAACGTTGCTGAAATATGGAATCGCGGGCTCCGGCGGGCCCGCAGGATCCGCGATCAGAAAAATGAAAAACAGTGACGCGGCAAGCCTCATGCGAGCGTGGACTTCCCTTCTGCTGCCTCTGGCGCCCGGTTACGGCTGGAAAGCTGCAGCCAATCCCGCTGGTAGACAAACGAAATTGCCAGCAACAAGACCCCCAGCACAATGAAGCTGACAATGCGATAGCCGCGATCGAGTTCAGAGACGTCGTATATGAACACCTTTCCTACCGTGACCGCGATGAGCAGCAGAGCCTGCCATCGCACAAACGCCGAGCGCCGCAGGAATCCGACGATCATCAGCATGGCGCCGTAGGCCATCCACAGCGCGGAATAGGTGAAGTCGCGCTCAATCTCGATGCGACGGTAATCCACGTAGAAGCCCGCGCGTCTTGGCTGAACCGCGATGATTTGTCGGGAAAAAGCGTCAGCTACTTCGCGGGTAAGAGCAACTAGGGCAAGCGCGTTCAGCGCAACCGTCGCAACGTTCGCCACCACGCGCGCAGAGTCATCGTCGCGCTTAGAGGCGTACCAGGCAACCGCTCCCAGCACGGCCACCGCCACGGCGTAGGTGGCCATGCGCAGGTTGAAGATGAGTTGCGTGGTATGGAAATTGTCGATCGCCAGCAAGCGCACAACACCCAGGACCAGCGCGCCCAGCGCAAACACATTCAGAAAATCGGATTTGATACGATTGGCGACCCACAACAGCACTCCGGCTTCAATAAACCAGCCGATGGTAATCCAGTGCGCATCCAGGCGAATCGGAATCGCGACGGTGACGAAACCGATAGCGACTGCGAGGTGGAGAAAATGCAATATCTCTGACGCGCCTGGAGTGAGCGCGCGCGCATGAACCTGGCGGCTGAGAAAGATATAGACCGCAGCCAGGCCCAGAGCGAACCATGCCATGTAGGTCTTGTCGACTTCCTCGATCATGGCGTAGGCCTGCAGGAAATACACTCCCGCATTGACGAATGCCAGAACCGCCGGAATCGAGGCCAACAGCGCCATCTCACCTTCCGGTTGCAGCGTAATAAGTGGCGCAATCGCGAAGATGGCGAAGAACAGCGTCGCGAAACCGAGCGTGAGGTCGAGCTGGTTGCGCGTGTAGAAGCTTGAATACCAGCCGACGTAGAGCAAGAGCGTGCCCGCGTAGCTCATGACGAGCAGTCGCCGCCAGGGCTTGAACCGCACCAGCGCAAGCGTAGCAAGATCGAGAATCGCGACGTAGGAGAACAACGCAATCTCGCGGTTCTGTCCCGCGGAGAGCAGCAACGGTGTGCTGAAGCCGCCAGTCAGCGCGAAGGCGGCGAGGATCTGTGCGTCTTGCGCGAGGGCCATGGCCGTCGTGGCCGCCGTGACTGCCAGCATCATGACGAAGGCGACGCTGCTAGGAATGAGGCTGTAGACCTGAAACGCAGCCCACAGCGACAGGTACATCGCGCCGATGCCAACCGCTTTGAGCGAATAAGAAAACGTCTTGTAGCCTTTGCTGCGAAAGCGCTCGCTCCACACCACCATCGCGATTCCGGCGAGCAGGCCGATGGTTACGCGGCCGGCGGGGCCGATCCAGTTATTGTCGAAAGCAAATTTCAGAAAATAAGAAACACCGATCAGAAGCGCAGCGATCCCGATGCGGTTCAACCAGTGCGAACCGATGCGCGATTCCAAATCGGAATCGGATTGCAGGTAGGGAGCTCGCGGTGGAGTGTTGGCTGGCGCACCGACTACGTAGGGCGCGCGTGATGGAATCTGCGGCGGCGGGACTGCGGCCGGCAGTTTGGGTGGCGCAGTCGACGTTTCCACGGGGATAACGGGCACGGCGGATTCGACAGCAACGGGCGGCTGCTGCTGCACCGGCGCATCCATCTGCAGCCGGCGCTCGATGCGATAGACCCGAGCGGTGAGATCGGAAAGCATCTGCCGGATGACTTGCAGATCGCTGTTAGACGTATCCATGTGGAGAGCTACGCATTATCGGCGAAACCTTCGAGCCTTGCACGCTATTTTTCCAACGCTCACAAACTTCAGTTCACGCGGGATTCCGCAATTCCTTGAGCATCGGCGGTTCCGGAGGCTGCACGTTCTGCTTTTCCTCACATTTTTCATATGTGGAACTTTTCAGGCACCAGGTGGTCGAGGACCACGCGCCGGGCTCGCCTTTATCGTTTGCCGGTTCCTGTTCGAACCGTGTCACTTTCGACCAATCATCTGACAGAGAGAAGTCCTCGGAACGTGCGTCAGAGTTGTCGACGACGCTGCTCAAGTCGAGAGCTTTTCTGACTTTGAAAGTTTTGTCCACGGCGAAAAGGCGCATATCGACGCGCGGGCACGCGCCACACTGGCCCGAACCAAACTCGGAGTAGTACACCCGCGGTCCGGACTTGACCAGCAGCGTTCCGTCAGAGGACCGTTTCGCATCGAATCCCTCTTCGCCCACGATTTCACTAAATGGTTTGAACGTTGCTCCGTTGCGGTATGCCAATGTGGGTCCACAAACCCATTCTCCCGCCCCGACACCGTGCCAGAAGTTGTGAACAAGACGCGCCACCGGCGACAAGCCCTCGGGACCATATGCGTATCCGCGTGCTTCGTTGACCACAATGAACCCATCCGATTGCCACCCGGTGGATTCTCTGCCGTGCGGAATGAACCACGCAGAGTGATCATGGCCGTACTTATCCGCCCCCGTCAGTCCGATATCGCAAGGTGTCATTTGAAATTTGCGAGCGGGATCCAGGCGAATCCGGTTGAACGTTTCTGGCTTGCCGTACGCCCGAAGCGACGACGAAGTCGAGTACGCTCCCATCTTGTTTCCCGCAGGCGCGGGACTGAACACGTCGACCATCAGTCTCAGGTCGCGCAATTCCAGCGTAGGCAGCGGTGGGAAGGAAGTGAAAGGTATCTCGATCCGGAATTTATAGCCAGGCTGATCGTGGCCCACCCACATCTGAACGCGGCCGTCTGGTTTGAGCATGGCCGGCACTTCTTCGGGGTAGGACGGTGGAGTGCGGGCGAAGTCGCGTGTAATGGCTTCTAACGCCGGCGTGGCATACGACTCGACGGAATAGGAATCCGTGAGCAGCCACTGTCGCAGGAAAAGGCGCTTGAACACTGGCCGATAGTGTTGCTGCTTAGCGACCCATTCGCGGCACTTCTTCTGTTCTTCTTCCGATGAATCGGGCGCTCCTGGCTGTTCTTTCCCAAAATCGCCGCAGGAGTCTTGTCCTTTAGGAAATTCATTCTCATCGAACTGGTTGCCCCATCCGATCACCGGCATAGGGACGTCGGTGGCGGCCGCGAGCGACACTTCAACGTGATCCTTGGAGAGTATTGAGTTCTGGTTCTTCGGGAAGTCGGGAGTGGGACCATCCACTTCGCCGGCGATCACGAGGGCAGAGCCCAGATTGCGGATCCAGAGATGTCCGTTGCGAGCGCCGTCGCCATGCGGAATCAGTGTGATGTCGGGAGGCATGCTCTTAAAATCCGCGATGGAGTCTTGGACGCCAGATGACTGCATGAGCGGCACGGAGATCGATTTGTCCTGCGCGAATACGCTGGAGCAGCCGAGTAGAAACAGAATTGTGCCGGTAAAGCGCATCTCCGGCACAGAGTAGCAGAAGCCCAATTTTCGGGGGAGTACCGGTGGTAACGTTTAGTTTCAGCCAAACCTAAGCAGGCTTCGCGGCGCTCCCATCCAGCCCCAGTTCCTTCGCGATCGGCTTCATCGCTTGAATGCAGAAGGCGATGTGCTCGTCCAGGTCGACCCCGAGGTCGGCAGCACCGTTGACGATGTCGTCGCGATTCACCTTTCGAGCGAAGGCTTTATCTTTCATCCTTTTTCGCACCGACTTGGCGTCGACTTCCGCAAGCGACTTGCTCGGCTTGATCAACGCCACCGCGGTAATGAACCCGGCCAGTTCGTCGCAGGCGAAGAGAGCCTTCTCCATCGGCGTATCGCGGGTCACACCGCTGTACTCGGCGTGCGACATGATGGCGCGCGTGATGACTTCCGGCCAGCCGCGTTCTTTCAGAATCTCGTTGCCTTTGTAAGGATGGTCTTCACGGCTGGGCCAGCGCTCGTAGTCGAAGTCGTGAACCAGGCCAACGATGCCCCACAGATTCTCGTCTTCGGCAGTGCCGTTTCCCCACTTGCGGGCGCAGGCACGCATGCAAGCCTCGACGGCCAGCGCATGCTTGCGCAAACTTTCTGATTGGGTGAACTCAGTTAGTAACCCCCACGCGGACTCGCGATCAATCATGGTCTTTGCCTGTTTTCTCCGGGTATTTGCCGTGTTGTTTTTTTTTCGCCTGCAAAATTCGCGGGCTCATCGTATTTTAACCTTGACTTCCACAGGGCGGATGCCGCAGATTGACCCTGCAGTCGGAACTTCTCCCCCAATAGTTCCTAGCAGTTAGGCTGCGCGGAGTAGCCCGCTCTGGCACTCCCACAACCCGATGGCCACGACTCTTGCCCCTGTAGATTCTAGGGAAGTCGTAAGATGTGACCACTGCTTGCTGGTTCAGTTCCGTACTTCCAACAACAATTGCCGACGCTGTCACGCTTCCCTGGACGAGGAGCCTGAACCTGAACCTATCCTGGTAGCGCCACCGATGATGATGCCCGTGCCCGGCAACGGTCGCGGACATTTGAATCTGGCGACCTCCATCCGCTCCCTGCGCCTGCGCAACGGACTCAGCCAGCGCCAGCTCGCGGGACGCATGTCAGTGCCGCGCACCTACGTTTCCAAAATCGAAAACGAGAAAGCCACGCCTACGCTGTCGTCCCTGGAACGGCTGGCGCGCGCACTGGAGGTCACTGTGCCCGATTTGCTCAGCGGCGGCGAACGCAGCCGCCAGGAAGAAGTCAGCGAATTGATGAAAGATCAATTTATCGCCGAACTCCTGCCCTTTGTTTCGCAACTAAATGGAATGCAGATGTCGAGCATCCTGACGCAGGTGCGGGACTTGACGGTGAGGCCGAGGAGAAGCGCGTAGCTAAAGTTTCAGGCGACAGGTGCCGATGGTCTAGGGTTCGGCACATTTCAACAAGTTTATCCGGGCAACCAGCCAACACTAGCCGGGACCGATTCTTGGTTCCGGCTTTTTTATTTTGGCTGTCATCCTGAGCGAAGTTTTAGTCCGCAGAAGGCGGACGAAAACGCAGTCGAAGGATCCCTATCAGTCTTCCCTACTCACGCCCTCAGGAGGAGTTCCACCGCCGCCGCTCGCCCCTGAATCCTAACCAGATCGACCGTCATCTATCCAACATGAATCCAGAACAAGTTGAAGTGCTCGCGAACGCTGCTCCGTCGAGTCACCCCGCCGAATCAAACGGCTGGGCGGAGGAATCGGCTCGCAAGCCGGGTAGCCCCGACCTTAATTCGGACGATTCCCTGCTCGACGCCTATTCCACGGCGGTGACCGGCGCGGTCGAGCGCATGAGCCCGTCGGTGGTGAATATTGAAGTGCACCAGAGCGCGGGGCGCACGCGCGCGGGTGAGCCGCGCGAACGCCAGGGCGGAGGCTCAGGATTCGTCTTCACTCCCGATGGCTTGATCCTCACTAACAGCCACGTGGTGCACGACGCGGTGCGCATTGTAGTGACCCTGACGGACGGGCGGCGCATGCCCGCGACTGTGATTGGCGACGACCCCGCCAGCGACCTGGCCGTGATTCGCGTGAATGAGCCCGGGCTCGTTGCTGCCGCGCTGGGCGATTCGCAGCGCCTGCGCGTGGGGCAGATCGTGATTGCGATTGGGGCGCCTTACGGCTTCCAGTCGACTGTAACCGCAGGCGTAGTGAGCGCGCTGGGACGGTCGCTGCGTTCGTATTCCGGGCGCCTAATTGACGATGTCGTTCAGACCGACGCCTCGCTTAATCCTGGCAACTCGGGCGGCCCGCTGGTCGATTCCGCCGGCCGCGTCGTCGGTGTGAACACGGCGACCATTCTGCCGGCGCAAGGCATCTGCTTCGCCATCGGCATCAATACCGCTAAGTTCGTGGCTAGTCGCCTGCTGCGCGATGGCCGCATCCGCCGCAGCTACATTGGTGTCTCGGCGCAGACGGTGCCGGTCCATCGGCGCGTGGTGCGCTTCTACGATCTTCCGGAAGAGATGGGCGTGGTGGTGTTAGGCGTGGAAGAGAACAGCCCGGCCAAGCGTGCCGGCCTGCGCGAAGGGGATACCATCGTCGCGCTTGACGGACATCCCGTAGCCGGCGTCGACGATCTGCATCGCGTACTGACCGACGTGCGCGTAGGTGTGAGTTCTTCGCTGACGGTGCTGCGCTGGACTGAGAAACTTGAGTTGAAGATCGTGCCAGAAGAAGCGCGCTAGATTGTGAGGGGACAGCCGCCTCGGCTGTCCGGCACGCGGAGCGCGGCGTTTAAAGCTGCGGCGTGTTGTTGTCTTGAGGGAAGCGAAAGACCTATGCACCGCCGGCGTCAAAGTACGTTGGTCCTTCGCTTCGCTCAGGATGACAAGTAACGGGGCAATGCGCCAATTCCCTGCTCATCCCGCCTTCGGCTTCCAATCCATCCAGTCCAGCAGCCAGCGCCACGTCGTTTCCATGGTCCGCTGCGCCGGAGGCGGCGGAACCGGCTTTGCAGGAAACACCACAGGCTTTCCGCGATGCGCTTCGGCGAGTTGCTTGAATACTCGGCCCTGTTCTTTGATCCGCCCGTCATTGGTGAGGAGGCCCAGGCTGTATTCCAGCGGGTTGAATTCAAACTTCCGGTCAACGTCGTGGCTGTCCCAATAACTGAACCAGCTCACGCCGGAATCAATCGCCGCCAGCACGGCCTTCTCCAGCCAGTCCGCCTGCTGTGGGCCGAGGAGTTCAATACCTGCATCGCGGCGCTGAACGAAAAGCACCGGCTTCCGCAAATCGCCCGCATACGATCGAACCAAGCTGGCCATCGCTGCCAGCAACTTCGCGCTGGGAGGGTCCATCGCGACGCCGTACTTCAGCGCGCCCGTCCAGTAGGGATAGCAGTGAATGATCGGCATCGGCCGGGCAGCCATCGCTTGCGGCGAGAATGTGTTCGGTTCAAACCACGGCACATGGTCGACGCCGTTCACGTGAAGGCCATGGGGAAGAACCTGCTGGCATCAGCGCGAACATCTTTGCCATCCAGACGTCGCCTGCTGCCGGCTCGGTGCTCCAACAGGTATTGATCTCGTTTCCAAAATCAAAGCCGATGATGTTGTCTTTCATACTCATCACGCGCGCCAGCTCCCGCACGAACAGCTCCTGCGCTTTCCAAATGCCATCGTCGGAAAAGAAGCCCGACCCCGCCTTGTTGAAGGGCGGCAGAAAGTACCAGCCGCTGAGCTGGCCGGTGAATACGGTGACAACTGCATCGAGATGTCGCTCTCCCATCAGCGCGAGCAGTTGATCCAGTCGTTCCAGGTGAAGCGGACTGACCCACTTTGGATTGGGTTGAAAATATGGCCAGATCAACAAAATGCGCAGATGGTCGGCGCCGAGCGAGGCGATCGCATCCAGGTCGCGCTGGATTGGGGCGGCATCCCATTCGTTCCAGCAAAACCACCAATTCTTCGACGGCGTATAGTTCACACCAAAGCGATGCCGGTCCAGTGCCAGGCCGGTAGCTACGGGCGAAGCGCCAGCGAGTGATCTGGTCGCCGACTGTGTTAGCGCCGCTGCTCTGGAGGTAAGCGCCCCAGCCACCGCTGCGCCTAACGCGCCTGACACGAAGTCACGTCGATTCATAAGTTCGGTATTCCGCTGTCTGTGGCAAAGGCCAAAGACCCACTTCTCGCAAAATAGGCGAGAAGTGGGGCACCCCGGTACCCCGGTATTCTTGCTTAGTTCAGGAAATACTGCCGGTAGAGCGTGTCGCGCTGGGCCGGACGGAAGCCGGCATCGCGAATAATTCTCCGCAATTCTTCTTCAGTCGTGCAGTTGGTCACGCCCGCGGCGCGTACCACGTTCTCCTCGAGCATCACCGAGCCCACGTCATTGCCGCCAAAGCGCAGGCCCATCTGGCAAACCTTCAGGCCCTGCGTCACCCAACTGGATTGCACGTTGAGGAAGTTGGAAAGATAAATTCGCGAGATGGCCAGCACCTTCAGGTAGTCGACCGCGGTGGCCTCATCCCAATGGCGCCCGCCCAGCGCGGTGTTCTGCGGTTGAAAGCTCCACGGGATAAACGCTGTGAAACCGCCGGTCTCTTCCTGCAATTCATAAAGCCGTTGGAAGTGATTGACCAGGTGTTCGTATTTTTCGCCGACGCCGAACATCATGGTTGCAGTGGTGCGCATTCCGATCTGATGCGCCGTGCGATGCACGTTGAGCCAGTCGTCGGTCAGGCACTTCAGCCGCGCAATCTTGTAGCGGACTTCGTCATCGAGCACTTCCGCGCCGCCGCCAGGAATGGAGTCAAGCCCTGCGTCGCGCAGCCGCAAAATCGTGTCGCGAATCGAAAGCGCGCTGTACTCCGCGATCGCAATAATCTCCGACGCCGAATAGCAGTGCAGATGAATCTTCGGAAAGCGCTCCTTGATTCCTCGCAGCATTCTCTCGTGCCAGTCAATTTTTAAGTCAGGATGTAGCCCGCCCTGCATCAACACGCCCGTGCCGCCCAGTTCCACGGTCTCGCGGATCTTCTCGTAAATCGTGTCGAAGTCGAGAATGTAGCCCTCCTTCGCCGCTGGGCCCTTCAACGGCCGGTAGAACGCGCAGAAGGTGCAGTACTCGGTGCAGAAGTTGGTGTAATTGATGTTGCGGTCGATGATGTAAGTGACCACGCCCTCGGGATGAAGCTTGCGCCGCACGGCATCGGCTTCCATCCCAATACCGATGAGATCATCCGACTCGAACATCTCCAGGGCTTGCCGTTTGGTAAGGGACATAAGAGATCCACAGAACGTTTTATTTTAGCGAAGTAACGAGAAACCCACCAAATCAGCCGGTGACGCCCGCCCCTTATTCCGCGTTATTTGACAGACCGAGCGGGGACTTCTCCACTCACCCTCGATTCGATGCATCGCCACCGCCAGTTTTCTGGCGGCGGCGATGATGGCTCTTAGCGGTTTCTTTCCGTCGCGTTCGGCGAGTTCAGTCCCCAGCGTCGCAGATTGCAGCCGGGTCCGAAATGGCTGCAGAATATGCCGCGCACGCTGCGCCAGCCGGCGACCTAAGTTGACTACGCGCTTTTCTTCAATTCGCGAACATTAGGCTGGTAGGATCCCGCAACATTCCGAAAAGCAACGTTGAACCGGTTCCAGACATTGATCTGAGTAATGGCCAAGGTCAGGTTCACAAGTTCCTTGTCGGTGAAATGCTTCTTCGCCTCCTCGTACACTTCATCTGCCACGCGGCCTTCGATTCGCGTCATTGCCTCTGTCCATGCCAGGGCGGCCCGCTCACGATCGCTATAGAACGGAGCGTCCCACCACGCGCTGACTTCGTACAACCGCTGCTCGGTTTCTCCCAAAGCACGCGCATCTTTGGTGTGCATATCGATACACCATGCGCAGCCGTTGATTTGGGAAGCCCGCAGATAGATCAGATTCAGCAGTGTGGGTTCCAGGCCGGAATGATTATTGATGTATGCAGAAACTTGCAGCACAGATTTTGAGAGCGTCGGGGGCAACTTTGTCTAATTCCAAACGTGGATGCATGATGTTTTCTCCTTCTGAACGCAAAGGCATTCTGGTTGTGGATAAGAGTGTTAAGTGTTTTGTCTATCGTCGATATGTTGATGGATGACGCGCCCGCGGGAAAGATTCTGGAAAATGCTACGATAGAGATGATGTCGAATTACGTGGTCCTCTATGAGAGGTTCGGTAGCACAACTCGAAGATCACGAACGTAAACATCAACGGAAATATCTGGTAGGAAGAACGGGAATGATTCAGTTCAACGGCCCAGCCACGCTCAACGGCCGGGTCGATTTTCGGCCAGTGCTATCGGCCAATTTCACAACAACGGCGCGCCTTTTTCTCCGCCGAAAACCGAATCCGTTACCTCAACACTCGAGGCCTCGCCGAGCAGGATCGCCTCCCAGCACGTTGCGCCTGGCATGCGGACATCGTAAGTGCTGGCCCTTCGGTCAGGGCTGCGGCGACGCACCTTTGGCACTTTGAGGTTCGCGGATTCCATGGCAGATTACCTATCACAGTCTGAACTCTAATCCCAACACGCAAAGGCGGATTCCATGGACAAACACCTGATCCGGGTCGACAGCGACGACTTCAGCGGCTGGTGCTGCTCCCGCTGCACATGGGGCATGACGACTCCTCTCCTGGAGAGCACGGTTGCCGCGCTCGCCTTCAACCGGGTCGCGCAAGAGGACTTCGAGAAACACGCTTGCCTCCATAGCACGCCAGAAGACGCATGTTAGGCCGTCGCAAAAAGGTTATTAGGCGATAGATCAGATTTCAACGGTTGGTCCAACCGCCTTACGCCACAAGTTATTGCTAGGCAGTGCCTCAAAATGAGTGAAGCACAGGCGGAGAGCAGTTGGTTGTTGCGGGTTGCCGGCGCTGCTTACGGCTCATTACGAACGTTCTGTGCTGACACCTCCCGTGCAATTCCTCTGACGCAGCCACACTCCCAAGAAGCGAGACTCCGGAGTTGGCGGAGATCCTCAGCGGCGGAGATCCTCAGCCGGAGATCCTCAGCTTGACAATACGATTCTGGGAGCCTAGTCTGCCAGCGTTCAGTGTAGACGGTTGGCTGATGTCCACGTTCTCCATGCTGGACATCGCATTCGGACCCCTGGTTCGGCCCCATAGTTCCTCAAATAAGGATTCGGGAGGATCACATGGCACATGGGATTATCTGGTGGATCGTCGTTGGTTTGCTTGCGGGTTGGGGAGCGGGGAAGATTATGAAAGGCGGCGGATACGGCGTGATTGCCGATATTCTTCTCGGAATCGTTGGTGGCATCGTTGGCGGGTGGCTCGTCGGCCTGCTCGGTTTCGGGAGTGGTGGCTTGCTACGGAGCATTCTAGTCGCAATCCTGGGAGCAGTCATCCTGATCTGGGTTACCAGGCTCATCAAGAAGGAAGTCTAAAGTTCTGGGCATTGAGACCGATTGCCATCTGATCGTAGGACGGTTTTTCTTTGTAGCATCCACCGCCGGCCCTGTTCGTAGGCGACTATCGAACCGCTCAGGCTCAGCGAGTGCAATCGATATATCAACAACTGCCCAGTCTTCGCGGTCCGACAGGATCACGTCTCACTAAAAGAAAGAAAACTGTGGGACCCAGAGTTCACTTGCCGCATGCACCGTAGTCTACCGAAAGATGATCCACGCGAAAGGCGCGCCCAGAACTTGTGCATAACAAACACCAACCTCGTAATGAAAACGACGTCCTCTCTCGACGTCAAGGGCAGCACCGAAAATCCATCTGGATTCGTATCTGAACTCGAACTAGTTTGGAGTCGGCGTCGAACAACGAGTCACCGAACCTTCACCCCGTATTTCTGCGTGAAGGGTGGGACGATACCATTCAAGCGCAGGTACTCGACTAACTGTCCGTAGTGGTCGGTAATGTGCCAGACCGCGATAACCGAGATACCCAGTTTGGTGTTCGGTCCAGCATAGCGGCCTTCGACACGGTCGAGCGCATTGTTCGCGGTGAGTGTGGCGAGGACGCGGTTCGAGTAGTCGAAGGAATCCTTGAGATACTTAATCAACTCGGCTTTGGTTTTCGCGGGATCGCGGCCACCCTTTTCACAGTCTTCGGGCGGTTTCTTGCCCTCAAATTCGTTGAAGAAGGCGAACTGGGCGCAGGCAACGTGCTTCACTTGTTCCCCGAAGCTGCGGGCATCGTCGAACTTGCCGACCGCGGGGATGTAGGAATACTTGTCTTCCGGCATGGCTTCAGCGAGTCCGATAAAGTTCCCTTCCGCAAACTGGAGCGTGCCGCTGACGCTTTCCGCGATGGACTTGGGAGTGTCGTCCGGTTGGGCGGCTTTCTTCGTTGCTGAGTTCTGTGGCATTCCAGATTTCCCCACAGCAGAGAAAGCGATGCCAAACGTGAGAAGAAGGGTAGCAACACGAAAAAGGCTCATTCTAGCCTCCGGTATTTTAGAAAAGGATACGTGAGTCACGGAGGGAAGTCGAACGTGCTGGAAAGGTGCCAGTCCCCAGGGCCTGGGGATAATCTAACTCTTCAATCGTGCTATGTCTCTAACGTGTGAGCATCCCCGCTCAAGCCAAAAGCGGAGCTTGTGTGGCGGTGGCAGCCTCAATTTTGGGTGGACCAAGAGTCGGCCAACCCTGCTTCGCCTGCCCGATCTGGAACTTTGGCCGGGTGTAGTCGACGCTACGGTCTCGTCGACGTCGGTCGTCGTTCCATTGATCCTCACCACATGGCGCCCGCCTAATTCGTACCGAGGCAGACTTTCCCGCTATAGCGCAGCACAACGTGACCGGTGTTGAAGTCAAGTTCGCCGATGTAGGTTGTGTCACCGGTGGCATGGGTAAAACGGCCGGTGCCGCCGCTTATGTGCGCCTTGTACTCGACTACGGCAAGCAGTCCCGGGGCGACAAAGGCGCCGTGGAGCGTCGCCTGATCGATGTTCAAGGTCTCGCCGTTGTCGGTGACCCAATGATGTTGCACGGTGATACTGGTGAGATCGGAACTGGTGCTGACGACCTGGACACCGATTGCGCCCTTCAGATCCCCGGTTGCGACACCCATGGTCGTGAGGTTCCCGTCGATCTGGCCGAAGCCGCCAACGTTAGTGAGGATTGTGCCGCCAACGTCCGTGCAATGCGGATTTGCGGCAAATCCGCTGGTTGTGAAGGATGCGAGCAAGAGACCCACACTGAAAGCAATGCTGGAGCACCGAGTCATACATTTCATAAACACTCCTTGAATGTTGCGGCCCAGTTGCGCACTGTCGCGATGGCCCGCTGGTTTCCGGGCAACCATGCCGCTCTTGCGGAGATTGGTCAATGAATGAGCGGTGAGTTCTGGATGAATTCCTTATGAGGAAGTGGAAAT
>Ga0307474_10002215_pt1 | contig 13982 bp, 12 predicted proteins | sample atmos_gasesECM1C_2_FD_203312 | JGI IMG/M metagenome (GOLD analysis project Ga0307474, IMG submission 203312) | Hardwood forest soil microbial communities from Morgan-Monroe State Forest, Indiana, United States - atmos_gasesECM1C_05 | ecosystem: Environmental > Terrestrial > Soil > Temperate... | reverse complement strand
CGCTTCAGTGGAGCTTAGATTTTTTCCCAAGCCCGCTCGGCCACAGGGTCCCGGCCTTCGTCGAATTCGATGTGGTCGATGAGGGTTTCGATCGGTTTGCCGGTGAGACCGCTTTCCTGGATGCGCTCGGGGAGGACGTGGCTGCGTTCGTCGCGCCAGCCGAGCTTGGCGATGAAGCGGTTCCAGACGTGGCATTCTTCGTCGGTGCGCGGCGTGCCGTGGGCGTGCGCCCAGGCCAGCACGGCTTCATCGTTCTCGCCGGCGAGCGCGCGCCGCTTGATCTCGGAGTAGGGGACGCCGAGAAAGCGGCAGCAGCGTCCGTCGAGGGTGAAGAATTGCGCGTCGCCCAGGTAATCGTGGTAAACGGGCGGGAGTTGGCCCGCGGCGTGGAGCCGGATTTTGTCCAGCATCCGCCCGAAATAAATAAGGCGTCCGACTTTATCGTAGCAACTGCGCAGACCGGGAACGTTGGGCATGGGCCAACGTCGGTCAGGGCGAAGCAGTGACAAGCAGCAGTTGAGAGGTTGAGGAGTTGAGCGGTTGAGAGATGAGAGACGAAGCACCAGGAAATCTAAACTGGGGCCGTGTCTCTCGAAAAGTTGAGTGTTGATAGTTGAGGGCTGAGAGTTGCGCATGGCGAAACATATAACGGGAACACTAGCCGCCTCGCTGTATGCCGGAACAGATCAAAGTAACTGAGGAAGCAGCTGCGCGGGAAACTCAAACGAAACGCACGGTTAATGTCTCCTTCATAGCCGGGGGCCTCCTGTTTGCGGTAATTGCCGTTGGGCTTGGAGTTTGGTTTGGCAATCACGCGCCCGTTGGAGGAGTTGCAGAAAGGAGCGTTGCCGTTTTGCCATTCGAAAGTCTGAGCGCCGATCCAGAGGAGGCGTTCCGCGCCGTCGGCGTTCAAGATCAAATCCGGAACGACTTGGCCAAGATCGCGGATCTGAAAGTGATTAGCCGCAACTCGGTGATGCAATACGGGCCAGCAGAGAAACGCAATCTTCGCAATCTTCGCGAGATCGCGGATGCTCTCGGAGTTGCTTATGCGGTTGAGGGCAGCGTTCAACGTACGGCCGACCGCTGCCGGGTCCGTGCGCAATTGATCAACGCGAGGACGGGCAGTCAAATTTGGCGAAAGAGTTATGACGCTGCGCTCGGCGACGTGTTTGGGATTGAAAGCAAAATCGCTAAAGCCGTCGCAGACGAGCTTGGGGCGAGGCTCTCGCCAGCGGAAAAAGAGACGATTGAGGAAAAACCCACCGATGAGCCCATGGCGTATGAGCGCTACATCCGCGCGGGAATTCTTCTTGACGGTATCGCGTTAGATGCGCGTTCCGCGGACCTTCGATACCAAGCTGTGCGTCTACTTGAGCTGGCCGTAGCTCAAGATCCAAAATTTCTGCTGGCCTATTGTCGCCTTGGCTTCGTGCACCAAGGACTCTATTTCAATGGCTATGACCACACTCCGCTGCGACTAGCCCGGGCAAATGAAGCGGTGGAGGCCGCACTTCGGCTTGGCCCAGACCGTGGCGAATCGCACCTGGCTGCGGGATTGTTGTACTATTACTGCTATCGCGATTACGACCGGGCTCGCTCCGAACTGGCGATTGCTCGTCGTCTGCTCTCTAACGAACCGTTGGTCTACGCGACCCTCGGCTGGATCGACCGGCGGCAGGGCCAGTGGCAGGACCACTTGCGCAATATGAACCGAGCTCTCGAGCTTGATCCGCGCAATGTTTTTATCCTTCACCAGGAAGCCGGAACCTATCAGGTGCTGCGTCGTTACAATAATCTCGTGGCGACATTCGAGCGGGCGCTGACGGTCACGCCTAACGATGCCGTTGCTCGCGTCGCGAGGGGATTGGCTGAACTGGATTCGAACGCAACTGTGCAACCGGGGCAAGCGGCGGTTCAGCAAGTGCTCGCGAACAACCCGGCCGACGGAGTGAAAATCGTTGATCGATGGTTTAACATCGCTCTGTGCGCTCGGGACGCGAAGGATGCAAAACGCGCTTTGGATTCGATGCTGCAGGAAGGAATAACCTGGGGCGCTAATGTCCGAACTCCCCGGAGCTTTTGCGAAGGCCTGACCGCTCGCATGTCCGGGAACAACGAGGCGGCGATGAATGCGTTTGCGGACGCTCGCGAAGAAATGGAAGCGGTGCTGCAGAAACAGCCCGACTATGCCGAGGCGATGTCCGTCCTCGGGATGATCGATGCCGCCCTTGGCAGGAAGCAAAACGCAATACGGGAGGGTCGCCGGGCCGTTGAATTATTGCCGGTAACGAAAGATGTGATGACTGGTCCAGAATTAGTGCGAAATCTCGCGCTCATTTACGCCTGGACTGGCGAGAAAGAGCTGGCGCTGGATCAAATCGCTGCTGCTTTGCAAGGGCCGGGTCCCATAACGTACGGGCAGTTACGTTTGAGCCCGTGGTGGGACGCAATTCGCGACGATCCGCGGTTTGATAAACTCGTCGAGGAGGCAAAAAAACCGGTTAAGGCAAAGTAAAGTCGCAGTACACCGTGGCGTTCGGCCGCGTTCCGCAGTCAAATGTCCTCGTATTAGGCGTGCTCCTGTATTAACATGGGGTGCCTTATAAAGTGCGCATTCCGGGCCTATCGAGTTTGCAATTGAACTTTCGACGCCTCTGCGCGGTGACAGTCGCAATGCTGATCACGGCGGCTCAGGTCCGAGGACAGGATGGCTACGCGTATCATTCGCCCGGAGAGCTGAAAAGACTCAGCGTCGAAGATTTGCACGGACCGGAATATCAGGTCAAAGCGGTGTTTCTATTCAATTTCGCTCAATTCGTCAGTTGGCCGTCATCCCAACCTTCGGACACTCCTTTTGTGATCGGAATTGTGGGCGATGACCCGTTCGACACTTATTTGGATGAAACAGTGCGCGGGGAGAAAGTGAACAACCGTTCGCTAACGACCCAGCGCTTCCGTCACGGGCGCGACCCGCGTACCTGCAATATCCTTTTTATTAGTCAGTCCGAGCGCGAACAAGCCGCTCAGATTATTTCGAACTTGAAAGGCAGCAGCGTGCTAACAGTCAGCGACATCGACGGCTTTGCCGATTTGGGCGGAATGATCGAACTCTTCACGGAGAAAAATAAGATCCGAATGCGAATCAATCTCGAAGCAGTGAAAGCTGCGAACCTGAAAGTGAGTTCAAAACTGCTTCGTGTCGCCGAAGTGAAGCACTGATATGGCGTTCTCGCTGCGCAACATTCCCATCAAGCGCAAGCTGATGGTGGTCATTCTGCTGACCAGCGGATTTGCCATTCTCCTGATGGGCACTGCGCTCATAACCTACGAGCTAGTCACATTTCGAAGCGCGCTTACGAACAATATCGAAGTCTTGACCCAAATCATTGGCTCCAATAGCACGGCCGCGCTCGCTTTCGACGACCGGCAAAACGCCAACGAGATTCTGAGGGCGCTTGCCGCTGAGAACCAGATCACCGCCGGCGCGATTTATGATCGAAACGGCCGATTGTTCGCGAGCTTTCCGGAATCGATTACGCCAGCGCAACTGCCGCCAGTGCCCGGTCCGGACGGTCATCGATTTAACCGATTTCAGTTCGTCATGGTCCAGCCGATCTTCCAGGAAGGCGCGCGACTCGGGACGATTTATGTCCAGGCCGATCTTGGCCAGATGTATCGGCGCCTCACGGTCTATGGCATTCTACTCTGCGTTGTCGGCGTCTGTTCGTTTCTTGGCGCCATCGCATTGTCGGCCGCGCTTCAACACAACATTTCTTTGCCAATTCTTGAACTGGCCAAAGTAGCGACGGCGGTGTCAGATCGTAATGACTATTCGGTGCGGGCCGCCAAACACGGGGCCGACGAGATCGGTTACCTTACCGACTCATTCAACCAAATGCTCGGGCGACTCGGCGAAAGCAACGCGGCGCTGACCGCGAGCGAGGAGCGGTTGAGATTGGCACTGGAAGCAGCCGAAGCGGCAAACAAAGAGAAAGATCAATTCCTTGCGATTGTTAGTCACGAGCTTCGCACTCCGCTGACGCCAGCGCTGGCCGCGGCGGCGATGCTCGAAAGCGACAAAACAATTTCGCCGCAAATGCGGAAGGACTTATCGGTAATCCGTCGCAACATCGAGGTGGAGGCGCGATTGATCGACGACCTTCTCGACATCACCCGGATTGTCCGCGGTAAGTTGGAACTGCGCCGTCAGGTTGTCGATGTTCGCTCTCTTCTCGAGCATGCGATGCAGAACTATTGTCTCGACGCTGCCGCGAAAAAACAAATTCGTGTCTCGATGAAAATAGCGGCAGCCCAATCCCACGTTCTAGTCGATAGCTCGCGAATGACTCAGGTGTTCTGGAACCTTCTCCAAAACGCCTGCAAATTTACTTCGGCAGGGGGATCGATCGATGTTCGCGTTTACAACGAATATCACCAGGCTCGGTCGCCCAATGTCATATCACCCAACGGCGATAAGGATCGATCGTGCCAGCTCGTTGTTGAAGTCTCGGACACCGGGATGGGAATCAGTCCGGAAACTTTGCCGAAGATTTTCAACGCTTTCGAACAAGGCGAGCGGTCGCGAGGTCAGGGTTTTGGTGGACTCGGTCTCGGACTGGCCATCAGTCGGGCGATTATCGAACTTCATGATGGATCGATCAGCGCGGCTAGTGAAGGGAAAGGCAAAGGCGCGAGGTTTACCGTCCACTTGCATTGCGTAAAACCGGTCGTGATGGCGGAGACAGATCGGCCGCTAGCCGCGGCGCCGGATGCAGTCGCGAGACGATCAATGCGCGTTCTTGTTGTAGAAGATCATCCCGACACGGCGGAACAATTTGCCAGACTGCTGAGACACGTGGGACACGAAGTCGTCTGCGCTGGAAGCATCAAGGAAGCGCAAACATGCGCGTCGGCCGCGCCGGGCCAAAATCGCGCCTGCGGATTCGACATTTTAATTAGCGATTTGGATTTACCGGATGGTAGCGGCCGCGAGCTCATGCGAAACCTGGTTCAACGGTATCCGATTCATGGAATCGCTATTAGCGGCCATGGCATGAAAGAAGATGTCGATGGAAGCATGCAAGCGGGCTTCTCGTATCACATCACTAAACCGGTGAACTGGACCGAGTTGAAAGCGGTAATCGACAAGATCGGCGACGAGCTCTACGCGAAGCTGTAAGGCAAAAACTCGTCACTGGTCACATAGCCTGCCCGCCGTGGCAGGTCACTCGTCACTTGCCCTTTCATTTACGCAAAGGAGTAGATAATATTTTCGTCCCTGCCGCGGTTTCACGCAGCTATTGGTTTTCAGGAGTAATATTCAGCCGGCTCTTGTTTATGTAGCCGCTCTGGTTAGGGCCCAGAATGACGTGGGCCCAGCCGTCTTGAATTCGGTCAATCTGGACGCGGTCGCCATTCTTGACCATCGCAACAATTCTTGCCCGCGGAAATGGTTCTTCGTGGACGTCGGTTGTCCCCCCACGATTTTGCACGATGCCATACATTGGCTGATGCGCTGGGCCCGCCGGAAGTGTTGACTGACTGACATCTTGTGTCGTTTCGTCATCGCCTTGAGCCGAGGCCGCCAATGGGTGACCACTGGCTGGGAGGAGGCCTTTCATGTTGTCAATTCGCCAAGCGCCGGACTCGAGAACCAATTCGATCGGAGCTTGCCATTGCGGGTTGTGCATATCGGGATTTACCTCCTCTAACACCGCCTTGACGTTCGCCTTGCCTTCGCTCTGTGAAACAATCGTAGCTTCGACAAGCTTCGCCCGGGGCAAGCGGGCGACATTCGTGGAGTAGACAGACATTGAGAGATGGTGGCGCAAGTTGGCCGACAACAGATCGAAGGCCGCCGCCGCATTTCGGTTACCTAACAATTCAAAATAGCGTTGCGTTACACCGAGCGGCTGACCCGGCCCGCCAATCTTTGTGGTAGCTGTCGTTGCAGTGCTTTGATTCTGCTGCGCGTTTTGCGTATGCGATGAATTTCTTGCGACAAAAAATCCGATCAGCCCGGCGATCAGGATGAGGGCGATGGCTCCGATCCAAAGCGACCGTCGATTTGGCGGACGAGTCACAGGAGCCGCGACGGTTGGGCGTGGTACAACTTTTTCCGCCTCTCCCGCTGGGCGAGTGTTCTGAAACTTCGTTACTGCAGCGAGGATTTGTTCCGCTGCTGTGGCAATGGAGCGTTCCCGGGCATCGGGCGCGATCGCCAGCCAGTGCACAGTCGCGAGAAGATAATCGAGACTCTTTGACGGGGTCGAATCGTCGAACCGAACTGGAACAATGTTGACGCCAAACTTCAACGCACGTTCCACTTCGCGCATGACATGCGAAGAGACATTTGAGCTTTGGCTGTAAATCAGCACGAAGCAGCTGGCGCCCTCGATCGCATTGATGATGGATTCCGCATAAGACCCGCCCGCGGGCACGTCCCGCGGAGCAACCCAGCAAACGACGCCGCGCTCCTCCAGCGCCTTCACAAGCAAATCCGCGGCGGGTGCATCGTCATGGGAATGACTTACGAAAACGTGATTGCTCATCCGTCGCGTCGTTGATTCAAGGTCTAACAAGGATCGAGCGTGTGACCAGCTTTTTCACGGCTGCTGCGATGCCAGATGGAATCGTACGCGGAATCCTCACTCGGATTCGGCTAGATCATTTTCGGATGCCACATAAGCATGAAGAGCGGAATAAAAATTAAAAGCCGACGCCGAGATTTATTCGAAGGCGTAGTGGATTACACTATCTGTACTTGATAGCTCGGAAGACGGGCTAAGTTTGCTGCAACGTGAAAGAAGAAACCATTGATACGCATTCGAAGGCGCTGAGGATCAACCTCGACCCGCGCTGGTACGGAACGTTCGCCGAGATCGGCGCCGGACAGGAAGTGGTGCGCTGGTTCTTCCGCGTTGGCGGCGCTGCCGGGACGATCGCGAAGAGCATCTCGGCTTACGACATGAAAGTGAGCGACGCCATTTATGGACACGCGGAGCGTTATGTCTCGCGCGGGCGGCTGCAGGCAATGCTCGACCACGAATTCGACCTCGACGTCGAGCGGCTCGGGAAGGAGCGCGGCGATAACACTTCATTCTTCGCCTTTGCCGATACGGTGGTGGCGCGAAGCTACCGGGGTGGTCATGAATTCCACGGCTGGATGGGAATCAAATTCCAGAGCCGCGTCCACGATCAGCCGAGCCAGATCGTGATGCACTTGCGGATGCTCGACGCGGAGGCGTCGCTGCAACAGGAGGCGCTCGGCATCGTGGGAGTCAATCTTTGCTACGGCGCATTTTTTTTAAGCCACGTGCCGGAGCAGTTAATCGAGTCGCTGCTGGACAAGCTGACCACTGGCCGGGTCGAGATTGACCTGCTCGAATTCACCGGGATCGAATTTCGCAACGTGGACAATCGGATCATGGCGCTGAAACTCGTGCAGCTGGGGCTGAGCGGCGCTGCGATGTTTGGCCCGAATCGCGAAGTATTGCAGCCCTCAGACGAGCTGCATAACAAGGCGGTCCTGGTCGAGCGCGGGAGTTTCCGGCCGACCACGCACGTCAATCTCGACATGCTGAACTGTGCACTGGAGAAGTTCAAACAGGACCCCGCGTGCGCCGGCAAAGAGATCTTGCCGTTGATGGAACTCACCATGCGCAACCTCCTGGCGGGCAAAACTGACGTGGATCGCCGCGATTTTCTCGCGCGCGCCGAGCTGCTCGCGGCCTGTGGCATGACTGTGCTCATTTCCGACTACTTCGAATACTATCGGCTCGCCGCTTATCTCGCCTGGCGGACGAAAGAGCGCATCGGAGTCGTCATGGGCCTGCCGAGTGTGTCCGAGTTATTTGATGAAAAATATTATACGGAACTGCCCGGCGGCATCCTCGAGAATTTCGGGCGACTGTTTAAGAACGAGTTGAAAATCTATGTTTATCCCTTGCAGCGTAATCCAGCGGACGAGCTACAAACTATCCGTACGCTTAAGGTGAACCCTGAGCTGCAGCTGCTCTATGATTACCTGGTGCGCCGGGGCAGCTTCGTACAGCTCGATAATTTCAACCCGAAATATCTTTCGATCTTTTCGCGCGACGCGCTGAAACGCATCGCGAGCGGGGACGAGAGCTGGGATGAAATGGTGCCACCCCAAGTGGCGGAGTTGATTCGCCAGCGTGGCTTTTTCGGGTACACCAAGAAGGAGTAATTTGATTGGGTCGAAGCGGCCCAAAAAAATGCGGCGATGAGCTGCAAGTGAAATGTTGAATCATGCGCTCTGCAGCGTTGGGTGGGCGCCAACTTTACGACTGGATGGGGGACATGCTTGGGAGAGAGGCTGGGCCCCGCGATTGGGAATTTCGGCCATCTATATTCAGGGAACACTATTGATGCACTAGCGGGAGCGTAATGTTTAGATACGACCCCATTTCCTTTGCCGACAAAGTTAATATTTATCTAAACGGCGAGGTCGCCAAAACCGTCAAGTTCACGATCAAGTAATTTCGCTCGCAGCGGCATGGTTCTGCCGTCAGCTTTTTCGCTCAGCGTTAAACATCGCAACTTTTTGAAATGTTGAATGTTTAAGTACGCCCCAAGCGAAGCTCGAGCGTATGTATTTCATTGTAGGACATGGAATTAGCCCATCTATTAAAGCGAAAAGGATTGACTCGTTGAGGGCCCCCTGCGCAAGCTCCGCACTTCACTCAACTGTTGTTTTAACTCAATAATCTATGAAATATCCTCGTTTGTTTAGTCACTTCACTTCGGCACGTTTGCGAACCGTCGTCGCCGTTCCACTTATTGTCGCCGGTATCGCGATAGCGTTGGTGGCCACGAAAATATCAAGTCCGCCGAATCACGCAAAATCGCAGCACTTCATGGTGCCGGGCGTGCGCCTCGGGACACAAGAGACGTTAGCTGGTGTTCAGGCTGGCGTTAGCGGTCCGCAATATGGCATTTTCACGTGCCAGCTCGGCCTAAGCGTGGGTCAGTGTTACGACCCATACCAGATGCGACATGCCTACGGGACCGACTCGTTAATTGCGGCCGGTTTCGACGGGACGGGACACACCATCGTGATCGTCGACGCCTTTCAGAATCCCGGCTTGCTCACCTCGGTGGCTACCAATAATGCCTTTTACGGCCTGCCCCCAACAAACCTGACTCAAATCGCGCCCGACGGTCTGACGCCATTTGTTCCGGGCGACCCCAATATGACGGGTTGGGCGGAGGAGATCAGCCTTGACGTCGAATGGGCACACAACATCGCTCCCGGTGCGAACATCGTTCTCGTGTTAGCGAAATCGAACCAGGACTCCGACCTTCTCAGCGCAATCAAGTATGCGGTCGATAACAATCTTGGCGACGTGATCTCCATGAGCTTCGGCGAGGCCGAGACATGCGTGGGCATTCCCGGTCCAGACCTGACTGCCGCATATCATGACGTTTTCGCGGCGGCGACGCAGAAGGGCATCACGCTGTTTGCCTCTTCAGGTGATCAGGGTGCCTCACAGCCGACCTGCGACGGCAACTCTTGGATAAAATCAGCCTCAGGCCCCGCCAGTGATCCGCTGGTCACAGCTGTAGGCGGCACCGAGCTGCATGCCGCGGATTATTGCATCGCTGGCGTCACAGTCCCTGCTTGTGATCCGACCACAGCTCCGGCGGCCGGGACATATGAGGGCGAGATCGCATGGAACGAAGGCCCGCTTGGTGACTTCTCAAACCGTCTCGGAGCTACCGAGGCGACTGGCGGTGGATTCAGTGTTATATTTGGCGAACCGCCCTACCAGCAGGGGACAGCCGGGCTTCACGGTGGAACGCAACGGGGCGTGCCCGACGTTGCCTACAGCGCCGCCATTTTTCACGGCGTCCTGACGCGTTTGGATATTCCTGGCGTACCACCCGGTTTCTATCGCTTTGGCGGCACCAGCTGTGGATCCCCACAGTGGTCAGCCATCCTCGCAATTATGAATCAAAAGGCAGGAGGGCGACTCGGATTCCTCAACAAGGCCATTTACGACATCGGCAAACATAGCAATCAGTCCTCATTTCATGACATCACGAGTGGCAACAACTCGGCGCTTGAGTTCGATTCAACGAACAACCCAGTGCTTATTACCGGATTCTCTGCCGGGACTGGCTGGGACGCGACGACGGGTGTCGGCTCGCCGATCGCCCCGAACGCGGTTAATGCTCTCATCAAGGGCGTGTCGCCAGGCGACGCTCAATCCGCGCTCGCAACGACGAACCCGCATGGGAACCCGAGTGCACCTGGCCACATGAATCCTCACTAATAAATATTGCTTAGAGCAGTTACCGAACGGGGCCCGGCAACGGGCCCCGTTTTTTTCGTTCGCGACGTGAGATTTTCGCGGATTCGTTGCCTCAGGTGCCGAAATGCGGGAAGCGTCGGCGGTAGATTAAGCGCTCCACAACGCGGGCTTTGCGAAAATCGGAGTCGCCCGGCGAAAAGCTGAGGCGCACATTGTTGCGCGCTACGGCAATGACTCGACCGTTGTCCAACACTTCGGTTACGCGCAGATAGTTGACCAGGTTGTAATAATAAAATTCGCCGCGCTCTGACGGACGAATGTCGCGGGCGCCGGAGAGGGGCTGCGTAGAAATTGCCTGTCGCGAATAAACAATGGGCGCGCCAATGGCGAACGCAGGCGTGATAGCGGCGCGGGACAAGAATGAAGTTTCGGCGAGCAATGCGGCAGCTGCAGGAACAACGACGAGAAGGGCAAAGACGAACAGGACAATCATGGTGATGAATTAGCGAGCAGGTGATGTGCCGGTTGCGAAGTCACCGGAATGTTTGGTCCGTGGGGCGCGTGCACCACGGTGAATCTGACAACGAAATGGAGCTTGCCTAACAATTTAACTCAGCCAGTGGAGTGTTGCACGGTTTCCATTCCGCGCAACCGCATCTCTGCGGGGAAAGGCACTGGAGTCGTACCTAAAGGACGTGGAGAAGTGACCAGGCAGCTGCGGAAAGAGTTTCGGGTCGTATCTAAAGGACGTAAACGATCGCCGCGTCCCAAGCACAAAGAAGGTTGAGTTGTTGAGAAGTTGAGAGGTTGAGGAGAAAGCTGACAGCGGAAAACCTAACCAGAGGTCAGAAGTCGGAGGTCAGAAGTCAGAAGTCAGAAGTCGGAAGTCAGAAGCGATTGCCGGCTCTTTGATTTCAGTGTGCAATGAGGAGACGAACTTTTTTTGTTTGGCAATATTGTTCCCTACGCCGGCACGTTGTTTCGAAAAGAGGATGGAGAAGACCTGGAGACTGCGGGCCCGGAAGGCGCCGGCGAAACCGAGCAGATAAAATCGCCACATCCGCCGGAAACGCTCGCCGTAATGATCCGCGAAACGCGGCCAGTTGTGGCGGAAGTTTTCTTCCCAGGCGAGCAGGGTCCGGTCGTAGTTTGGCCCGATGTTCTTGAGATCTTCGAGGATCAAAGCGCCTTCCGCGGCGCGGGTCAGCTGAGCGGCAGAAGGGAGCATGGAATTGGGGAAAATGTAGCGCTCGGTCCAAGGATCGCCGCCGACTCGCGAAGAATTGCCGCAGATTCCCTGGCAAAGAAAAAGTCCGTCGTCGTTTAGCAAGCGGCCTGCGGCACGCATATAGGTGCGATAATTTTTGTGACCAACGTGCTCAACCATGCCGACGCTTACGATTCGATCGAATCGATCAGTGACGTCGCGGTAGTCGGCCAATTGAATTTCAACGTCCAATCCGCGGCACCAACGTTGTGCATAATCGAATTGTTCGCGTGAAATAGTAACGCCGACTACCTGGCAGCCACGTTGGCGCGCAGCATAGCGAGCGAGACCGCCCCAGCCGCAGCCGATGTCGAGTAGACGCAGGCCGGGCCGCAAACGGAGTCGCTGGCAAATCCACTCCAGCTTCCGAAGTTGGGCGGCAGCCAGATCATCGCCTTCATCGAACAGAGCGCAGGAGTATTGCATGTTTGGATCGAGCATCGCTTCGAAGAAATCGTTGCTTAAATCGTAATGCTCCCGGCCGACTTTGCGGGACCGACGAATCGTTTGTTGATTCACGAAAGACGCGGTGAGCACCACCCAGAGATTGGCCAGCCGAAAGGCGAAACGTTGGTCGAGCCGGGCCCGAATGGCGCGGCAACACATTTCATCGAGCGCGTCGCAATCCCACCAGCCGTCCATGTACGATTCGCCAAAACCGAGCGTGCCCGACGCCAGGACGCGCCCAAAAAAGCGGGCGTCATGCACCTGCATGTCCCACGGTCGACCTCCGTCGACCTGAATGTCCGCAATCGCGAGCAGATCGCTGAGGACATGCTGGGCTCTGGACATATATGATATCGGCCGATGCCCCATCGGCTCCGCTTCTATATTAAGAGATCGCGGCCGCGATGGCGATAAGGAAAGCGGGCCGGCGGAGGACCTACAAGAAGTCGGAAGTCGGAAGTCAGAAGTCGGAAGTCGGAAGTCAGCGGTTCGCAGGCAGGAAGTTGCCGAGCAATCGAATAGGGGTTTGCTTTTCGCTGCCGTTGTCTAAGTTCCGCCCCATGATGCGGAGCTCGTTTTCCATCGTTGCACTTACGCTGATCACCACAGCTTTTTGTCTGGCGCAGGACGACGACATCGATGCGCAGATCAAGAAGGCGATGGAGAACGCGAATAAGCCGGCCAGCAAAGCGGACATGAACAAGGTGGAGGAACACGCGAAGGCGCAAATCGACCAGGCCGAAGCGCAAACCAAAGCCGACGAAGCGAAACAAAAAGCGGCAGCGCAAGCGGTCGTCGACGCGCCGGGTCCAACCTCGCTTCCAAATTGGACGCCGGAGGTGCCGCAATTCACGCCATCCGGTCCGCCTGTGCGCAAAGTAGTGGACGGCCAGCCGATGGTAATCGTCACTGGCACTTCGCCGCTTTCTGCCGAAGCGTTGTGCGACGCGTGGGATAAATTCTCGAATCCGAAGTTCAGTCACGAGCGCACCGGCTCCGAGCTCAATCACAACGCCGATCTTTTCGTCAGCTTTAGAAACAGTGAGGACGGTACCCAAGTAAAAATGGAAGCGGAACGCAAAGCTGGGGCCAAAATAACCCATGTGACCCTTTCATCGCCTTTGCCGATGCCATCGCCCGCCACCGAGCTGGGCAATTAACCCTCGAAACAGTGGAGGGATGCGCTCCGTCGCGTCCCATTTCCTCTGTAGGGGGTGGCCGTACCGGCCGCAAGTTCCGGGGAGCGCATGCACCTCGCGTGCTGGTTTCGGCGCCTTCGCCGAAACAACCTTTACATTTTGGCCCGCGAATCACGCGAATTGACGCGAAACGCTTGGACGTATACGCGAAGATCTAATTTCGGGTGGCTTTGCAGCGAGTTTCCCTGATACCCTGTCGATCCATTCCAATTTCGAAGGAGGAAACATGCTTCATCTGATTTGGTACATCATCGTTGGTTTGATCGCTGGGTGGGCGGCGAAATCGCTCATGCACATGCACCTGGCGCTCGTCTGGACAATTGCGCTCGGGATTGTCGGCTCAATTGTCGGCGGCCTTGTGACGCACATCTTTTCGCGTCCCGAGCCCGGCGCGCGATTTCATCCTGCCGGGATCATCGTATCGATCCTCGGCGCATTGCTAGTGTTGTGGCTCTGGCACAAATACAAGCTCCACATTCCCGCTGGATAGCGAAAAAAGTGGGAAGTAGGAATTAGGAATTAAAAATTGGAGACAGGGTTGGAACGGGCGAACGACGGGCGTTTCTCCACGCGATGATCGCGCCAATAGTGACCGTAACAACCAGACCAATACCGAATTCGTCGATAAGAAACTTCGTCGGTCCTGTGTCTTTCGTCAGCGGAGTCAGAATCGATTGAATAAACAGATTGTGACTTGCGTGAAGGATTGCTGCTGGCCAAAGACTTCGCGCGCGAAGGGTCAGCCACGCCATAATGAAGCTGGCGCTCACCACTGAAATGGTGAAGCAG
>Ga0307474_10002214_pt1 | contig 13983 bp, 9 predicted proteins | sample atmos_gasesECM1C_2_FD_203312 | JGI IMG/M metagenome (GOLD analysis project Ga0307474, IMG submission 203312) | Hardwood forest soil microbial communities from Morgan-Monroe State Forest, Indiana, United States - atmos_gasesECM1C_05 | ecosystem: Environmental > Terrestrial > Soil > Temperate... | reverse complement strand
ACGCATGATGCGGAAGGCCGCTGTTCCGAAGTAAGGCTTGGGCTTTGCGGCGTCGGCGAGACGCCGGTCGATGCCAGCGGCGCCGCGTCGCCCCTGATGGGCGAGAAGTTCGGCGACAAGGCCGTCGAGGCAGTCGCCGTCGGTGTGCGCCGCATGATTGAACCGGCCGGCAATGTGCACGCCACGCCCGACTATCAGCGCCACGTCGCGGGCGTCCTGACCGGGCGTGCGCTACGGGCCGCCGATTGGCGGATCGCGCATGCAGTGTGACCTTCACGAGATCGCGCTGTCCGTCAACGGAAAATCCTATCGGCGCGTGGTCGAGTCGCGCATGCTGCTCAGCGACTTTCTGCGTCATGAATTGATGCTGGCGGGCACCCATGTCGGTTGCGAGCATGGCGTCTGCGGCGCCTGCACCATTCTACTAAATGGCGCGCCGGTACGTTCCTGCCTGATGCTCGCGGTACAGGCCGATGGCCATGAGCTTGCGACGGTCGAGGGGCTCGCAAACGACACCGGACTTCATCCAATCCAGCAGGCGATGCATGAGCATCATGGCCTGCAATGCGGCTATTGCACGCCGGGCATCCTGATGACCATGACGGCGTTCTTGAAGGAAAATCCGGCGCCGTCGGAAGCAGAGGTACGGGAGGCGCTGTCGGGCAATCTCTGCCGCTGCACCGGTTATCAGAACATCGTGGATGCGATGCTGGCTGCGGCCAAGGCCATGCGGGGAGGCGCGCTATGACCACCCGCTTCTTCGGCGCGCCGGTCAAACGCAACGAAGACAAAAAACTCCTCACGGGGCAGGCGCTGTTCATCGACGATGTCGAGCTCCCCGGCATGTTGCATGCGGCTCTCCTGCGCAGCCAGGTGGCCCACGCTCGTATCAAGAATATCGACACATCCGCCGCCTTGCAGCGCGGTGGCGTGATTGCGGTATATACCGCCGAAGATCTCGGCGCTTATTGCCAGCCCGGTCCGCTCCTGGTGCCGCCACCGCCGGTGCCAGGCATTGTCTTCAACCTGCGCACTCATGTGCCGCTTGCGAAAGACACAGTGCGCTGCGCGGGCGAGCCGCTGGCGATCGTCGTGGCGGAAAGCCGCTACATCGCCGAAGACGCGCTCGACGACATCGTGGTCGATCTGGAAATTCTTCCCGCGGTCGTCGACCTCGAAAAGGCCCTGGAGCAGGACACGACCTGCGTTCACGCCGATCTCGGCACCAATGTCGCCGCGCATGTTCGTCAGACCAAGGGCGACTACAGACGCGCGGCCGCAAACGCCGACCTCACGCTCAAGCGCCGCTTCCGCTACGAGCACGGCATTTCCTCGCCGATCGAAACCCGAGGCGTGGTGGCGCAATGGGACGCGCGTGCCGAGCACATGACCGTCTGGGACACCACGCAGGCGCCGGTCTTCGTGCGTAACATGCTGGCCGGCGCGCTCGGCCTTGGCGAAGGTCAGGTGCGGGTGATCGCGCCCTTCGTCGGCGGCGGCTTTGGGCCCAAGATCATGATGCTCTATCCGGAAGAGGCCACGCTGCCATGGATAGCGATGCGGCTCAATCGCCCGGTGAAGTGGATCGAGGATCGCTTCGAGCATTTTGTGGCGACCACCCATGAGCGCGGACAGATCCACGATGCCGAGATTGCGCTGGCGCGCGATGGTCGGATCCTCGGCGTCAGGGACGTTTTCCTGCACGACAACGGCGCCTACAATCCTTACGGCCTGACGGTGCCGATCAACAGCCAGTGTACCTTGCTCGGGCCCTACGTGGTCCCGGCCTATGACAGCAGGTTCACCTCGGTATTCACCAACCTGCCGATCGTCACGCCCTATCGCGGCGCGGGCCGCCAGCACGGGGTCTTCGTGATCGAGCGACTGCTCGATCTCGCCGCGCATGAGCTCAACATTGATCCGGCCGAAATCCGCCGTCGCAATTTTATCCCGAAGGATGCGTTTCCGTTTAAGAACGAGATCATCTACCAGGATTTCGCGCCGCTCGAATATGACAGCGGCAACTACGAGCCCGTGCTCGACAAGGCGCTGGAGGCGATCGGCTACGCCGATTTTGTCGCCAACGAACAGCCGAAGCTGCATGCGCAGGGGCGCTCAGTCGGCATCGGCATCGCCTGCTATGTCGAGGGCACCGGCATCGGGCCTTACGAGGGCGCCAAGGTGCAGGTGCGGGCGAACGGCAAGGTGAGCGTCGCGACCGGCATCGGTACCCAGGGGCAGGGGCATTTCACGAGCTTCGCCCAGATCGTCGCGGACCAGCTTGGCGTCGACGTCACCGATGTCGATATCGTCACCGGCGATACCGACCGCTTCTATTGGGGCGCCGGCACGTTTGCGAGCCGCGGCGCGGTGGTGGCCGGCAATGCCGTCAGCGAGGCAGCACAAGCGGTGCGCAAGAAGGCGCTGAAGCTCGCCAGCGACGCCTTCGAATGCGCAGAAGAGGACCTGGTGCTGGCCGACGGCAAGGTTTCGATAACAGGCATTCCCGAAAAATTCATTCGCCTTGGTGAGCTCGCGCAGCGCGCCAACCCGATGCGCGGCGCGGTCAAGCCAGGCACCGAGCCGGGACTGGAATCGACGCAATATTTCGGCCCGTCGAGCGGCTCGACGGCCAATGGCGTGCATGCCGCGATCATCGAGGTCGATCCTGCGACGTTCGAGGTGAAAATCCTCAAATATGTCGTGGTGCATGACTGTGGCACCGTGATCAATCCGATGATCCTGGAGGGGCAGATCCATGGCGGCGTAGCCCAGGGCATCGGCAACGCGTTCTACGAAAAGCTCTCCTTCGACGAGCAGGGGCAATTGCTGAACGCCTCGCTGGCCGACTATCTCCTGCCGACGTCGCTCGAGGTCCCGCGCATGGAGCTCGACCACACGGTGACGCCATCGCCGCTCAACCCGCTCGGCGTCAAGGGCGCGGGCGAGGCGGGCGCCATTCCAGTTGGCCCGCTGTTTGCGCAGGCGATCGAGAATGCGTTGGAGCTGAAGCAACGCAAGATCGAGCTGTTGGAAATTCCCCTAAGCCCGAGCCGGGTGTTTGAGTTGATTCAAGAGGGCGGTCGGGAGGACGACAAGACATGAAGCGGGCGCAGGTCTTCAGGCTCTCGATGGCACATCCCGGGGACCTTTCCGAGCTCGAGCGCCTGATCACAAGCGGGCAGGTTCGCGCGGCCGATGTCACCGCGATCATCGGGAAGACCGAGGGCAATGGTGGCGTCAACGATTTCACCCGCGGCTATTTCACCCAGACCCTGATGGGTCTGTTGTCGCAGTATCTTAACAAGCCGCCCGCGCAGCTCGTCGGCGAAATCCCTTGCGTGCTGTCCGGCGGCACCGAGGGCGTAATGAGCCCACATTACAGCGTGTTTTGCATCAGCGAGGCGGAGCCTTCCGCTCGCAAATTTCCCTCGGCACTGGCGATCGGCACCGCCTTCAGCGCGCCCGTGCCTGCCGAGGATGTCGGCCGACGCGCCCATGTCGAGAGCGTTGCAGCAGCGGTGCGTCAGGCGACCGCCAATGCGGGAATCGAAAATCTCGATGACGTGCATTTCGTGCAGGTGAAATGTCCTTGCGTGACGGTTGCGCGCGCGGCGACAGCGATTGCGGCTGGCAAGCAGCCGCTCACTAACGATCCCAACAAGTCCATGGCTTTTGCGCGGGCGGCCGGCGCTTTCGGTGTTGCGCTCGGGCTCGGCGAGATTGGGCCGGACGATTTCACCGACGCTTCGCTGCTTGCCGATTTCTCGATCCAGTCGCCGCGCGCCAGCATTTCCTCCGGCGTCGAGGTCGAAAGCAACGAGGTCGTCGTGCTCGGCAACAGTTCGAAGTGGGCGGGCGATCTGAGGATCGCGCATCGCCCGATGGGCGATGCGCTTGATATCGGCGGGATTGTGGATGCGCTCGCCGATCTCGGCATCGCCGCCAATCCGCAAGTCTCCGTGCGTGATGCCGCTCGCATCGCCTGCGTGCTGGTGAAATGCGAGCCCGACCGCCGCGGCAAGGTGCGCGGGCATCGCCACACCATGCTTGACGATACCGACATCAACGCACAGCGCCATATCCGAGGTGCGGTCGCGGGCCTCGTAGCGGGTGTGATCGGCGACGCCAGGATCTTTGTCTCCGGTGGCGCGGAGCATCAGGGACCCGATGGCGGCGGTCTAGTCGCGGTCATCACCGGGCAAGAGGGGAGTGCGGCCTGATGCGAGTCGTGATCATTGGCGCTGGCGTCGCCGGCTGCGTGATGGCGCGCCGGCTCTCATTGCTCGACGGCGTTGAGGTCGTTTGCCTGGAGCGCGTCACCCGGGATGATCATTCCGAGGCCGGCACCGGATTGAATGTCGGCCCGAACGCGGTGAAGGCGCTGACCGCGCTCGATCCGGAGCTTGCCGAGGCGGTCACGCAAGCGAGTTTTACTTGGACGAATTGGCGGATTTCGCTGACCGATGGCACGGTGCTGTTCGATCTGCCGCTGGCCGAAGTCGCCGAGGGGCCAGGCTGGCGCATTCGCTGGTCGGAGCTCTACCGGGTGCTGCGCGAGGCGGCAGGTAGCCGCGTGTCTTATGGCTGCGAGGTCACTGCGTTCGGCCGCGACGCGACAGATCCACGGCAGACGTCGGTGGCTTGGACGCAGGATGGAAAGGAGTTCCTGCTCGACGGCATCGACCTCTTGATCGCGGGCGACGGCCGCTATTCGCGCGTCCGGCGAACCATCTCCGGCGACGTGCTGGTGCGGCAGACCGGCGTCGCGATTTCCCGCGTGCTGGTGCCAGACACCTCGAACGGTCTGATCGACGATTATGAGCAATGGTTCAACGGGCCCAATCGCCTGTTGTCGTTCCGCGTGCCGCCCGGCCATATCTACATCGCCTGCGCCTTTCCCATTCCACCAGAGGCAGACATCCCGCCGGAGCTGAAGACGCCCGAAGCGTTGCGCACGGCTTATACCCCGCCCAGTGGCATACCCAGCGCCCAAGCGCAGTGGATGATTGATACCGTCTGCGCCAATGTCGCGGATACGCATTGGGCGCGGATGCAGGAGCACGATGCGCTCTATCGCGCGGCCGACTGCAACGTGCTCTATCTCGGCGATGCCGCGCACGGCATGGTGCCAACGCTCGGCCAGGGTGCGACGCAAGCGATCGAGGATGCCGCCAACGCCGCGGCGTTGATCACGCAGCGCTACAATGACGGTGAGCGCGATGTCGCGTGTTGGCTGCGGGAGTTCGAGGCGTTGCGGGGGGATCGCATGCGCTTTGTCATGGAGCTTTCGCTGGCAGCGACCGACACGATGCTGGGCGGCGCCGATCCGGTGAGGGGAACCCAGCACAAGACGGAAGCGCCGTTCCGTGAGAAGCTGTCTCGGCTCTATCGGGATATCGGGCCGCTCTTGGACGGCAAATAAAAGGAGATGAGGCAATGACCGCAACCACGCTGCCGCTTGCGACCGTGCACGGGCTTTATCACATCGCGATCAAGACCGAGAATCTGGCGGCGACGCGAAAATTCTGGACCGAGATCATCGGGCTTCGCGAATTTCCGCGCCCTGATTTCGGCTATCCCGGCGCCTGGCTCGGTTGCCCCCAGCCGGGCGGGCTTGCCATTATCCATGTCTATGCCGGCGGGCCGGCGCTCGGCCCGGAAGGCAAGGCACCGGCGGGCTCGGCCGCGATCGATCACGTCTCGCTGGCCTGCTCGGGCTATCGCTCCTACGTCGCGAGGTTCAAGGCCGCCGGTCTCGACTGGCGCGAGTTCATCGTGCCCGGCACCTCGCTCTGGCAATTGTTCGTGTACGACCCTAGCGGCTTGCAGCTCGAGCTGACCTTCGAATCCTGCGGCGAGGGCGAGGACAAGCCTGACATGTCGCCGGGCCGCAAATATGTTGCGGGTGCAAGCTTCTTCGACAAGGCGACCTATCCCAAGCTCGGTTGACGCGATGCCGGCCTTGCATCGTCCGCTGTGGTCGCTCACCGCGACTGAGCTTGCCGCCGCCTATCGGGAAGGACTGTCGCCACGCCACGTTATCAATGCGACGCTGGACCGTATCCGAGAGGTCAATCCACGGCTCAATGCCATCGTGACATTGGACGCGGCCGGCGCCGCCGATTCAGCCGAGGAGAGCGCGCAGCGGTGGAAGGCCGGCTCCGCACTTGGGCCGCTCGATGGTGTGCCCGTCACCATCAAGGACAACATCCTTGTCGCCGGCTTGCGCGCCACCTGGGGAAGCCGACTTTACGCCGACTTCGTGCCGGATCGGGACGAACTGCCGGTGCAGCGGCTGCGCGAGGCCGGCGCCGTGATCCTCGGCAAGACCAACGTGCCGGAGTTCACCTTGCACGGCTTCACCGACAATGCGCTATTCGGCACGACGGGCAATCCCTGGAATCCCGCGCTGACGCCCGGCGGATCGAGCGGCGGCGCGGTCGCCGCGGTCGCGTCCGGCATGGGCGCGCTCGCGATCGGCACCGACGGCGGCGGCTCGATCCGGCGACCGGCGGCGTACACCGGGCTGGTCGGTTTCAAGCCGTCACGCGATACGGTGAAACGTGGCAAGGGCTTTCCGGCCATCCTGCATGATTTCGAGGTGATCGGCCCGATCGCGCGCAGCACAGGCGACATCATTGCCTGTATGGAGGTGATTGCGTGGCCTGCCTGGCCGCGCTTGCTGCAGCAGCCGGTCGCGAAGGCGCCTCGCATTGCCTATGTGCCGACCTTTGGCGACGCGCCCGTCGATCCCTTCATTCACGAGACGATCGATCGAGCCGTCGCGCGGGCGCGCTCCCTTGGTCTTGCCATCGAAACGCTTCCGCATTTCGACCTGGCCGAGCCGCTTGCGCAGGTCTGGCCTGTGATCAGCCAGACCGGCGTGGCCTGGCTCCTGACGCAGCATCCTGGTTGGGAAGTGGAGGTTGCTCCCGCCATCGCCGAGATGGCGGTGAATGGAGGCAAGCTGAAATCGCTGGATTATCTCAATGCGCTTGATGCCATAGCTGCGATGCGACGCGCATTTGACGATTTTTTCGAGACTTTCGATTTCCTGATCACGCCGGCGGCAGCGGCGATGCCATGGTCCGCAAACGAAACGCATCCGCCCGTGATCGATGGCAAGCCCGTCGGCCCGCGCGGCCACGCCGTCTTCACGCCAATCGCCAACGCGCTCGGCCTGCCCGCAATTTCGTTACCGTGTCCGGTCGAAGGCAATGCCTCGCCGGTCGGGCTGCAGATCATCGCCGCGCAAAATCGTGATTGGCCGTTGCTCGCCTTCGCACGTGCCTATCAGGAGAAACTCTTCCTCCACCGCTGGCCTCCGGCCAGCCCGTGATCAAACATGCACCGGCGTGCGCACGCGTCCGGCACTGCCGAACACGCGTAAGTAACGCTCGACCTCGGAGGGAATGCCGGTTGCCTTTTCGGGGTTGTCCGACAGCTTTACGGCCGGCCGGCCGTCGACCGCGGACACCTTGCAGACAATCGAGATCGGGTCGAGATTGACGGAAGGATCGGGCGAGCAGTCTGTGAAATCATTGGTCAGGTTGGTGCCCCAGCCGAAGCTTAGCCTGACGCGACCGCCGAAGTGGCGGGAGGTCTCCTCGATCGATTCGACATCCATCGCGTCGGAGAACACGAGCAGCTTCTCCCTGGGCTCCTTGCCCTTCTGCCTCCACCACTTGATGATCTCCTCGCCGGCCTGGATCGGCGGAGCGCTGTCGGGACGGAAGCCGGTCCAGTCGGCGACCCAATCCGGCGCGTCGCGCAGGAAGGCGCGGGTGCCGAACGCGTCGGGCAGCGCGATCAGGAGGTTGCCACCATAGGTGTGCCGCCATTGATCGAGGATGCGGTAAGGCGCCCAGCGCAGCTCGTTGTCGTCGTTGGCGAGAGCCGCCGCCACCATCGGCAGCTCATGGGCATTGGTGCCGATCGCCTCGAGGTCGTTGTCCATCGCGAGCAACACGTTCGAGGTGCCGGTGAAGGACGTACCCAGGCCTTCCTTGACCGCCTCGACGCACCAGCGCTGCCAGAGAAAGCCGTGGCGGCGCCGCGTGCCGAAATCGGACAGCCGCAGATTGTCGAGCTTCTTCAGCCGCTCCACCTTGGCCCACAGTTTTGCCTTAGCGCGGGCATAGAGCACGTCGAGCGCAAACCGGCCCAGTCCTTTCATGGCTGCGCGCGAGCGCAGCTCATTCATGATCGCGAGCGCGGGGATCTCCCACATCGTGGTGTGGGTCCACTTGCCGTGGAAATGCAGCTCATACTGTCCTTCGACCTTGCGCAGCTCGTATTCGGGAAGCTGAAAGGTGGAGAGCCAGTTGATGAAATCGGGGGAGAACATCTGGGTCTTGCCGTAGAAGGTATTGCCGGCAAGCCAGATCAGCTCTTGGTTGGCAAAGCGAATGCTGCGGGCATGGTCAAGCTGCGCCCGCAACTCGCCCTCATCGATCACCTCCGCAAGCCGGACGTGGGTCGAGCGGTTAATCACCGAAAAGGTGGTGTTTGTCTCCGGGTAGAATTCCCGGATCATCTGCTGCATGAGCAGCTTGTAGAAATCGGTGTCCAGCAGGCTGCGCACGATCGGGTCGAGCCGCCAGCCATGGTTGTAGGTCCGAGTCGCAATATCGGTGAATGCCGTCGTCATGGCGGGCAACTTACCGTGTCGACGCGACGGTAACCAGTAGGGCGCGGGCGAGACGGCTTGCGATTTTGCCGGCCCTGGCCTCTTGAAAGTTTCGGTCTTTCTGATCCTCAGGGCTTGCGGCCGCGGCCGGAATGACCCGGCGGGCCATTTTTCGCGGGGGAAGAGGCTGTATCACCAGTGGGACGACGAGGCCCGGATACGGCTGACGGCGCCCGCTACATCGTCCCATTCCGGCTTGTCGGGAGCGAATTGCCGCCTGAGGTAGGAGACGAGTTCGGCGACCTGCGCGTCGCTCAAGCTCTCCTTGAAAGCCGGCATATAGCCGAGATCGCTGAAGGCCGGCTTTGCGATGCCGTGCAGAATCACCTGGATCAAATTGTCGGGCACGACGCTGTGAAGATTGCTGTTCAGCGCCAGCGAGGGCCGGCTGCCGAACAGTGGCAGTCCGCCGACTTCGTGGCACACCGCGCAGGCGCCCTGGTAGAGGCGCGCGCCGAATGAGGAGGCGAGCGTGACGCGGGTTTCAGCTTCGAGTTTGGTGGCAAGCGCGTGTTGCGCGTCGGCATCGGGTGCTTTGTCGCTGAGAGACGCGAGATAAACGGCCATGGTGCGGATGTCCTGATCGGGCAGGGCGGCAAGATCCTTCACGATCGGCGCCATCGGGCCGGCAGCGATGCCGTGCAGGCGGGATTCGCCGGTCCGCAAATAGGCGTAGAACTCGTCCTCACTCCAGGGGATCGGCGTATGCGAGAGCGACGTCAGCGGCGGGGCTTCCCAGCCTTCGGCGACACCGCCGGCGAGATAGGCGCCGACCTTTTCAGCGCCGAGCGCATTGCGCGGCGAGTGACAGGCGCTGCAATGGCCGAACGATTCGACGAGATAGGCGCCGCGATTCCAAGCTTCGGATTTGGTCGGATCGGACTTGAATGGATCGGCCTGATGGAAGAGCGCATTCCATCCGGCCAATAGCGGGCGAACGTTGAACGGAAAAACGAGCGTAGTCTTCGGCGCCGTGGCACGCACGGGGGCCTGCGCCATCAGATAGGCGTACAGCGCCTGCAGATCGGCGTCGCTGGCCTTGGCGAAATGCGTGTACGGAAATGCCGGGTAAAGATGCCGCCCGTCGCGATGAATCCCCTCGCGCATCGCGCGCTCGAAGGCGGGATAGGACCAGGCGCCGATACCAGTCTCGACATCGGGGGTGATGTTGGTGCTGTAGATCGTGCCGAACGGCGTTTCGAGGGCCAGGCCGCCCGCGTTCCGGGCGCCATCGGCGGTCGTGTGGCAGACCGCGCAATTGCCGAGTGCCGCAAGCTGCTCGCCGCGGGCAATGGTCGCTACGGAATAGACGGAAGCGTCGGGTCGGGTGATCGGCGCAATTGCGCGGCCCGGCAGCATCGCAGTACCAATGCCGACTGCGGCTGCACAGAGGGCGCCGATGGTGGCAAGCACGCCGCGACTCTTCGCGAATGGGCTTTTCCAAATGCTGGAAGGCTTCGCCACCGCCGGCACGGCCAACGCCTTTGCTTCTGCCGGCGCTTGGTCGCGCAGGCCCTCGAGAATCCGTTCCGGCGTAAAGGGTGGTTCGCGAAAGCGCACGCCGGTCGCATCGAAGATCGCATTCGCGATCGCTGCGGCGCTCGGCACCGACGCGGACTCGCCGACGCCAAGCGGCGGCCGATCCTGCCGCGGCAGCATCAAGACATCGATCTTGGGAAGCTCGGGGAATTTGATGATGGGGTAGGCGCCCCATTCCCGCGTCGCCACCTTGCCGCGCTCGAACGACACTTCTTCCATCAGCGCGCGGCTGGTCGACTGGATCACATTGCCCTGGATCTGATGCCGCACGCCGTCCGGATTAATCATCATTCCGGAGTCCTGTCCGGCCACGACGCGGGTGACGCTGACGTCGCCAGTTTCCTTGTTCACTGCTACATCGGCGATCCAGGCCGACCACGCTGCGCCATAGCCAGGGAATTTGCTGTGGACATAGAGCGCATAGGCAAAGCCGCGCCCGTGCACGACGTCGCCCTCTTTCTCCTGCCGGACCGGACGCGGCGTCCAGCCGGCACGCTCTGCGACCGCATTGACAAGATCGATCGCGCGCGAGTCCTTCAGGTAGCGCAGGCGATATTCGATCGGATCGACGCCGGCTTCAGTGGCGAGCTCGTCGATATAGGATTCATGTGCAAAGGTATTCGGCAGCGCCGAGACGCCGCGAAGCCAGGACGCGCGCACGATAGGCGGCATGTCATGTGCGACGACGCGCATGTTGTCGTAGTCATAAGGCGGGATCGCGGTGCGGTCGCCCATTTCGAACACTGCCGGGATCGGTGAGATCTTGCCGGTCAATAGCAGCGCCAGAGTCGGCGCGCCGTTCGACGGATAGCGCGTTGCGAAATCATAGGCCGCGATGCTGCCGTCGCCGTTCAAGCCGCCATTGACGTCGATCAGCTGCGCTGTGCCCTTGGGCTCCCACGCGTGCTCCTGCTCGCGGGTGAGCTGCACACGGACAGGACGCCCCACTGCGCGCGACAGCAGAAGTGCATCGGCGCTGACGTCGTCGGCGCAGTTGCGGCCGTAGCAACCGGCAGCTTCCATCCGGATCACTTCGACATCGGACTCCGGCCGGTCCACCAGTTGCGCGAGATCGCTGCGCAGGACGTGTGGATTCTGCGTGCCCGACCACACCGTGATGCGGCCTTCGCCATAATCCGCTACCGCGCAGGACGGTCCCATCGAGGCATGCATCTGATATGGCCAGGTATAGGTACGCTGCATCGGCTTTGCCGCGCCCGCGATCGCAGCTTCGACATTACCCTTGTCGAGGAGCACCCGCGGTTGCGAAGGATTGGCGCGCAGCGCTGTCTCGAGGTCTTCAAGATCGGGCAGCGTGGGAACGGGCTTCCACTCCACCTTGAGCCGCGTAGCCGCTTTGATCGCATTCTCCTCGCGCTCGGCAACCACGCCGACGAAATCGCCTGATGTGACGACGGCAACAAGGCCCGGGATATCGGCGACCGAGGCTTGATCGACTGCAATGAGGCTCGCACCCACAAACGGCCCGGCATCGACGCCGACATAGGGCGGGCGCACCACGCGGCCATGCAGCATGCCGGGAACGCGGACGTCGTGGACATAGACGAGCTCGCCGGTCGCCTTCGCCGGAAGGTCGACGCGCGGCACGGATTGCCCGACGATGCTGTAGCTGCCAACCTCTTTCACCGGCACGTCGTCAGCAAGTTCGAGCCGGATGATATCGTCGCCGATCAACTCGCCATAGCTGACGCTGCGGTTGTCATGCCCGCGGATCAAGCCGTCTTCGATGATCAGATCAGTAGCAGGAAGCTCAAGCCGCTGCGCCGCGCGCGATAGCAGAAATTGCCGCGCCTGCGCGGCTGCCTTGCGCAAGGGAACGGCGGTGATCTGGATGGTTTCGCTCGCAATCGTTGCGCCCTGGTTCGGCACGCGCGAGGTATCGCCGAGCACCACGACCACGCGTGCAAAGGAGACGTCGAGCTCTTCGGCGACGATCTGGCCGAGCGCGGTGCGGATACCGGTGCCGAGATCGACATGGCCGTTATAGGCGGCAACGGAACCATCGGCCGTGATCCTGATGAAGGTCTCGAAGCCGGTGGCGCCCGCCGGCCCGACCACGGACAATGATCCGTGCCGTTGCGCGCGATTGTCGAAAGTATCGGATCCGGAGGTCAATCGCCGACCTCGGCGGTGTGGCCGGCCGCCCGCAATGCCGCGCGCATGATCTCGACATGAGCGCCGCAGCGGCAGAGATTATATCTCAGCGCCTCTGCGAGCTCCGTTTCAGACGGATGCGGGTTGATGTTGAGCAGCGCTTTCGTCGTCATGATCATGCCGTTGAGGCAATAGCCGCATTGTGCGGCCTGCTCGGTGATGAAGGCCTGCTGAACTGGATCGGGACGCTCGCGCGAGCCGAGCCCTTCCAGAGTCACGATCTCGCGTCCCGCACAGCCCTCAAGCGGAATGACGCAGGAACGGGCGGCTGCACCGCCGATCAACACGGTGCAGGTGCCGCATTCGCCAAGGCCGCAGCCATATTTCGGTCCGTTAAGTGCGAGATCGTTGCGCAGCACATAAAGCAGCGGCGTGTCGGGCGCCGCGTCGACCTCGTGCGCTTTGCCATTTACCTTCAGGCGGACTTTCGTCTGCATCATCCTGTCGTTCTCAGACCCCCGGCGCCTGTCAGGCGCCGCCCCGAGAGTACCGTTTGTACACAAACGTGCAAGACGCGCATTCCGCACTGCACGCGTTTGCTCGCATTATGGACAGCGGCGCCAGGCAATTGGTCTATTATTCGGCAGACATAAGATTTCGCGTGCGGCGTCGCTTGACAGACTTTCGGTCAGCGCGCAAGATCATTCGTATACGAACGATAAGCTCGTCGATGAGCCATCGCTCGGCGCGCAACGGCTTTGCAGGCTTTGAGATGGTGACTGAGACTATTGCCGCCACCGACAAGATCCGCTGCGATGCCTGTCCGGTGATGTGCTACATCAAGCCCGGCGCGGCCGGGGCCTGCGACCGCTATGCCAATCATGACGGCAAGCTCGTCCGGGTCGATCCGCACATCATCCTGGAGCGCACCGTCGAGCATGGCGGCCAGCTTGTTCCGTTCCAGGCCACCGGCGACTGGGACGGCAAGATCGTGCACCAGCCCGAGACCTTTGTGACGGCGATCGGCGCCGGCACCACCTATCCCGATTACAAGCCTGCACCCTTCATCGTTTCCTCCGAGGTTGATGGCGTCGACATGGTCACGGTCGTGACCGAGGGCATTTTCAGCTATTGCGGTGTCAAGGTGAAGATCGACACCGACCGCTATCTTGGTCCCGAGCAGGCGACCGTCCGCGCGCAGGGGGAGGCGGTCGGCCATGTCACGACAAGCGAATACGGCTCGCAGATGCTCTCGCTCGGCGGCGTGCATCATCTGACCGGCGGCTCGAAGAAGGAGGGCCGCATCACCTGCGACGCGCTGATGGACTTAAGCAACTGCAAGGCGGTCGAACTCACCATCGATGGCGGGGCGACTGTCATCGTGCAGGCCGGCCAGCCGCCCGTGGTCAACAGGGTGCGCGAGGAGCGCATGCGCGTCGGCTGCGGCTCGGCGACCATTGGCATGTTCGCCAAGCAATGGCATGGCAAGGTTGACGAGGTCGTCGTGGTCGACGACCACATCACCGGCGTGCTCAGCGAGCATCAGGCCGGCAAGCTGCTCGATATCGCCGACACCGGCATCAAGATGAAGGGGCGGCGCTCGACGCCCGGCCGCTATTTCCAGGTCGCCGATCCCG
>Ga0307474_10002213_pt1 | contig 13986 bp, 9 predicted proteins | sample atmos_gasesECM1C_2_FD_203312 | JGI IMG/M metagenome (GOLD analysis project Ga0307474, IMG submission 203312) | Hardwood forest soil microbial communities from Morgan-Monroe State Forest, Indiana, United States - atmos_gasesECM1C_05 | ecosystem: Environmental > Terrestrial > Soil > Temperate... | reverse complement strand
TCGATTTAAGCCTGGGAGTTGTGAACGGCAATAAGACCGCAGTCGAAAACCAAACCAGCGCCGGGCAGGTGGCGAATTTGAGCGCAGTCTGTGGATTTTCTCAATTCGGGTTTCCGATCATTCCGGGCAGTGGTTCCAGCCCATGCAACCGGGAAATTTCCATTTATGTGGATCCAATCGGTGGGATTCCGGCGCTAGGTTTAGCGGGTGCGCCAACCGTGTTTCAGACTCTCTTCGCGAAAGGATTGATTCAGTGCACAACCCCAACTGGGGGGAATGCCGCCTGCATCACGCCTGCGGCCGTGGCTCCGCTTGGCATCAATGTTACGAATACAGGGCCGGTCGGTCCGCTGCAGGTGGTTTTCGTGAATCAACCGGGCTATAGACCGCCGATCGCTCAGCAGGTATCGGTTGGAATCGAACGCGAAATCGCGCAGGGATTTTCTGTCTCGGTCAGCGGCATCTATTCGCATACGCAGCGGCTGCCGGTAGCGATCGATACCAACCTGCTGCCCGCGCCATTCACAACCTTGAAGCTGGCGAATGGCCAAACGGTGTCTTATCGCAATTGGAACACGACCCTCGCGGGCGCTGATCCGATCGGCGGCACCGAGCCCGGGGGCTTGCCTTGCGATAACCCCGCGGTTCGATGTTTCGTAAACCCGTTGGTAGTTCAGAACAATCAGTACAGTTCCGAGGCCTATGCTCTCTACGAGGGCGGCATTGTCGAACTGAAGAAGAGATTCAGCAGTCACTTTACTTTGTTCGGCAACTACACCTACAGCAAAGCCATCGATACATCGACGGATTTCAACAGCGATTATGGACCGCAGGATCCGACCAACATTAATTTGGATCGCAGCGTCTCCGAGTTCGATGAGCGGCACAAGGTGGTGGTCGCCGGGGTTATCGATAGTCCATGGAAACAATCCATATTGTCTGGATTCCAACTGTCTCCGATCTTCAGCTATCACAGTGGGCATCCCTTCAATTTGCTAGCCGGCGGCGAGGTCAATGGCGACAATCACACGACGAACGAGCGTCCGATTGGAGCGCCGCGCGATACCGGCCTTAGCCCGAATTTCGTCAACTTGGACGCGCGTTTGACCTGGCAACATAAAGTCGGCGAGAAAGCGAACGTGCAGTTCACCGCGGAAGGATTTAACATCGCCAACCACACTAACTTTGCGAGCGTGAACAATGAGGTGAATCCGCTGTTTGGTCTGACGCCGGGGTTCACTACGTTCAACGTGCATGGGATACGTCCGGGAACGACGCTGGCAAGCGGTGGAGTCGCGACCTCAAGCACTCCACTGGCGTTCACCTCTGCATTTCCGATGCGGGAGATTCAGCTCGGAGTTCGTTTGAGCTTCTAATGCGGGAGCGTTGATGGCCTTCGTTGAGAATCAGGGAGCCAGGATTTATTGGGACGAGCACGGGCAGGGCGAGCCGATCCTGCTCATCATGGGCTTGGGAGTCACCTCGCACATGTGGCATCGCACGCGCCCGTTGTTGGCAAAGCGGTTCCGGACGCTGGCCTTCGACAATCGTGGCGTGGGGGAGAGCGATGTTCCTCCGGGACCGTATTCAATTTCGTTAATGGCCTCTGATGCGGCGGCGGTTCTAAACGCGGCCAAGGTCGAGAGTGCGCACGTTTTCGGAGTTTCAATGGGCGGCATGATCGCTCAGGAGTTGGCTCTGCAGAATGCGAAGCGGGTGCGTTCGCTCGTCCTCGGCTGCACCTCCGCAGGTGGGCCTACAGCGGTGCGGGCCGAGAAGGAAGCTGCACAGATGCTGATGGCGCGCGGAAACATGACGACCGAGAAGGCTTTAGAAGCGCCAGTGCCATTTATCTACGATCGGGCAACGCCGCGGGAACGGATCGATGAAGATATTGCAATTCGTCGGCGATGGTTTCCTCGTCCCGAAGCTTACGCTGCACAGCTGCAAGGAATTCTCGCGTGGGAGAGTTACAGCCGGATTCCAGCGATCCGCGTACCCACGCTTGTGATTCATGGGGAGTCTGACCGGCTGATCCCGCCGGGCAATGGCAAGCTGATCGCGGAGCGCATTCCAGGCGCGAAGCTGGTGATGATTCCCCACGCCAGCCATCTCTTCGCGTCGGATCAGCCAGAGGCTACCCATAACGCGATTCTGAATTTCTTAAGCGAGCAAACTGGACCCGTGCGGCTAGATGGGCGGCCACGGCAAGAATCCAACGACGCTCGCGATCATTCCTTTTCGCAGCAGGAGGCTCATCCATCTTGAAGCCGACGATCGGAATCACGCAGGATGCCCCAGTGACGGTAAAGCAGCTTTTAGATCTTACGGGCCGCGTCGCCCTTGTAACGGGCGGCTCGATCGGGCTGGGCCGGCAAATTGCCGAAGGTCTGGCAGAGATGGGCGCCAATGTCGCTCTGTGTGCTCGCAAACAAGAGCGTTGCCAGGAGGCGGCGGAAGAGATTCAGCGACTCGGAGTCAAAGCTCTGGCCCTCGCTTGCGATGTCAAGAACCCAGTCAGTATTAAGGATGCTGTCGATGCGACGCTCTCAGAATTCGGCCAAATCGATATCCTCATCAATAACGCTGGAATTTCCTGGGGCGCCCCCGCCGAGGAGATGAGCCTCGAGGACTGGAATAAAGTCATCGAGACGAATCTGACCGGAACGTTTCTGTGCGCGCAAGCGGTGGGAAAAATCATGATCAGGCAAGGCCGCGGGAAAATAATCAACATTGCTTCCGTTGCGGGGCTGGGTGGAGCGCCACCGGAACTTCCCGCGATTGGCTATCACGCCAGCAAAGGCGGCGTGATCAGTTTTACCAAGGATCTGGCATGCAAGTGGGCGGTTCACAATATCCAGGTCAATGCCATCGCACCGGGGTGGTTTCCGACGCACATGTCGAATCGAGTGCTGGAGCATCACAAGGATCTCTTCCTCTCACAGATTCCCATGCGAAGGTTCGGCGGCGAACACGATTTGAAAGGCGCGGCTGTTTTTCTCGCCTCCGACGCATCCAATTATGTGACTGGGCACGTTCTGGTCGTGGATGGAGGTCAGTCCGCCTGGTAGCGATCTTAGGCCATGAATATTCCACTCACCCCGGTGCGATTCCTGCGGTATGCCGAGCAGCAGTTCCCGCATAAAACTGCCGTAGTTTGCGGAGACCAGCGCCTTGACTATGCGGAGTTCGCCGAACGCTCGGCTCGTCTCGGTGGCGCCTTGCGGAATGCGGGCGTGAAAACCGGCGACAGAGTTGCTTTTCTCAGTCTGAATTGCCATCGCCTGCTGGAAGCCTATTACGGCGTTTTGGAAGCGGGAGCTGTTCTTCTGCCCTTGAATGTCCGGCTCGCGCCCCAGGAACTGACGCACATTTTGAATGATGCGCAAGTGAAAATGCTTTTCCTGCAAAAAGAGTTCCTAAGCACTGTGGACTCGTTTCGGCAGAATGTTCCTTCGGTGGAGCGTTTCGTATTGCTCGACTCAATCCCGTCCGCGCCCTGGCTTTCAGCAAACAATTATGACGACTCGCTGGAAGCGGCGACTCCTCACTGCTCCGATGTGATGGAGTTCGATGAGAATTCTCCGGCCGAACTGTTCTACACCAGTGGCACCAGCGCAAACCCCAAGGGAGTCGTGCTGACCCACAGAAACGTGTATCTTCACGCGCTCTCGGTCTGCATGACTTTCCACACCAAAGCGGACAGCGTGCAACTGCATACGATTCCTCTCTTTCACGCCAATGGTTGGGGCACCGCGCATTCCGTGACTTTGATGGGAGGCAGACACATCATGCTCCCGCGCTTCACGTGCGCGGAAGTCTTTCAGCTTATCGAACGAGAGCGCGTCGACTCTCTGAGCTTGGTGCCGATCATGGCAACCGCTCTCGTCAACTCGCCCGAGCGAACGAAATATGACTTGAGCAGCCTGGAATGGATTTCGATCGGAGGAGCGGCCTCATCTCCCACGCTGGTGGAACAGGTGGAGAAGGCGCTTGGCTGCGAATGCTTCTCCGGATATGGCCTCACTGAAACGGCGCCGGTCCTTTCTACGGCTCGGCTCAAGACTGGGACGCAGATGGAAGGGGAACATCGGTACGTGACCCAAGCGATGACGGGCTACGCAATCCCCGGCGTGGAGCTTAGACTGGTCGACTTCAACGAGCAGGATGTGCCCCGCGACGGTAAGACAATGGGCGAGATTGTTGCTCGCAGCGATGGCGTCATGCAGGGTTATTGGCAGCAACCCGCCGCCACGGCCGAGGTTATGCGCGGTGGCTGGTTTCATACCGGCGACATGGCCGTCATCGGCGAAGATGGAAGCATTCTGATCGTGGATCGGAAAAAAGACATCATCGTCAGTGGCGGAGAAAATATTTCGTCGCTCGAAGTTGAGAAGGCCATGCTGGCGCATCCCGCCGTCTATGAGGCCGCGGTCATTCCGGTCCCGGATGACAAATGGGGAGAAGTGCCGCGAGCATTGGTAGTAACCAAGCAGGGTTCTAACGTTACCGAGGCGGAGCTCATCGATTTCTGTCGTTCGCGCATCGCTCACTACAAATGCCCACGATTTGTGGAGTTCGTCGAGAACCTGCCCAAAACCGCCACGGGAAAAATTCTCAAGAAGGGTTTGCGCGCAAAGTACAGGAGCACGCAGAACAAGGCGCAGAATGAATTGACCGCCAAAAAGTAAACGCATCTGGAGACAACTTCTCGCATGGACGACTTAGTTCAACTCGCCAGAGATCACGAAATCGCAATCATCACTATCAATAATCCGCCGGTGAATGCGCTCAGCCCGGCGGTCGCACAGGGAATCGCCCAAGCCATCGAGCAAGTGGACAGGGACGAGAGCGTAATGGCGGTGGTGCTGATTGGTGGCGGCCGTACATTCATTGCGGGCGCGGATATTAAGGAATTCGGCAAGATCACGGCGGGCAAAGCCCCGCGCGGTCCCGGCTTGCTTCCGCTGCTGCTACGACTCGAAGATTCGAAGCCGGTCGTCATGGCGATCCATGGGACAGCGTTCGGCGGCGGGCTGGAGCTGGCGATGGCTGGTCACTATCGCATAGCCGCTCCCAATGCGCAGCTTGGGCAGCCAGAAGTGAAGCTCGGCATTATTCCTGGAGCTGCTGGAACGCAGCGCCTGCCTCGCCTCGTCGAGGTTGCGAAAGCCCTAGAGATGTGTGTTGACGGCAATGCGATTTCCGCGCAGGAAGCTTTGAACTTTGGCCTGGTAGATCGTCTGATTGACAACGATCTTTTGGGCGGCGCACTTGCCTTCGCCAGAGAAATAGGTGGAAAACCGGCACCGAAGACTCGCGAACGCAATGACAAGCTCGGCACTCCTGAACAGAATGCGCCGCTTTTCGCCGCCGCTCGCGAGAAGGCTCGCTCGAAACAGCGCGGGATGAAATCTCCGCTCGCAGCCATCGATGCCGTGGAAGCCGCCACCCAACTTCCCTTTGAACAAGGCTGCGAAGTAGAACGAAAGCTCTTTGACGAGTGCCTCTATTCCGATCAGTCCAAGGCGCTCATCCATGTTTTCTTCGGCGAGCGCGAAGTGGCCAAGATCCCTGATATTCCCAAGGAGACGGCGATTCTTCCGGTGAGCACGGCCGCAGTTGTGGGCGCCGGAACGATGGGCGGTGGAATCGCGATGGTATTCGCGAATGCGGGCATTCCCGTGCTGCTCAAGGACGCCGATCAACCCGCGCTCGATCGCGGCCTAGCAACAATTCAGAAGAACTACGCCAGTTCCGTCAAACGCGCCCGCTTCACCCAGAATTTTGTGGACGAACGCCTCAAACTGATTCGTCCGACGCTCAGCTACGACGATTTCCGCAACGCGGATATGGTGGTCGAGGCCGTTTTCGAAGGCATGGCGCTCAAGAAAGCGGTCTTTGGCGAATTAGATCGGGTATGCCGGAAAGGCGCTATTCTGGCGAGCAATACCTCGACGCTCAATATCGACGAGATCGCTTCCGCTACTTCGCGTCCTGAATCTGTTATTGGCACTCATTTTTTTAGCCCGGCGAACGTAATGCGCTTACTCGAAATCGTGCGCGGCAAAGCCACCCGCAAAGAAGTGATCGCCACCTGCATGCAGCTCTCGCGCAAACTTGGCAAGATTGGCGTTCTGGTGGGCAATTGCCGCGGCTTTGTGGGCAACCGCATGTTCCACCATTATGTCCGCGAATCGATGTTTCTGGTCGAAGAAGGCGCGGAACCCGAAGCCGTTGACCAGGCTCTCTACGATTTCGGAATGGCACTGGGCCCGCTGGCAACAGGCGATTTGGCGGGGATCGATGTGGGTTGGCGAATCCGCAAAGAATACCGCCATTTGGAGAAGCCGGGCGTTCGTCAGCCCATTGTCGGCGATCGGCTTTGCGAACTCGGACGCTTTGGCCAGAAGACGGGCGCCGGATGGTACAAGTACGATGCCAACCGCCGCGCGATACCCGATCCTGAAGTCAGCGAACTGGTTCGCAAATGGGCGGTGGAGGCCGGCATTCCGCAGCGGAAGATCTCGTCGCAAGAGATTGTCGAGCGCTGCATCTATGCATTGGTGAATGAGGGTGCTCGCATTCTCGACGAAGGCATTACTGTCCGCGCCGTCGACATCGACATCATCTATATAAATGGCTACGGATTCCCGGCTCACCGCGGTGGACCGATGTGGTATGCCGACACTGTTGGATTAAAGAATGTTTACAAGCGGATCTGTGATTTTCATCGGCAGTTCGGTGAACTTTGGGAGCCGGCCCCGGCGTTGAAGCGACTCGTCGAAGAAGGCAAGACCTTCGCGGAATTTACGACGCGACCGACGGTGATGGCATAAGGATGCACTGCGATACCGCTCCTGTTCGTCCTGGCGAAGAGTTGGATTTAGGTGCGCTCGCCGAGTACATGCGTGGAAAGATCGAAGGCGCCGAGCGTGGCCTCGCGGTGCAACAATTTCCCAGCGGTCATTCCAACCTGACGTATCTGTTGCAAATCGATGGACGTGAATATGTGCTGCGGCGAGGCCCCATGGGGCCAGTTGCCCCGAAAGCCCATGACATGGCGCGCGAATTTCATGTGCTCCAAATACTCCATCCACATTTTCCGGAAGCCCCGGCGGTCTTTCTTCTGTGCGAAGATCCAGCGGTGCTCGGCGCAGTGTTCTTTGTCATGGAGCGTCGGAATGGCCTCATCCTGCGCGATGCCGTTCCTCCTCAGCTGACTTTAGTGAAAGATTATCCGCAAAGAGTGAGTGAGGGTTTTGTTGATTGTTTGGTGCGCCTGCACGCTATTGACATCGCGAAAACAGGCCTGATCGCTCTCGGTAAGCCGGAGGGGTTTCTTGCGCGCCAGGTACAGGGATGGGCCGATCGCTGGAACAGAGCGAAGACTGACGAAATGCCAACGATGGATCACGTGATCCGCTGGCTTACAGATCGCCTGCCCACTTCACCGACGCCGACGCTCGTCCACAACGATTACAAGCTGGACAATGTGATGCTTCGACCTTCGGCGCATGGTATCGAGGCGGTGCTCGACTGGGAAATGTGCACAGTCGGCGATCCCCTTGCGGATCTTGGATTGACGCTCTGCTACTGGGCTTGGGCGACATCGCCGGAATTCGGATCGGAGACGTTGGGGGCCCTCACGTCCCAACCCGATTGGTACACTCGTGATCAGTTCGTCGATCGCTATGCCGAACAAACTGGCCGCGATCTCACTCACATTGGCTATTACGAAGTGCTTGGTATCTTTAAGCTCGCAGTGATCCTGCAGCAGATCTATTATCGCTTCCGTCGGGGGCAGACGAACGACGTGCGATTCCAGCATTTTGATAAGCGCGTACACTCATTGGTCGAGCTCGCAAGTTCACTCGCGGGGAAAATCAGTTGAGCACCGTGTATCTTGTGCGCCATGGCCAGGCGGGCACGTGCGACGCCTACGATTCTCTTTCAGATCCAGGAATGCGACAGGCGCGGCTTTTAGGCGAGCATTTCGTCTCGCAAGGGATCGACTTTGCCGCGGCTTTCACTGGAGCGTTATCGCGCCAGCGGCAGACGGGTGAAGAGGTAAGCGCCGCCTTTTCTCGTGCAGGCGTTTCATTTCCTTCCCTTACCATCGATTCGCAGTGGAATGAATTCGATCTCGGGCAGGTGTACTCCGAAATCGCGCCCCAGTTGTGCGCCGAAGATCATCAATTCCGTCTGGAGTACGAGAAGATGCAGGAGCAGATCCGGGTGAGCGAAGGAGCGCACGCGGCGATTCACCGCAAGTGGCTGCCGTGCGATACGAAGGTCGTGAGTGCGTGGATCTCCGGCCGTTATGCGTATTCTGGGGAGACATGGCAGCAGTTCTGTGAGCGCGTTGCGTCTTGCCGGCTCGACGTAGGGAATTCACAGCGGCGTGAAAACATCGTCGTTTTTACTTCGGCCACGCCGATTGCGATCTGGACTGGTATGTCGCGGGAGATTTGTGATGGTCGGCTGATGCAACTTGCAGGCGTGTTATACAACGCATCCTATACGGTGATGCGTTTGCGCGATGGACAACTCAGGCTATTCACTTTTAACGCGGCGACGCATCTTTCGGGCACCGGACTTCGCACTCATCGCTGAGCAGGCTTCGTCACGCCCTCGCTCACGAATAATATCGAAGCACCCACTCAGCGACACAGCAAGGCTTTTCCGTTCCCTCGGCTTCGATGGTCGCATGGAAAATGGCTTCCAACGCGCCAGGTAATTCCTTTACGGACCGCAGACTGAAGCGAGCCCGAATTCTGGTGCCTGCAGTGACTGGAGCGGGAAATCGAACTCGATTCAGTCCGTAGTTGACACTCATCCGAATACCGCTTTGAATTTTGATCGCATCCCGCAGAAACTTGCTCAGCAACGAGAGCGTCAGAAATCCATGAGCAATCGTTGAGCCGTAGGGAGACTCGCGGTTTGCGCGCTCGCGGTCTATGTGGATCCACTGCCGATCATCCGTGACGTCGGCGAACTGCCGAATTTGCTCCTGAGAAACTACAACCCATTCGGTCGTGCCGAACTCGCGACCGAGCAGGTCTTTCAGGGCATGCGGTGTTTCGAGAATCAGCGGCAAAGTCTCTCCAGTGAACGATCAAGGCAGCGCTGACTTTGCCTGTGGGATACCCCATTTACGAATTTCCAGCTTCGCGATCGATTCCGTGTGGACCTCATCCGGTCCGTCGGCCAAACGCAGCGTGCGCACATTTGCCCAAGCTGCGGCGAGAAACGTATCCTGGGAAACTCCTGCGCCACCGTGTGCTTGAATCGCGCGGTCCAGCACCTGCAAGGCGACATTCGGCGCCACGACCTTAATCATCGCGATCTCAGCCCGCGCGTGTTTATTTCCAACGGTGTCCATCATGTAGGCGGCCTTGAGAGTCAAAAGGCGGGCCTGTTCGATTTCCATGCGCGATTTGGCAATATCGGCCCGGATGGTTCCTTGCTCAGCCAGTGGCTTGCCGAAGGCCACGCGTGATTGCACTCGCTTGCACATGGCTTCTAGGGCCCGCTCGGCCACGCCGATGCAACGCATGCAATGATGAATTCGTCCCGGACCAAGTCGCCCTTGGGCAATCTCAAATCCGCGTCCTTCACCGAGCAACACATTCGAGACCGGCACTCGCACGTCTTCAAAACGAATTTCGCCGTGACCATGAGGGGCGTGATCGTACCCGAAAACCGTCAGAAGCCGCTCGATCTTCACACCAGGGGTATCCCTCGGCACCAGCACCATTGACTGCTGCAGATGCCGCGGAGCCGAGGGATCCGTCTTACCCATGAAGATCGCAATTTTGCATCGCGGGTCGCCGGCGCCAGAAGCCCACCATTTGCGGCCGTTAATGACGTACTCGTCGCCTCGGCGAACAATGCTGGCCTCGATGTTGGTTGCGTCTGAGGATGCAACCGCAGGCTCCGTCATTGCATAGCAGGATCGGATTTCGCCAGCCAGCAGCGGCTTCAACCAGCGTTCCTTCTGCTCCTCCGTGCCATAACGCGCGAGCACTTCCATGTTGCCGGTATCGGGCGCCGAGCAGTTGAAGACTTCCGGCGCCATCATGCTGCGGCCCATCATCTCGCAAAGAGGCGCATACTCAAGGTTGGTCAGACCCGAACCGTACTCCCGGTCCGGCAAAAACAGATTCCAAAGACCGGCGGCGCGCGCTTTTGGCTTCAGTTCCTCAATTACTTGCGTCGGCGACCAACGCTCGCGCTCGATCTCGTCATTAAAGCGTTGCTCGTAGGGATAAATGTGCTCGTCCAGGAAAGCCTGCAAGCGCCTCTGCAGATCTTTCACTTTGTCACAAAATGCAAAGTCCATGTGAGGTGTGTCGTCTTCCTTGCGGCATCCGAACGCGCGAGATTATATAAGACCAGCTAACGATAGTCACTCTCATCTTATAGCGACTATCGTTAAGTGAGATTTGCACCTACTTGTGCTGGTCGGTCCCATTCTTTTGGTTCCGCTCATTACACTCCCGGCAAACAGCCGATGCGCGTGTAGGAGTTACCGAGGGCTGGATGTATAGGAGAACAAAAACCCTTTATCTCGCGATGATGGTAGCTACAATGGCGCCGTCCGCCCTGATCCGAATTTGCCGAGCTTCCAGGAGTCTTATGACGGTTAGCCATATTGAGACGCCGAGTGTGCGGAAGGGTGAAGGGCTGGAGGTGTTCCTGGCGGCACGCGACTTCCTTTTGCAGCATCGCGAAGACTACCAAACCGCATACCGCGATTTCCGCTGGCCCCAGCTTAACAAGTTCAACTGGGCGCTCGATTACTTCGATACCTGCGCGTATAGCAACAACAAGCTGGCGCTCTGGATCGTGGACGAAAACGGCCCTGAGGTGAAACTAAGTTTCGCCGAGATGTCGCGACGATCCAATCAGGTTGCAAACTTCTTGCGCCAGCAGGGAATTCGCCGAGGTGACCGCATCATCGTTCAACTTCCCAATGTGGTTGCGATTTGGGAAATCATGCTTGCGGCGATCAAGTTAGGCGCTATCGTTATACCCGCCGCCACGCTGCTCACACCCGACGATTTGCGCGACCGCCTCGAACGCGGCAAAGCGCGGTTGGTAGTCACTTTGCCCGGCCTGATCGAAAAATTTGCCAGCCGGACCGGCGATTACATCCGCATCGTCGCCGGCGGAGAGGAAAAAGGGTGGATACCGTACGCGCGAGCCTACGAGCAGAGCCCCGACTTCACTGCAGACGGCGGGACCAATGCCACCGATCCTTTCATGTTGTATTTCACCTCGGGCACGACCGCCCTGCCGAAGCTGGTTCTGCATACTCACCAAGGCTATCCCGTCGGCCACCTCGCTACCATGTACTGGGTTGGCATCCGACCCGACGATGTCCACTTGAACATCAGCACGCCGGGATGGGCCAAGCACGCCTGGAGCAGCTTCTTCGCGCCGTGGAACGCGGGCGCGACTATCTTCGTCCACAACTACGAACGCTTCAACGCCAAGCGCACTCTCGAAGTCGCGGCCCGTTGCGGTGTCACTACGATGTGCGCACCGCCTACCGTTTGGCGTCTGTTCATCCTTGAAGACCTGAAGTCATTCCCGGTAACGCTTAAAGAGTTGGCGAGTGCTGGAGAACCGCTCAACCCAGAGGTTATCGAGCAGGTCCGAGCGGCCTGGAATATCACAATCCGCGACCGATTTGGCCAGACCGAAAATGTTCTTCTGCTGGGCAATTTTCCGGGACAGACGGTAAAGCCGGGCGCCGTGGGCAAACCCTCGCCTGGTCACTGCATAGTTCTGCTTGATGGCGAGGGCAAGGAATGCGATGACGGCGAGATTTCGGTGAAGTGCGATCCCAAGCCCAAGAGTCTGATGGACGGGTATATAGATGATGAAGCGCGCACCGCAAAATGCTTTGCCGGAGGTTACTACCGCACCGGCGATGTGGCTCGCCGCGATGCCGAGGGTTATTTCACTTATATTGGTCGAGCAGACGACGTCTTCAAAAGCTCCGATTATCGCCTCAGCCCGTTTGAGTTGGAGAGTGCGCTCATCGAGTATCACTGCGTCGCCGAAGCGGCGGTTGTGCCCAGTCCGGACGCCATTCGCTGGCATGTGCCCAAGGCATTCATCATGTTAAAGCCCGGTCTTCAGCCATCGCCTGAGATGGCCCGCGAAATTTTCAAGTTCATTCGCGCCCGTCTCGGTCCATACAAGCGAATCCGCAGGATCGAATTCTCCGAATTGCCCAAAACGATCTCGGGCAAGATTCGGCGCGTCCAGTTGCGCAGTATCGAATTGGAGTCACATGAAGACCGTCGTCCCGGCGAGTACTGGGAAGATGATTTCCCCGACCTCTAAGAATCCGGCCGGCATTAACGGGCTAATACTGCTGCTGGAGCGTATAGGAATCTAACGGGCACGAATCAACGGGCACCTTGTCTTTGATGGTCGGGATCCATTTCAGGCGTGCGCCCAGCCACCTCTAGCGCCCGCAGTACGAATGCGTTCCAGGCAAACACTCGGTGGTACCCGAAGAATGGATGCCTCGGATCCGTAGCCAGATATTCCTGGCTTGTGGGGAAGTCGGGAGAGATATTAATCTCAGCCCAAAGCCGGTTAGCAATTGCGTGATTCGCTTTTGTCCATCCGTGCAGCTTTCCTGCCACGTATCCACATATCTCGATTCGCATCCAACTCCCGCCGTTATAGTAGATGCCGTCCATATTGTGGTTTGCATAGTTGGCGCCGTGTTCTTTGCTGATCATCGGATGCCACTCGTCCGTGAAGTAGTCCCATCCTTTGCCATTTTCCTTGAGGCCAATGAAAACGGGCCGGAGAGTGCCGCCGGCCGCCGGGTAGGGAGCATCTTTTCGGGGCATCAACACTGGAATTCGCTCAAGATGGTTGATCAGCATTTCATCCGTCAGGATTTTGCGTTGGAACAACCAGAGAGAGAGGAACTCGGGAAAGATTTCTCCAAAACCGATGGCGTCGCTGATCTTCCGCGCGGGGCGGACAAATTTGAGCATTGGATCGTAGTACGTGCGATACGCTATCTCTGTCTTCTCGATGTAGGCTTCTGAAATTTGATCGCTGACGCCCGGGATCTGAAGTTCCTTGATGACGCGCAGCGTCACGGCCAGCATGCCCTGGTTTTCGCAGATCTCTGTGGTGCCATTCGGATAGTCGATAACGTCGAGTTGTCCCATTACGAACTGCGCCCAGCAAACACCATCATGCCGCCGATCGTATGTTCGCAAACAATATTCCGACGCTTTTCGAATTTTCTCCATCGGCAGTACAGTTCCGAAGCGTCTATGGTTCTCGAGCGCCCACATGAGCCACAGTGGAGTCGAGTCATTGGATTTGCGCTCAAGATTGGCCATGTACGGTTCTATCAGAGTGTTGATTGCGCCGTCCTCGCCTTGGTTTGCTGCCCAGAGATCGAATACTCCCTCGTTCAATTCGCGATTGTGAATACCATTGATTGCGAAAAAGCTGTCGCGCATGTACATCTCGCCAGCGGCTGAGTACCAAATGCTTGGCGCGACCATGGGGTGACGGTACTCCGGACTCGCGGACCAGCAGAGCATCATCAAGTCGGAATAAAGGATCTTTTCTGTATCGCCTCCGCGGAAGCCAAGGCCGTCGGCAAGACGACGCTGGGAAGCAAGACGGTAATCGCGAAGCGTGTTTGGAATCCGGTCATCAACAAAAATGAAAGAGGTCTTCGCTTCCGGATGGTCCATCTCCAGACGATGATATGGCTGCAAACGCGTGGAAATTCGCCCAAGTTGCAGTTCTCGAAGTTCGATTCTTAGCGTGCCTGCGTCGGGTTTCGCTTCGATATCTTGCTCGGATTCCGCCGTCGAAACGTGCAAAGCACCGGTCTCTACGAGCGAGGGGAAAAGCACCTCAGTTCGGAATTCTGACCACTCCTTCGAGGACGCCGGAATACGGTCGTTATAGAGAGAAATGTTTTCC
>Ga0307474_10002212_pt1 | contig 13987 bp, 9 predicted proteins | sample atmos_gasesECM1C_2_FD_203312 | JGI IMG/M metagenome (GOLD analysis project Ga0307474, IMG submission 203312) | Hardwood forest soil microbial communities from Morgan-Monroe State Forest, Indiana, United States - atmos_gasesECM1C_05 | ecosystem: Environmental > Terrestrial > Soil > Temperate... | reverse complement strand
CCAACCAAGGGTGACAATCGAAAGTCACATCCCTCTGTCCAATCTCTCGCCCCAGTCCACACATCAATTTTTACCAAACTTCCTTGGCACTCTGAACTCCATGCTCGCACAACATCTGCCATATGAGTTGGATCTGGTGTGTCTTGAATGGTGATGATCTGGAGTTCCATTATGTTTTGGAACTGAACTATGCTCCTTTCGCAGTCTTGCCAATCCTCTGTCTTAAACTGGGACAATGATGCCATCAACAAAAAAAAAGCTGTTACCTTAAAACTTTATACACACCTCCCCTAATTCATCTCCAGTAATATTTTTTATACGAAGAACGATGGGGTGGGGTGGGCTGTCGTTATGGAGGATATTAGCCATTCTGACCAGCCCAAAGGGATCATCTTTGGTTGAATCGATGAAAACATTTAGGCTCTGCAGCTTTGTAAGCCTTGGTAGACCAAACTGCATGAAATCCATGAACTGCACAAATTTCTGGAATTCTGCTCTGCCCTCCGCTCTCGAAATCCCACGTGTGTAGGGAACGGTCAACATGAAAGCCACCTGAATATTCTCTACCAGCTTTGCAATGCTGTAAAGTGTGGTCGTGGTGGTATGAATGGTTTTGAAGAAGTCATATCCTTGTCGCCAACTCTTGAGTTCCACATTCCGAAAGAGCCTGTGGGCCACCCATGGTGCAAGATTTCTTTTAAGTCGGATAAAATTTGCCAATTCGGCAGATGTGTTCATGAAGCCCGTGAGCAGCAAAAGGACATCATCATTCAAAACTTGGGGTCGAGATGACTGTGAACAAACAGGTATGCTTTTAATGGATTGAAATATACAATACCAAACCACTTAACTATAAGCTGTTTGGGCTGCATGGTAGTTGATGATTTCGAGAGGACAAACTTGGGAATGTAGGTTTCAGATTACAAATCAGAGTAAGATCCATACTCATCTTGTTGTGACGTGTGTGACCTTGCCAAATATAGGACTAATTTCCCTAAATTATCGCTTTACATCCAAGGGTCATTTTGCTGAAAATCCAATATCACCGGCGTGAGGAGGTCAAACCCAAAAGTGCAACCACATATCTATTATAAAGTAGTATCAAAAATTATCTGTGGTTTTCATTTTTAATTTTTAAATGTTTTGAGCCCTTTATTAGATTTTCCATCATTGTCACACCTAAACAGGATGAGTATGAGCGTGGCCTATCTTAAATACTTCAGCTTACATACTATCGCGAGACTACCTTTTGACAATCTACCACTCTCTGATTTGTTTCTCTGGACACAAAGAGTTTTCGGGCTCGGAATTGTTCGGGACTCTGTCTAAACTACCTAATACACAAATCATGATTTTTATTTGGTGGAAATCGGAACATTCCTTGTCGCGTTAGAAAACGGTACCACCTTTTGACAAAATGTCACGGAATGTCACAACACGGCTGAGATGGCAGCATGCCGAATTTAATCTCTGACGAGCGATCAAATGAGTGTCACCTTGTCACCGGTTTGCAGCAAACTGATGTTAGTGATATGGCAAACATGCAAAACAGAAGGGATTTCTTAAAAATTTTAGAATTGGGACTCAAGATGCCTTTAGATCTGGCTCAAATTTTCTCAATGAGTTTGCACGAAGATTTGCTTCAGCCGAGACACCCCGGTCTCAAATCCAAGTTCTGACACTACAAACTCAAAGACCATGCATTGTCTGTAAAGTTTTAATTCATCCAAAATTCATACCAGTAGTCCACAAAGCTAATATAAAATTTTAAAAAAAGGAATTGGGAGAAATGTTACAGATTTGAGCCTGCAGAAGCAGATTGTCGAAAGGTAGTCTCGTGATAGTAGTCAATGGCAGTGCAATGGGTTCTCTGGTTTAGATGGACTGATGAAAAATATTAGCAAACCAAATGCTATTTGCACATATGTAAAATATGTTGACATGAACAGGGTTCTCGATGCAATGGCATTGGGGACTTAAAGTACAATTTCTAGCCTAAGTACCCTATCCTCTACAGCCCCTTATAACCATTAAACAATAACGTTGATCTACAATAACTCTGGGTCAAAACATGAGTGTGTGGTGCTTGGAAAAAGAGTGGAATCTGGTGGGCACATTTGGTTGTTTGTCGCTTGTAAAAATATTTAATTGGCAGGAAAGCTTACGATAAAATTGAGAATTTTGCCATTAAATCGATCCATAATAACAGAGGTATGTTCCAGGTATGTGATGTTAATCCTTTAACCTGGGAGATGGGATCCAAACACTCAAACAAGACTTTGGTACCTGACTATGTTACATAAATATGGCAAAAACCTGCACGAACTTCGGGTTGACTCACCTATTTGAATATGGTAATGTTATGCACTATTTTCATATTTGCCAGTGTCGACCTTGATTAGCTTTTGGGGCCAGGAAATGATTAGGCTTGCAAGCTCCCCAATAACAGATGGGCAGGTCTTATTGATATGAATATTTGAGGGAACAGGAAATATCAAATATTAAGAGCAAAAGATATTTATGGTTTTCAAACGCCTTTTTGTTGATGGATCATAAAATTTTGTCCCGATCTCTGTGATCTAACTGAAGGTGACAATCCAAAATCACACCCCTCTGTCTAATTTCTTGTTCCAGCCCACACATCAATTTTTACCAAACTTCCTTGGCACTCTGAACTCCATGCTTGCACCACATCTGCCATCTGAGTTGCATTTGGTGTGTCCTATATGGTGACAATCTGGAGTTCCTTTAAGTTACGAAACTGAGGTATGCTTCTTGCACAGTCTTCTCAGTTCTCTGTTATTAACTTTGATAACCATGCAATCGGCCAAAGAAAGCGGCTGCATTAAGCCTTTGTGCACACCTTCCCCATTTTATCTCCAGTGAGATTTTCTAGGTGCAGAATGATGGGGAGACGTAGGCTGTCATTATAAAGGTCATTGGTCATTCTTGCCAGCCTGAAGAAATCTCCTTTGGTTGAGTCAATGAAGATATTTAGACTTATGCAGCTTTGTAAGTTTTGGTAGGCTAGGATAAATTGCATGAAATCCGTGAATTGCCCAAATTTTTGGAATCCTGCTCTGCGTTCCTCTCAGGAAATACCACATGTCTTGAGATGGGTCAATATGAAAGCCACCTGAATATCCTCTATCAGCTTTGCGATGCTGTGAAGTGTGGTCGAGGTGGTATGTATGGTCTCAAAGAAGTCGTATCCTTGCCACATTCCCATAGAGCCTGCGAACCACCCATGGTGCAACTTTTTTTTTTATTAGGTTAAAATTTGCCACCTCAGCAGATGTGTTCATAAAACTGGTGAGCAGCAAGAGGACAACCCTCGTGGTTGAGCAAACCGTGAAAAGCATGTTGTTAATACATTAAAATATGCAATACCGAGCAGCACGTAACTATGAGCTGTTGCATTGTAGCTGAGAAGTGCCAGTTTGGGACAAGCCTGTGAATGTCAACTTCGGATCACAAATGTGTTTAAACAATAGCATGATGCAAAGTTTTTTTCAATTAAGTTAAAATTTTCCAGCTCAGCAGATGTGTTCTTAAAGCTGGTGAGCAGAAAGAGAACAACCCTCGTGGTTGAGCAAACTGTGAAAGGTATGCTGTTAATACATTAAAATACGCAACACCAAGCAGCACTTAACTATGAGCTGTTGCATTGTAGTTGAGAAGTGCCAGTTTGGAACAAGCCTGGGAATGTCAACTTCAAATCACAAATGTGTTTCGGTTCACATAAAAAATAGAATGGAAATGGGTCCCCCTTCTGATGGACCAGCTACAACTGATGAAAAATATTTATCACCTATGACTACCCTTTGTGCATGTGTAAAAAATGAACGGAGTGCTATCCATTGTATCCTTTGCAATTGGCCGGAGCAGAGCGAGCTCATTGCAATTTTGAAAGGCAAACCAGATGTGTCAACATTTATTTTGTTCTGAGAGAAATCATGTACAATTTCCAGCTGATTAAAAAATAATGCCAACCTCAGATTATTTTTCTCTATCGGGTATTCAGACCCAATTTCGTTCCTTACAGTTTGCATTCATGTCTCATTTTATGATATTTCTACAATATTATAAATGAAAAAGAAGGTAGTGGAAAATATATCATTGTTGTCAGCTGATTCCAGCTGATCAAGACAAAGAACTAAAACAGTCACATATGTCCAAACAAATCCATCCCACAAATGCTAACAAGGAAGTGATGGTTTTCACAATCTAGTAAGGATAGAATTTATGATCCGGAAGATGACGGCTGAGAGGATAGCGGTGGATCAGTAGGTTCTTCAATTGTTGTAGAAGAATTTGATGTTGTGGCATCGCTGTGTCCTATTCATTAGTGGTGAATAATAAGCTATAAATATGAACTTTTACCTTTTGTACCCTTTCTTCTTTTTGTCATGGGGAGGATTGCGCTTGTTACGTGTCTTGAATGATTTTGGTCTGACCCTAGGTTTTGAGACTTTGCTTCCACCATGAACATTTCGTATTCTTTCTTCCAGCTGCCGTGACGAAGTTTGAGGGCGGATAGGTGCTCCGTTGTCATTAATCCTCCCACCAACTTCTTGAATTCGATAAAATGAAGAGTTGGTAACAAATTGTATCTTGCCCTTCACAGTAGACCATATTTTAGTCCCACGTGTGTCTGGGGATTTGCTAGCGGGTAGGCACTGGAGATTTGAAAAGATCTGATCCAGATAGTCTGTAAGACGCATGATATCATCATCCTCTAGATTGGTAAGATAATGATGGTAGATATTGATGTATGCACCAGGATGTGTATAGGCGCTCCAAATGGAATCCGTTCGTATATCCACATCCAAGCCCGGAAAGAAGATGTGTCGCATCTGAACAAAAGATTTGGATTGAATATTCTTCGGATATTTTCCTGCTAAACCGTGTGCTGAAGGGAGGAAATGGCATTGGTCCTTTCCCAATGTTGTCTCTATTGCATGTGGCGTCCACGCGCGCATTGCCTCTTCCAAGGAACGAGGATTTGGGAGTTTGTTGGCATCGATGATGTGACTCCCGATGCTTAACCATACGTCTCGAGTGAAAACTTTGAAAAGTTTCTGATAAGGACTACTTTCCACCTCAGGATTAAATTCCCATGTGCGCATGAAGGTAGAACATTCTGTTTTCAGCAACTCTTGTATGCGTTGCCACGAGGGTGCTGGACCCCAAGGAAACGTTTCCCGTTCGAAGGTCTTTGTGATCTGTAAAGGTCTGACCACCTCTGCACGTTTGTTCTTGTAGCCATAAAGTGCCACCAGCTTGGCAGGATCCTTGCGGTCTATCTCCCTCAGCTTGCATGACCGAACTTCTAAGTCGTGCAGGAAGACTATCCCACATATATTCATGATTCCGTCAAATCGCAGACTCCGAATCGCATCTTGGAGGAATTTGTGTGTGACCTGCGGTGTCACCATTACGTACCTCATGAGGTGGGTAAGAATTACGCTGATCAGACCATAATTGTCAGGTCTCTTGACTGACATCCTCAGCTGGATGCTCTGAAGCTCGGAAAACCGCCTGTAAATCCACGAAAAGTATTTCGTGGATGGAATCCAAAGTATTGGTTCCATTTTTAGGTACTCTTGTGCCTAAATATCTGTGTGAAATTCTCTTTGTGTAAAACTTGGTAAATAATCTCACCTTGGCTGATGCAATGGTGAACAAATCCAAAATAGCCACTGCACTTCCACGAACCTCTTCCCGTACCCCAAATGATTTCGACCTGGCCTGAATAAATAGATCCTTCCATGCCTGGCACTTTTCCATATACTTGCACCCAGCTCTGATCGAATCAGCCTCACTACAGAGATATTCAACTCTGCCGCCAACACGAACAAGTTCGAACACGAGATTGTATGCGGAACGTGACAGAATCTGGGTGTACAGCTTCCGTGCCTTTCCCAATTCCGCTTGCCTGCCACCATACCCATCCAAAGTGCATGTATAGTGGATTCTGCCTTGTTTTGTTCCCATCATTCTGTAGGATTTGTTGAGTTCGGCCAATTTCCAAAGCCCAACCACAGGTTCTCCATCATCCGGTGGATGATAGGAAATCCCCAAATCTAGAATCAACTCCCCGCATTCTCGATCCATCATGTGCTGTATGTTTAAGAACGGAAGCATATATTGTATAGCGCTTTGTGGATTGTTTTCCAAAGTATATTGTTTGGACAACAACTTGATACCGCGCGAATCCACGACAAAGAAGAAAGATCCAAACCTCTGGAGCAGTTCTGGATTGTCCAGGATTCGCCGCCGAAGGACCATTTGGAATTTGACGAGGCAATCAGGTGATATTGGCAATGTTTTAGGGCCACGGTTGCCTCCTTTGCTGAGACGCAGCTGCTCTAAACTCCAAGGGACATATTCGACGGTTCCTGGAAAGTCGTCCTGGAAAACCTCTCTGGCCGCTGGGATTACGGCAGTACCTAACCACAGGTCCTGAACTGGCAAAGGTACCATGTTCAACATGTAGTTTCGCCGGGGATGTTTCTGTATCATTCTTGGGAAAAAGACATAAATATTGAATTGGACTGCTCCTGCACCCAACTGTCCAAAATGTGTGTGTGGGATCTGGTTCAACGTGTAGGTATTGACAACGTTACTGCGGAAGCCAGATTGAGATGGAGGACATAGGACTTTCACAGATACGTGGTTGTTCTTCCAAAAGGCAGCCCGATGACTGACAAATGGCAACAAGTGCAAGTGCATGGCACCTCGGAAGTTCAAGTTATAGGTGGTATAAATCAGACTGTCAAGGTCTGGTGATACCTGAACCTCCTTCCCAGAAACTTTGATGCCATCTTTCATGGGGTCCAGTCGGAATAACTCTCCTGATCGGCTCTTTCCACACACAAACACCTCCTGACTCTCCACTGTATTCTCTATATGTCCCGCTTCATCCAGCATGTCCTGCAAGCCCAGTGTGACATCAGGGAGATCGGGTGTCGATATCTGAATGGGAGATGAGAGCCCACTGTCTGAGAGTGATGTCTCGCAACCTGATGACCACGATGAACTCTCAGACCCGTCGGTGTCATTGGACAATTCCTCTGTTCCTACTTCTCTTGTTGGCAGCAGGTGTTCCCTGTGTTGATCTGGTAAACCATCCGGGAACATGCAAAAGAACCTGCGTTTCAGCCTGAATCCACGGTCAATCCATGTTCTCCAACACGTTTCCAGTAAGAAGTTTCCGTCACTATCAAATGACCAGGTGTGTGCGGAAATGTTGTCATCCTGCGCCGTGACTACAGGGGCACTATCATAATCGTCAAATTCGGAATCATCGTCATTAGGGGTGTGTGTTTGAACATGGCCATTTTGCATACGAAGAGGAATGGATTCAGCGGATGGTTCGATGGGTCGATGATCAGAGATTTGAACTCTGGGGAAGGTGCTCCTATGTGGACTGAAGTTTCTTCGGTCATTATTATATGACAGGTGATCTGGGGCATCATCCCGGGCCGGGGTGCCGGAATTTGTCTGGGATCCGTCTCTGTCGTGAGTGCAAGAACGGCAACCTCTGAATCTGTGGGCATCAAACATAAGAGCTATTTCCCTGAATCTGACAAATTTTGAAGGTCCAGCTTGCATGTCATCGATAACATGTTGCGGAGGGGTTACTGTGTAGACCTGCTGATCCCTCGACATATGCCATATTTCATGGTATCTGTGTGAGTTTTTCAGTATCATGTACAGCATGCGCTCACGTATCAATTGCACGCAAGTGAGAGTTGAAGGAGCTGGACACTGGATGGGATTTCGTGGCATGCACCACTGGTTCTGCAGGATATATATGACCGTCGAAGCCATACCAGGACCTCCTTCATGCCCCACCTGAGAAATAGCAGGAGTTAGTGACAGTTTAAACATATTATGTGTTATTCACCTGAACCCAGTCCATGCTGAACGCTGAAGGCTCTTCATCTACTGTAACCCACCCCAGCGCATTGGCAATGCCCTTCCAAAGCCTTCCGTGGTTCCAGGAGGCATATCGTGTATCATTGAGATTTCTGCCATATGTCCCGAACAAAAGTACTTTGTTGGCCACATAATCTAGCAACACCAACATATATGGACCATCATCGCATCCTTGGAAAAACAGGACGGGACGTCGTTTGATTCTCTCATATTCTGGAAGCAACAGCGCTTGGCGGAGTGTGTGTTGGGGAGAGTCTGATAGGATGCTGCAAACCACTGTGCGGTCTACATAAAATGCAGCACAATTTTGTGCACCAGCCTGGTGTGCCATCGTATACCACTGGTGAGTCAAATAAAAGTCCAGAACAGATAGATGAAGATGGGATCCCGGAGCAACACTGGTAATATGGCGGTAGGCGTCGCTCCACCAGAAAGGATTTGCCAACTTTGATTCTACAAAGAATTCAATTCAATTCTTCTTTTCCACACCAACCACATACCTATAAACAATTCCTCTTCAGAGTTATATTTTCTGTGCAAAGCTTTCTCCTCCGAGGTAGACTGAACAAAGTTGGTTGAATCACTGTCATTTGACGGTTCATAATCAAAATCCCTTTTGGTGTCAATTTCGGATGACGAGGGTTTTGAGGTGGCCGATTTTACGGTCAATGGAGGTGTAATTTCTGAGTTGTCTTCAACTTCAGACATGGCCGAAAAGTTAGCACCAATGTGAAATCTATGCAGATCTTCACTCTCATTTGCCAACATTTTTTCAAGCACATCACCTGGGTGACCCCAGTCGTGACATAAGCTGTTTGAAGATCCAACGTGGGATCCTGATCTAATGGTAGATGGTGACCATATTGGTGAATCTTCTTCGGCATCCGAATTCAGCCAATGTTCGGCACCGCTGGAGAGTGTGGGTGGAATGACTTCAATATGATCAGCTGTGTGACCCCGGCCAGGGTTCGGACTGTCAGAACATTTAGAATGAGAGGCCGATCCTACATTCGAAGGAGACTGCATCCGAACATCTTCACCGCCGGAGATGAGGTCGTCAAGAACAGTTGTTGGCAATATGGATGGATCCAGGTTTTGGTTGGAATTATCAATCGGCAGAATGATTGGAGAGTTCAGTATGTTTTCCGGTGCATCTGGTCCTGTTGAAGGCTGCATATTAGAGGAAGCCACAAGAGCCGAAATGGTTTCAAGGGCATCGTCTACACTGCCCCAGGTTGAGGTCGACGGAGACTCCATTTCCACGTCTTCTTCGCCATGAGAGATGAACCGATGATGTACATCTGCTCCCAATGTCACCAGACCTGCGTCCGATTGATGGCTTGAAAAAGAATATTTAGAGGACCATATGTGTTCCAGTGCATCGCCTCCATAACCCCAATCATCTGATCCTGGGCTATCTGGAGACGGACACCGAATATCTGATGTCCCTTCATTACCCGAGGAATTAAGGCCTGTAGGTTATGTTAATATGTTTGGATCTTAGTCACTCCGCATTGGAGCAGAAGTTGACGGTTTATTACCTCTGCAAGGACCATTTCGGTACTTGTCTCCTGCAACTGTAGCGAGGGCATCACCAGCATTTCCCCAGTTATCTTCGGAGTCAGAAATGGCATCCGAGGCTGGAGTAGCGCCCAATAGCCCTTGAGCATTTTCCATCTGAGGCTTTCCCATCTATTCTTAGCAGTAATCAAAGATTGAAGAAGGTATACCTACAGTTGTAGGTGGAAATCTGGCCGTAAGTAGTGCTTCCATAATAGTCGTGGTACAAGAAGAATTTTTAGTGGCAGTGAAGTCTGTCCTCTTTCTGATCTTTCCCACTATGGCAGAACGTCGCCTTGAAAGAGAGTGGAAATCTGCCAAAACAGCCACTTCATTCTCATCCAAGAGAGATGGTAGGTTCAGCTCATGCATTCCTAGAGCATCCGTTTGATATGAATTTAGGAGCTTCACACAAGTTTCACATTCAAGACTAGTGAGCCAAATGACACCCTGACATTCTTTATATTTATTTCCCGAAAGCTGTTTAATCAAGCATGAATATCTTAAGGACAAAAACACATCAAAATTAATTCTAGATGACTACTGGAAGGCTCAGATTATTGAAATCCGTCGATCCCTGATTTCAGTGCGGATTTTATTCTAATGCTCACACGAGAGCTCAAATCTTATTGGATTGGCCAGGACACACGGCTTGCGAAAGTCAGGTGGTTATATTCGCCACAGGATGTTAGGGATGCTCACCCAACACAGGAGGTAAAAAGGTATTTATCGTTTGATCATAGGTATAAATAATTGCTGACAGTGATCCTGGCTGGCACAGATATGTTGCCACTATGGCAGCACAAGAACTGTGTCTATCTGACCATCAAGACGTAATTGATACTGCCACTGTAGAGGGTATGCTGACCGTTTAACTCGATGACACTATGGAAGTGGCTGTAAATGGGTTTCCAGGACCGACCGAAGTAACGATCATAACCAATGAAAATATCCAACAGCCTGCGGTGGTCAGCTATTTTTGCAGGTTGGTGTTAATATCGGTGCCTGACATGATCAACAACACCAACAACGATATGTGCAGGTACTTCTGGGATTCAAGAGCACTTTGCATTCGAGTGAGTATGATTTTCACACAACACACAGAGAAATGTTATCTTCAACCGATTCACTTCAGGGTCCACAAGCCTGCTCTCATGATGGCTGCGACGCCCTTTGGTCTCCTGACGAGGAGGAACAACGCTTCTGTTGGAACTGCAAAAATTGGTTTAATTTGACATGTCTAGACAATCCAACCAGCGACCAGGAATATTATCTGCAAAAGATGAAAGAACAGTACCACTCTGTTCCAAAAATAATTGTACAAGTGGCATTCCAGCCTACAGCTCGTGGTGGAGAAACACACTTTGTGGCAGGGAATATACGTTTGGTTTCTTCAGCCAGACTCCTCCTAGATCCTGAAGCTCGTGACCGTGTGGCTTCGGAAGGTTGGATGATTGCCTACAAGCTTGAACAGGATATGAAGATGGAAGGAGGTGATGACATCGACGGAGATGACGAATGGCAAGCTTATTTGGAATTCATGCATAATATTGATGACAAACAGCGGAGAAATCCAATGGAGGAACAACTGTCTGTTGACGGACAGGAGATGTACACTTGTCCAATATGCCTTGGGGATCACCAGCTGTAATGTAACTAATTCAGTGGACAAAGGAAATAAATTCCTCCCTTTCATGCCTTCACTCTTGACAAATAAGTCCATGCAAACTGGAATTATACAAAGGAAATTATGGTTTTCAAATGGTTCATATTATGGCTAGATTGTGGATGATTATTATTTTATGGCTGTCTGTTATAAATCATTTTGTCTTAGGTTATGAGCCACATCGCCATAGTATCCATTTAACTGCTAATAGAAATAGATTGCCCTCTGGGCAGCCCTGGCTCTGGCTGTGTATGAGGTGTGGAGTTTTAGCATAGTCATTGGGAACTAGTAGGGGTGAAAAAAATGAAGGAAGTGATAGGGAAATTTACCGCCTATAGGTTTTGTAGGCCTGCTTTTCCATAACACTTAGGCATCATCGGCCGTGCGGCACACCTCTCAAAAAATTCCAAAGGAGTTTTTTTCAGAAATGCAATAAATTTGTGCACATTTTGTCAAAAGCATACCATGACACCTTATCGAAAGATCTTTTGACAACGAGGGTGAGGGAAGATGCCATTTTTTGTTTTCTTTTTGTTATTTCCCCGTTTGGAACTGCGGAACGAAATGTAACTATCTACCTGGTACCAAGGTCAGGGATAAGTATCCTCAGGAGAATGTTGGGAACCAGAGGATGTGTAATAGAAGTCATTTTTTTTGTCAAGACCCTGGGAGGCTGGCAATTGTAATCACCGCGGACACGCACGAATATAAGTTATATAACCATAGGACATATCCATCAGCAATTTATCACGGCTGACCGCGTATATATATTAGCAATCCTTTGACGTATTTATAATATTTTAATTAATATGCGATGCTTACATATCCTTCCACATACACGGTCAAATATGAAAGGCCCGCATATTTTCAATTTTCCATCGCTTTGTATGACTTCCCGCTGCGTTTAGCACGCGGTTTAGTTCTAAATTCCAAAATAAAACAATCACGCCGAGTTGCCGGAGCCCAGGCAGACTCAATTCAAGCTCCGTCGAATCTGTCTAAATTGCTAACTAGAAGGGGGGGTCAAAACACCCTTCTACTTTCAAACTCGTTCTACTTCACATTCCAAACATGTTTTCATCGGCCGCTAACACACCGGCTCCGTCAATATTTAAGGGCAAGCTAAACTTTGGTTTAAATATGGTACCAGATTTTGAAGCGTTGACACCATTTACATAAACATGAATCTAAATTTTAGGTATTGTCTCCTAAACAGGAACAACAACAAAAAGTGTGAAGAAAAATTTACACCGGAGACATGAACACATTTTAGTCGCTCGCAAAACCTTAACAAAGTCTTCCACATATGTTAAGTTTGTGATTACTACTCATAATTTAAATTTGTGTGGCTCGCATAGCCATAATTGGTATGGTTGATTGTTAAGTGGCTCTCTAAAATTTAAAATATTTGTAAGATTTGCGGTTCCCCGATCACAAACTTAACATATGCGGAAAACTTTGTTAAGATTTTTCGAGTGACTAAAATGGCTTCATGTCTACCATGTTAGAATTCCAGTTTAACCCATGTCTATATTTGAAATATTGTAACAATAAATTTTAACCTCATTCCATGTCTACCAATGAAATTGTGGGGTTAAACTTTGTTGATACAATATTTCAAATATAGACTTGGTTTAAACAGGAATTTTAAAATTTTGCTCCACACTTATTGTTGTTGTTCGTCCAAATTGTGTACACACTTTAAATTCTGGTAACATATTGGATGACTTCCCGTGGCGTTTGGAAATTCAGATTGGATTCCAGAAGGGTGCCAGAATGTTCCCACGATTAGAGGAAATGTGGTTTTCAGAAATTCACCATACGATCTGTAAACCTGCGTTGATTCAGACAAATAAACCGACGTGCCGAGGCGTGGCCTGACCAAATATGGGACGAGGTTACCATTTGTGGTTGAATTTTTGAGTCTGAAGACGATTTACAACTGGAAGGGGGGTCCCACCCCCCCTTCTAGATTACAAGTCTGCAAAGGCAGCTGCAAGCCTCGGAATCAGTACATATTTTCCGGGGTCCACACGGCAACCCGGCATCATGGATCTGAAGAATTATCTGCATTTACAGCTGTTTTCAAACACTATGTAAGATCTTTCTTGAGCGACACTTCATTCCTAATTTAGGCATCATGTTGAGGTCTCATCATCAGATAAATTGTGTTTTCGGGCCTTCCTCATCGTACTATTCAGCCCTCCTCTGCAATATCATTGGCACACCCTGAGAAGTGTTCCTAAGGTCATTAGTGGTGTTTCCCATGTTTCACAGACCTTTAATAATTATAATTATAATTATTTTCCGTTATTTCTCACATACAGTCTCATCCGACATCTCATTAGACCACTCCATCTCGTGATTGGCCGTGGACAGATTCCAACGGGCACTAGCAGAAGTTTAAAGATGATGATTAGGTGCGTGAAGCATATGTGATGCTTGGATCGCTGTCAAAGAGCCTCATATAAAATTTCTTAATATTATTATATTTTCAAATGGGTCTTCGGTTTGAATTGCCACAGTATCCTATTTTCCAAATCTCTCGCCTTTCCCACGCGTACAAATTTAAATGTAAATCTAGAATTCTAAACACAGCGGGAAGGCATTTTGCAAACTTTAAATATGCGGAAGGATATGACAACATCGCATATTAAACCCCTCCACCAAATGATCTACATTTTTGTGATTTCAGGCCTCCCCCCCCCCCCCCAAAAACCAGGGGGGGGACTTTTGGTGTGCCCCCCCAATAAATGTGTTGAGAAAAAAAGATTAAATAATATTAAACAACGGAGACATAAACCCAATATTTTAGAG
>Ga0307474_10002211_pt1 | contig 13987 bp, 11 predicted proteins | sample atmos_gasesECM1C_2_FD_203312 | JGI IMG/M metagenome (GOLD analysis project Ga0307474, IMG submission 203312) | Hardwood forest soil microbial communities from Morgan-Monroe State Forest, Indiana, United States - atmos_gasesECM1C_05 | ecosystem: Environmental > Terrestrial > Soil > Temperate... | reverse complement strand
AGCGGGACATCCTCGAAAGCGATCGCTACCCTGAAATTTCATTTTCCCCAGACCGCATCTCAGGAGTGGTGGCGCGCCAGGGAAAGTCCTCGGTCATGGTGCACGGGGTGTTCCGCATTCATGGGACAAGCCGCGAAATCACAGTTCCGGCGGTGGTTGACATGAACGCGGAGTCCTGGACCGCGATGGTGCGCTTCACAATCCCTTATGCAAAATGGGGGATGAAGAATCCCAGTACGTTATTCTTGCGCGTGAGCGACTCGGTTGAGATTGATTTGGCGACAGGAGGAAGTGTGATTCAACACAGCGCCGCCAACGATCGCGCCGTTCAATAACCTTCGCGAGGCACGATTCCTTTTCCTTCGGCGCATTCGTAGGCGCGACCAACGGTGAGATTTTTGTATTCCTCAGTCCTTCCGCTCGGCCAGTCGATTACTACATTGTCAAGTCGATCCCGTTTGCCCAAACCGAAAGTAGCCGGCAATTCCGATTGCGAAAGGTAACTGGAACCGCCTTTGATGACACGAGTCTGAGTCATCCCCCCAGCGAAGACTCGAATGGTGGCCCCGATCGCGTCGCGGTTGGATTTTGTGCCGGTCAAATGAAAGCGAACGCTGCGATTGCCGTTCGAAAGGTCATTACGATAAAGATAAGCTGGACCGTTGTTGGTGGTCAGAAGCAGATCAAGGTCGCCGTCACGGTCAAAATCTGCGTATGCGAGGCCCCGTCCAACTTTGGACTGATCGAAGCCGCCTCCAACCTCTGAAGCTACGTCACGGAAGCTGCCGCGTTCACTGTTGAGAAACAGTTGTGGAGGCTGGGCGTATCCTACATTGCCGCGGATGTTGCGCACCGTTTCATCGATGTGTCCGTTCGCCACGGCGAAGTCGAGCCATCCGTCCAGATTGACGTCCAGAAAAATGCAGCCAAAGCCAAGGCTGTTCTTGGACGCCATGCCCACGCCAGCTTGTGCCGCGATATCTTCAAATCCCTTGCCGCTGGCTCGATACAACCCGATCATCTCATTATCGAAGTTCGTGATCGCGACACCGGATGCGCCTGAGTTCTCGAAATCGGCAACGTCAATTCCCATGCCGGCTCGGGCTCTGCCTTCGCTGCTGAAAGCCAGTCCGACCTCAACGGCAACGTCTTTGAACGTGCCATTGTGCTGGTTGCGGTAGAGCTTGTTCGGTTGGGTGTCATTCGCCACGAGCACGTCCGGCCATCCATCGTGATTGGCCTCAAGCAGGGCAACGCCCAGCGACTTGGAACTGCTGTCAAAGATACCGCTGGCCGCCGTAACATCTTCGAACGTTCCATCGCCGCGATTGTGAAACAGCCAGCAGGTTTCTCCGCGATAGGCTTCAGGCGTGCAATAGGACTTGTGCTTCCCATCGAGACTGCAAAAAACATCACGTTCTGCCGACCATTTGACATAGTTGCAGACGAAGAGGTCGAGCAGGCCGTCGCGATCATAGTCGAACCATAGAGCGGACGTGCTGAATCCCTCGCGCTTTCCCAGGCCGCTTGCATTAGTCACATCCACGAACGTGCCTTTCCCAGTATTGCGGAACAACCGATTCTGGCCGACAGATGTGATGAGAATGTCCGGAAAGCCATCGTTGTTGTAGTCGCCGACTGCAACGCCCATACCGTAGAGTTCCACATCGAGGCCGGCGCGCGTCGTCACATCCGTGAAAGTCCCGTTCCGGTTGTTGTGGTAAAGGCGAAGCGTGGAACGAGTCTTCTTATGGCCGGGCCAGTCGGCGCCATTGATCAGCAGAATGTCTTGCCAGCCATCGCGATCGTAATCCAGAAAGGCGCATCCCGATCCCAGAGTCTCAGGCAGGAACTTCCCTCCGAAAGCGCCGCTATTGTGCTGGAATTGAATGCCCGCCGGGGTCGTTACATCCGTGAGTCGAAATCCGGGAGCGGAGGTCGAATTGGTTTGGGCAACAGAACTAAGCCGCAATAACTGCGGCGCTGTAGCCAGACCCGCCGTTCCCCATAGGAAAGACCGCCGATTCACGGAACGTTCACCAGGCCAGCGCGAATGGCATACACCACCAATTCAGCAGTCTTGTGAATTCCAAGCGTGTTCATGATGTTGGCGCGGTGAACCGCCACCGTGTTGGCGCTTAGATCGAGTTCGACGGCAATTTCTTTATTGGATTTTCCGTCAACAATCTTCTGGAGAACTTCGAGTTCTCTTTGCGTCAGGGCAGCTCGCTCGCCTTTCAGAACCGAGCGCTGCTCGAGTTGCGGATCGAAGACCGTCTCTCCTGCGGCCACTTTGCGGATCGCGGCGCCGAGTTCAAGGTCCAAAGCGTTCTTGAGAACATAACCCTTGGCGCCGGCATCGATCGCCTGCCGCACCCAGGTGCTTTCGGTGTGCATGCTGAGCATCAGCACGACGGTGTTGGGAGCGTTCTCGATAATCTCACGTGTTGCATGCAAGCCATTCATCCCGGGTAGCGCACAATCCATCACAACCACTCGCGGATGCAGTTCTTTCGCCAGCTTGATCGCTTCCTCGCCGTCGCCCGCTTCACCGACTACCTGCATGTCAGACTCGTCTTCCAGCATGCGGCGGAACCCACGCCGAACCAGGCTGTGATCATCCACGAGCAAGACTGTGATCTTCTTTTCCATAGGACTCCGCTTTTTCTCTGGGTACGACAAGATGCACCTGTGTGCCGCCCTCGGAGGGCCGCGAAAACGCGATCCGGCCGCCCATCAATTCGGAACGTTCGCGCATCGCCACCAGACCGATCCCTTGCTTCTTGGGCCGTTCGGTGAATCCAGATCCGTGATCTTCGACATCCAGTTCGAGCGCGTCGGGCAAGAACCGCAACCGCACCCACGCCCGCTTCGCACCGGAGTGCCGCGCGACATTATTTAACGCCTCTTGAAGAATACGATAAACGTGCACACCAGCAGCGCTATCCACGGGGAATGGATCGCCCCGCTTCTCATAGGATATTTCAATGCCGGTTTGCCTTTCCACGGTGGGAATATACCAATCCAGCGTGCTCTCCAGTCCAGCTTCGTCGAGCATGACGGGATGCAGTGCCTGGGAGAGACTGCGCACGCTCTCCAGCGTGGTTTGGACGGTCTGGAGAACTTCCTGCAAATCGGCTCGGAGCGACGATCCCTCGGGCGCATGCGTTCCGGCACGCCGCAACATGGACCCCACAGCGGTCAGAACCTGACCGAATTCGTCGTGCAACTCGCGCGAAATGTAGCGCAGCGTCGACTCCTGGGTGGCGATTAGTTTTTGCGCGAGTTCACTGCGCCGTTCGGAAATTTCCTCCAACCGCGCGAACAAGCGGCGGTTCCAGCGGATAATGGACAGGCTGCTTAACAGAATCGCAAGCAGGGTTGCTCCCAGAAAGAAATACACCTGCCGCTGCACGCGGTCATAAATCTGCACGATGCGTTGTCCAGCTTGTTCTTCGTTTTCGCTGTTCTGTACAAGAAGCCTGGCCACGGCCGTGCTTAGGGCAGCCTGCCGCTCCTGCAGAGATAGCTGGATCTGCTCACGAGCCTCTTTTTCCTTGCCGCTGCGCGCCAGCGCGAACACGCGATCGACTGCGTCCCAAAACTGAGTGAAGGATCTGGTCAGGAACGCGCTCTGCTCCGGAGTCCGGCTGGCCGCGGCCAATCCTGCCTCCAGGCGCATCGCATCGTCCAGGTCGGTACGTATTCGATCGAGTTGGGCGGACCACGCTGTCAACGGATATGGTTCATCGCCGCTGACCATATCGCGCATGTCCACCGCCAGCAGGTTCAGATCATTCTGGATTCGTAGAAGCTGGAGCGAATCCTTGCGATTGCGGTCCACCAGTTCGGTCTGCAGCTTGCGCAGCCCAGTAACCTGCCAAATGATGTAGGCTGAATAGGCCACTACCGCCGACAAAGTGATGAGCAGGCCCAAGAGCAGGCCAAATGTGGGCGAACGCTCCGGCGAAGACAGGCGGGGCACGTCCCGAGCATACAACGCCGGGCCGCGGCCTGTCACAGGCGCGGCGTTCGAACCTTAACTGTGTGACAATGCAGTAATAATGAAGCCAAGCAAGCATTCAGGGAGTCCAATCCTCTATTGAGTTCTCCAGCAACAACAGCGGAAAAGCCGCCGAAAATCCAGCGATTGAAAGCGGTTTTGCCCGAAGTCTGGAAGCTGATGCGCCCGCGCCGCGCCCTGCTCGCGCTGGGCTTTGTCCTGATGGTCGTCAACCGCCTCGCCGGATTTGTCCTGCCCTATTCCTCCAAGTTCCTGATTGATGACGTCGTCGGCAAACACCACACGCAGCTGTTGCGGTCGCTCGTTTTTTCGGTCTTGTTGGCTACATTGATTCAGGGCGTGACTTCCTTTTCTCTCACGCAGTTACTTTCCAAAGCGGCGCAGCGGCTCATCGCTGACCTTCGGCAGCAGGTGCAGAAGCACATCTCGCGACTTCCAGTAGCGTTCTACGATGCGAACAAGACCGGGGCGCTGGTGTCGCGCATCATGAGCGATGTTGAGGGTGTCCGCAATCTGCTCGGCACTGGACTCGTGGACTTCGCGGGAGGCCTGGTCGCGGCCGGTATTGCGTTGGTGCTCTTGCTTCGCATCAGCGCGCCGCTCACCCTGATCGCCGTTGGCTCGTTAAGTTTCTTTGCCTTGGCTTTAAACAAGGCGTTCGCGACCATCCGCCCGATCTTCCGCGAGCGGGGCAAAATCAATGCCGAGGTAACGGGACGTCTGACCGAGTCGCTCGGCGGCGTACGCGTGATCAAGGGATATCACGCCGAAGAACGGGAAGAACGAATCTTCGCAGGTGGCGTCCGTCGCCTACTCGATAACGTGATGCGCACTCTCACCGCCACGTCGCTGATGAGCCTCTCCGCCAGCGTGCTGCTCGGGGTGGTTGGAGCGGCCACCATGTACATCGGCGGACATCAAATGGTCGCAAGAACCCTGACTCCGGGCAGTTATTTTTCTTACAACTTCCTTCTCGTCTTTCTGGTCGCTCCCATCATGCAAATCGTTTCCATCGGGACGCAGTTGACCGAGGCGTTGGCCGGTCTGGAGCGCACACAGGAAATCATGCGTGAGCGTCCTGAAGATCAGGACGCGAACCGGTCGGTGTCTTTGCCCGACATCTTCGGCACGATCGAGTTCGACGATGTGAGTTTCAGTTACGACGGCAAGCACGAGGTTCTGCACAATATCTCTTTCCGCTCCGAACCTGGAACCGTGACGGCGCTGGTCGGTTCGTCGGGATCGGGGAAGTCGACAACGATTGGATTGGTCTCGGCCTTCTATGTGCCCACCAAAGGAACCGTCCGGGTCGATGGCGTTGACCTGAGCAAGGTGCGCCTGGATTCCTACCGCACCCGACTCGGTGTAGTTCTGCAGGAATCGTTCTTGTTCGACGGAACGATTCGGGAGAACGTCGCCTTTTCGCGGCCGGACGCCAGCGAAGAGGACATCATGCGTGCCTGCCGCATCGCCCGTGTCGATGAGTTCGCCGAGTCCTTCGCCGACAAATACGACACTATCGTCGGAGAACGCGGCGTTAAGCTCTCCGGCGGGCAACGACAAAGAATTTCGATAGCCCGAGCAATCCTGGCCGAACCGCGCATCTTAATACTGGACGAGGCTACCTCCAGCCTTGATTCGGAGTCGGAACAGATGATTCAGCAGGGCTTGTCATATCTCATGCAGGGACGCACAACGTTCGTCATCGCTCACCGACTCTCCACCATCCGCCGCGCCGATCAGATCATGGTGATGGAGCAGGGCCGGATCCTGGAGCGAGGCACGCACGCGGAACTTTATGCCGCTCGGGGCCGTTACTATGATTTGTACACCCGCCAGCACGGGGTGGAAGAAAACCTCTTCCTGGCTCCGGGAGAAGGAGATTCCGTCGCTGTCAATGGCAATGGCGCAGAAGCCAAGAACGGCGACGTGAAGGCGAGCGACGCCTTACGAGTTCTGAGAGGAGAGATGCGGTAGTTATGACGAGCGTACCAGTGACTTCGGCGGCAAGGGACACTGCGGCCATCCGAACTGAAAATCTCTGTCGGCATTACCGGATGGGCGACACCCTGATCCGCGCCGTCGATGGCGTTTCCATCGAGATTCCGCGCGGGGAATTTGTCGCCTTGCTCGGCAGTTCCGGTTCCGGGAAGTCCTCGGTGCTGAATCTGATTGCCGGACTCGACCATCCTACGTCAGGCACCGTTGTCGTCCAGGATCGTGATCTGTCGAAGCTCTCGCGGGAGGAACTGGCCAAATACCGCCTGCGTGTTGTGGGAATGGTCTTTCAATCTTTCAACTTGATTGCAAGCATGACGCTCGCCGAAAACGTGGAACTGCCTCTGCGATTCGCCGAAGTGGAGCGCAGTCGCCGCGACGCTCTGGCACGGGAAGCTTTGGAGCGTGTCGGTTTGCAGGCGCGCACCCATCACCGTCCCACCGAACTTTCTGGGGGCGAACAGCAGCGCGCAGCGCTGGCCCGAGCGCTCATCAACCGCCCTCAGCTTCTTCTGGCAGACGAGCCCACGGGAAACCTCGATAGTCACACCGGGACAGAAATCATGGACCTGGTGCGCGAATTCAATGAGCAACTGGGCATGACGGTGTTGATGGTGACGCATGAGCGTGCACTGGCCGAGCGCTACGCCCAGCGCCTGATTTTTCTGGCAGACGGAAAACTGGTGGATGACCGAGCCAATGTACCCGACGCACTGGCTTCAGCGCACGAGGGACGTCTATGAAACTTCCCGATCTCACCGAGCTCGCCCTGCGCAACCTGCGCGAGTCACTGCTGCGAAACTCGCTCACCACCGTTGGCATTTCCGTTGGAGTCGCATCCCTGGTGGCGATGCTGTCGCTTGGCATTGGCTTGCAGCAACTGGCATCTCGCCGGCTGGTAAAGTCTGGCTTGTTTGACACGGTCATTGTGACCTCGCGTCGTGAGTTGCGCGGCATGGGGCGTGAAGAAGAACGAAATGGACCGACGCCCGGGGAAAGCCGCGTCCTTGACGAACCCGCGCGCCAACAAATCGAGCACCTGCCGAACGTCCTCGAAGCCTACCCTGACATCCGCTTCGTTACTGAACTTCGCTACGACGAGAAACCGCACCTGACCACAGTTTCCGCGCTTCCCGCTTCGGCACAGTCGAATGACGCATTCGAAAGCATGCAGGGCAAATTCTTCTCGTCGGATACGGCGGCTGAGGTAATCCTGCAGAAATCTTTTGCCGAAGAACTTCTGGGTAAGACTCCTCCATTGGGCGCGCCCGATCCCGATGTCGCCGATCTGGCAAAGCCTCTGCTCGGCAAAGAACTGCTCATGCGCTACGCGCAGCGCCTTACTACGCCGTCGCGCCCCACTCCGCTCCAACCAAGCGATTCGCCTTCCGGCGACAGCCTCTCGTCGATGGGTTATTCCGTAGTCTCGCGCGAGCAGGTACTCACGATCGTCGGCGTTTCTGATCTTGATCCCGAGAGCATGCGCGGTCCTACTCGCGCAAAAGTTTTCTTGCCTCTGAAACTGGCGCAAAGCCTGCACGTCATGCAGCCCACCGATTTACGCGAGATCTCGCGTGCCGCCAGCGATCAGCCGGTATACTCCTCCATCAGCGTGCGGGTGAAGAATCCAGCGCAGGTGCAAACTGTCGAAGATGCCGTCAAGAAGATGGGATTCACGACCTTCTCTATCCTCGACGCCACGCGCAGCCTGCGCCAGTTTTTTGCCGTGCTCGATTTATTTCTTGGAATCTTCGGCAGCCTCGCTCTGGCTGTGGCATCGATTGGCATCGTGAATACGCTGGTGATGGCGATTCTCGAGCGCCGCCGCGAGATCGGCATCATGAAAGCCATCGGAGCCAGTGATGGTGACGTGAAGCGACTTTTTTTCGCCGAAGCCGGCGCCATGGGAGTTCTAGGCGGAGTGGTCGGCGTCGGCCTGGGCTGGACCATCGGTCGGGTAATCAATTTCGGAACCAACATCTACCTCCAGCGGCAATCGCTTCCCGCAGAACATTTCTGGGCTGTCCCTTGGTGGCTGGTCGGGGGCGCAATTATTTTTGCTGTTGTGGTGAGCCTGGTTTCCGGCTTGTATCCTGCCGGGCGCGCCGCCAGGCTCGATCCAGTGCAGGCGTTGCGCTACGAATAGACTGATCGGAATGAGATCCCCCCTCCGGCTGACGGCATTCGCCGCGACGCTTTTGTTTCTCCTTCAAGCCGGAAGTTTCGCCTCGGCTCAGAGCCGGATCGACTGTAGTGCTCTGAATAGCAAAATTCTGAGACGCGTGGTTCGCTATTGCGTCTACCTGCCCTCAGGGTATGACGCAACTGCTGGGCAGCCGCCACGCCGCTATCCAGCGCTCTATTTTCTCCATGGCCTCGGCGACAACGAGCAGACACTTTTCAATAGCGGCGGCTGGACCTTGCTCGACGATCTGCGCCGCCAGCACAAGATGGGAGACTTTCTCATCGTTGCTCCCGAAGGCCGGCGCAGCTTCTATATCAATTCGTCGGACGGATCGGTTCGTTACAGCGATTTCCTCCTGCAGGAATTTCTGCCTCACATCGAGAGTCATTACCGGATTCGCAGCGGCCGCGAAGGCCGCGCCATCAGCGGTATTTCCATGGGAGGCTATGGCGCCCTGCGTTTAGCCTTCGCCCGTCCGGATCTGTTTTCGGCCGTCAGCGCGCAGAGCGCCGCGCTCATCACCGGCTCACCCCAGCAATTGGATACTGCAGAACAATCGGGGGCGCCGCTGGGCAGCGTGCTCGCAGCGGTTTTCGGAAATCCGATCAATGTTCCTCACTGGAACTCGAACAATCCGTTTCTTCTAGCGAAGAAAAACTCCCCTGCTCTGCAACACGTCGCGATCTACTTCAACTGCGGCCAGAACGACAATTACGGCTTCGAAAAAGGAGCGGCCCTGCTTCACGAGCAACTGCAGAAGCAAGGCGTGAAACATGAGTATCACGCCTATCCCGGCGATCACAGCCCCGTCTATTTCCTTTCACACTTCGAGGAAGTCATGGAATTTCACTCCCGCGCATTTCATCTGATCCCTTGAAGAAAGAATCGCTGAAGCGGCCGGCGTCTTCCGACCCGCGAAGAGAGCTTGTTTGCTGTAGTAAAGTAGAACTTCCGGAGAGTTGGCCGAGTGGTTGATGGCACCGGTCTTGAAAACCGGCATACCCGAAAGGGTATCGGGGGTTCGAATCCCTCACTCTCCGCCAGTCTTCCTTCCGCCCTCCGTGGCGGAGCGCTCCGCTGAAAATAGCGGTCAAGCTCACAGTGCGTTGTGATGGCGCTCACAAAAAACGCGCAATGCGTTTGTATTTTAAGACACTCTTCGTCGTTCGCCGACTCCTAAGTCTCTCCCGTTCAACGATTTAGCTCTCGGCGCGGCAAAATCGCCTCGTGCTTCTCCTCACGATGTTCTGTGATCCGAATCACACCACGGCAGCGCGCTTCCCCCGCATAATCACGTCCTACGCTGAACACCCGGAGTGATCGTTACTCCTTGGCTGGGGGATCTCGTGGCAAAAGGACGTGTTTCAATCGTTGTGGAGCGCTGCAAAGCCTGTGGCTTCTGCGTGGAGTTCTGTCCCACGCACGTGCTGGCGCTCTCATCCGCCTTCAACTCGAAGGGCTACCATCCACCGCACGTAGTGCATCCGGAAAAATGCAGTGGTTGCGACTTGTGCGGTATGTACTGCCCGGATTTCGCCATTTACGGAACGAAGACTGCGGTCGCGAAAAATCCGGAAGCTGGCGCCCAGAAAACCAGCGGAGGTGAGAAATGAAAGCCGACCCGCATGGAGTACTGACCGGCACTCACTTTATCGACGGTGACCACGCCTGCTGCGAAGGCGCGCTCGCGGCTGGAGCGAGATTCGCCGCTGGATACCCGATCACGCCCTCTACCGAAGTCGTAGAACGCTTTGCAGCGCGAGTCCCAACGGTCGGTGGAACGTTCATCCAAATGGAAGATGAACTCGCCGCGTCGATCGCGCTGCAAGGCGGTGTTTGGGGCGGTGCCAAGGCATTCACCGTGACCTCCGGCCCGGGCTTCTCTCTGATGATGGAACATATCGGCTACGCCGCGATGACAGAAACGCCCTGCGTTTTCGTCGATGTGCAGCGTGGCGGGCCGTCCACCGGACTGCCGACGCTGCCGGCGCAGGCCGACATGATGCAGGCGCGCTGGGGATCGCATGGCGACTACGAGATCATCGCCCTCTGCCCGAACTCGCCGCAGGAATGTTTCGATCTCACGATTAAGGCCTTCAATCTGTCCGAGGAATTCCGCGTGCCCGTGATGTTCATGATGGATGAAGTGGTCGGGCACATGACCGAGAAGGTCGTGATCCCGCCCGCGGACCAGATCGAAGTCGTGCCCCGCAAACACACGCGCAAGTCGGTCGAAGACTACCTACCCTACGGCACCAACGGCGACATGGTGCCGGAGATGGCGCATGCCGGCGAAGGCTACAAGTTCCACGTCACAGGGTTGACGCACGACGAGCGCGGCTATCCCAACATGACGCCGCAAACGCAGGACAAACTGGTGAAACGCTTGCAGAATAAGATCCGCGCCGCCGCCGACCGCATCTGCCTGTGCGAAGAAGATCGATTGGACGATGCCGACGTAGTGGTGGTTTCTTACGGAATTACGTCCCGCGTCGCCCAGCGCGCGATCGACATGGCCCGCGAACGTGGCCTGAAAGTCGGCAAGCTTCGGCTCATTACGGCCTGGCCTTTCCCAGACAAGAAAATTGCCGAATTGGCTGGCCGAGTGAAGGCCTTTGTCGTGCCTGAACTCAACCTGGGGCAGATGGTGCGCGAAGTCGAGCGCGCCGCCGGCGGAAAGGCCAAGACCCTGGCCATCCCCAACGCCGGAGGCGGAGTTCACAATCCTGACGAAATTCTTAATGCCATCGTGGAGGCAACCCGATGCTGAATGTACCTGACGACACCGTCAATCCCGTAGAACCGTTTCTGCGCACCGATCGCATGCCACACATCTGGTGTCCCGGATGCGGGATTGGCACCACAGTAAACTCCTTCGCCCGCGCGCTGATTGAGTCGAAGGTCGATTTGAATTCACTGGCGCTCGTGTCCGGCATCGGATGCACCGGCCGCGTGGCCGGATATGTCAAGCTTGATTCCTTCCACACCACGCACGGCCGCGCGATTCCCTTCGCGACCGGCCTGAAGCTGGCAAATCCCAAGCTGAACGTTGTGGTTTACTCGGGAGACGGTGATTTATCGGCAATCGGCGGCAACCACCTGATCCATGCAGCCCGGCGCAATATCGATCTGAAAGTCATCTGCGTGAACAACCTGATCTATGCGATGACGGGCGGTCAGACCGCTCCGACCACACCCGGCCACGCAACAACGTCGACCAATCCTTACGGTACGTTCGAACCGGCATTCAACCTGCCGCATCTGGTCGAGGCCGCGGGCGCGGTCTACGTCGCGCGCTGGACGACTTTCCACGTTAGGCAGCTGGCGCGATCCATTAGCGAAGCGTTCCAGAAGAAGGGATTCTCGTTCATCGAAGTGATTTCGCCCTGCCCCACGCTCTACCAGCGGCGCAACAAGATGGGCGACGGCCTCGACACCATGAAGTACTACAAAGAAAAGAGCAAGATCAAGAACGGCGCGTCCACCAGCGAAGTCGGCCTGACGCTGAACGGCGAGATCGCGGTGGGCAAGTTCGTGGATCGCGACCGTCTCGATTATCAAACGATGATGCGTGCGCAATATGTCGAGTCCTTGGGCGAGCGTTATATCGAAGAACCGGAAATGGAGTGCGTATGCGGCTAACGGAAATTCGAATTGCAGGTTTTGGCGGCCAGGGCGTCATTCTCTCAGCGATCGTACTGGGCAAGGCAGCGTCGATCTACGAGAACGGCTTCGCGACTATGACACAGAACTTCGGCCCCGAGGCTCGCGGAGGCGCCTGCAGCGCCCAGCTGGTCGTATCCGATACCCCGGTTCTTTACCCGTACACGACGCAGCCCGACATCATGGTGATTATGTCGCAGGAGGCGTATAACCGCTTCGCGAATGACCTCAAGCCCGGCGGGATGCTGATCATCGAAGAAGATCTGGTGCGCGTCTCCAACCTCAACCGCGACAAGAAGGTTTACAGCATTCCAGCGACGCGCTTCGCCGAAGAGTTGGGTAAGCGCATGGTGCTGAATGCGGTGATGGTAGGATTCTTCACGGCGGTTACGCAACTACTCGGCGCAGATGCCGTGCGCAAGGCGGTGGCGGACTCCATGCCACCAAATTTTCGTGAGCTAAACCTGAAAGCGTTCGAGAAGGGATACGAGTACGGGATCACTGAACTGTCCACATCACCGGCCCGGCCGGAAGTGGAAACTCTGGCGCTGGCGGAGGAATAGCGGCCCACTCCTTTTAGGCACAGGCCGTGCTCGACTGCTCTTCCACCACTATTCAGTGATGATGCGGTCCGCCCATTCGACCAGCGAGACAAACACCGCTGGACTGCCGAATTTCGCACCCCAGTCTTTCAAATCTGTTTCCGTGACCCCACGGGCCCGGGAACAGACTCCTCAAGAGAAGACCTGAATGTGTTTCGCGACAATCTTTTCCTGCATTTCACTCAGTGGCGGCCAACCCACCGGGAAAATTTGAGAAACGGTAGCTTTGCGCATTAAGTAAGTTGCCTCGCCAGTGAGGAAAATCTGCACTTCGTGACCAGCATCAGCGAGCGCCAACCCGTGGGCAAAGGGAAAAGATGCGCGCGTAGGATCGTCGGATCCCCAAGCGCTTTTGATCATGATTTTGAGGGTTTTGTGCCCCATTGATTCTTGTGCCCTAGCTGAGCCTAGTCCGAGCAACCCCAGGCCCAGAATCCGCGGGATCTTTGACAAAAGCTCTCGTCGAAACATGACGTCCTCCGAAAAATCCCCAAGGGTGAGTTCGAGAAGAATACATGTGATTGAGACGCTCGTAAAAGGGCGTCTCGTTCCACTTGTCAGTAAGCTGGAGGCGGTCAGGGTTCAGTTTTCCGCGCTGCCACCCAATAGTAATCCACGTGCTGCGGGGCATAGTGCCCGAGGAATGAAACACGGCGGCCTCGCGTCCATTCGGTTACATTCGACTTCCACGTTGTCGCAGCCACGAGCAGGTGCTCGCCCGCAGGAAAATTTCCGAGGTCATACCGGGCGATTGGCTGATCGCCATAAAACTGCAGCCCGTATTCCAGTTCCCGCGATGTGCCGCACACAGCCACAGGCAAAGGCTTAGTCTCGATGCCGGCCAGCTCAGTCGCCAACGAGCGTGCCGAAAGAGTGTGATCGATCGCAGGTCCTCCCCATCTCACGACCGCAGCGACCACCAGCACGACTGGGATCAACGTAACGAAGCGAAGCATACGAAATCCCACGCGGCTGACCAGGGTCAAAGCAATCGCCGTGGTCAGTGCAAAAAATATTCCTAATGCAACGAACATCGGCCTGCCCCCGGGCAGCCGATGCTGCCCAACCACGTAGCCGATCAGCAGCGCAGGAACGATCGTCGCAGACGCTACGAGCGCATGTACCACGGCTAGCCACTTCGGAACTGAGGAGTCTCGTTCCATGTGTTGCCGCAGATAGTCCGCCAGCAGCACCGCTCCGGCTGGAATTGCCGGCAGAATGTAGCCGGGAAGCTTCGATTGGGAGAATGAGAAAAACACGAGTGGCACAACGACCCAGCAGCAGGCGAAGAGCTTGAACTGCAACTCGTAATCTGGCTCTTCCGAAGGCGCATTCCGTTCCGCCCACCGTGCCCGCACCGGCTCAATGAACGCTGCGATCACGAAGATGGTCCAAGGAGCGAGCGCCAGCAACGTCACCGGCAGGTAGTACCAGAAGGGCTCGCGATGATGGTAAAGGTCAGTGGAGAACCGGGCGAGATTATGTTGGAGAATGAATTCGCGGAAGAACTGCGGG
>Ga0307474_10002208_pt1 | contig 13991 bp, 14 predicted proteins | sample atmos_gasesECM1C_2_FD_203312 | JGI IMG/M metagenome (GOLD analysis project Ga0307474, IMG submission 203312) | Hardwood forest soil microbial communities from Morgan-Monroe State Forest, Indiana, United States - atmos_gasesECM1C_05 | ecosystem: Environmental > Terrestrial > Soil > Temperate... | reverse complement strand
TAGAGGCCGTTAAACCTTGCGAGCCCTTGGGAATTTGCAGTCTTTAGGCCGTGATGCTGACTGCTCAGCCAGCTGTGTAGTTCGGACATGCATCATCTCTCCCCACGAGAAGAAACGGCCGACCGCAACGCGCACTGACGCGGTCACTCCTAACACCTGCCGTACTGGTCTTGATCGTAGGCCTGCAGGATGCGGACAAAATCGGCCATGCTGGATCGATCCTGGTTTTCGGCCGTAACCGCAACCTGAGTGTCGGACGCAAGCCGGTTCCTTTGCCAAACCCGGAGCAGGAGATCAGCGATGTTTTTCATGGCGTGCTCTCTGGAGCCAACTGTGGCAGTGGAGACTAATTACCGGAGTTGCAACGTGTCGCTCGATCAAGAGAAGGGGCGGCGGGCGCTACGCCGCCGACCTTGTCCTGCAACTGCCGGCTCGGAGCCGGTTCCGTTGCTTTGCACTCCGCATTCATAGGTAGCCCTGAGCAGCGGGTCGACGCCATTGCGCGCGGGTATGAAGTGACCGTACTGAGGTAGGCTCGGACTAGTGAATCGGGATAAGTCGACTAAGCGTTGGTTTAATCACAGCTGAAATGTCCGCTTCCGGGGCTGGACAGGACCAGGGGGTAGGGCAGGTCGTACTTCCGCCTTTGAATCCTTAGCTGACCTAATGCGAAGTCTGGATGGACCAATCAGTTTGCTTGTTGAAGGCCACGGGCGCGTTCTTGGACAAAGACGGTAAGAACGTTCCCGGCGCGACAACAGCCTTCAAGACGGTGACCCGTTTGAACGTCACGTTGGGCCATGCTCGATATATCCGGCAAGCAGGCTGTCGAATACGGCATCGTACCGATCGACGTGATGGCATCGATGTCGGGGCTCGAGTTTGTCCGCGCGATCTTCGCCAGACGATTGCCTGAGCCGCCGATCATGCAGACGGTCGAGCCGTTCGACTGCACGGTCGAACCGGGCGCCGTCGTGATTCACAGCGTGCCGGGTCTGCGCCATTACAATCCGATCGGCTCGGTGCATGGCGGTTATGCCGCGATCCTCTTGGACTCCGCGATGGGGCTCGCGGTGCAGAGCACGCTGCCCGCGGGCACTGGCTACACTACGCTGGAATTCAAGATCTCATTCGTGCGCGGCTTGAGCGAGACGAGCGGCGTGATCCGCACCGAGGGCCGCGTGCTCAACGCCGGCCGCCGCGCCGCTACCGCCGAAGCGCGCATCACCGATGCCAGGAATCGGCTGGTTGCGCATGCGACGACGACGTGCCTAGTGTTCGAATTTCCGAAGGGAAGCGCGAAAGGCTGACGTTGAATTGGAAGCTGGGCAAGGCGGCTCTCATGCCGCTGGCGCCAAGGACGTCAGAGTTTGCGTAGCAAGGAACGGCCGATTGCATTTCGTGACAAATCCCAACCCCCAGGATCAGGCTGTCCTTGCCTTCACGAAAAGCATTAGCGGACGTTTGCTGAGGCTTACACATCAGCTTCTGATGCCGTTGAGGCTCCTCCACCCGGCACGCGCGTGGCTATGGATTTGGGAGCTGCTCGGGCTCCCACGATCTGGAGGAGCTAGCCATGCATGGGGTCACGACAGTTGGTCTGGACATCGCGAAGTCGGTTTTTCAGGTGCACGGGACTGACGCCACCGGTCAGGCGGTAATCCGTGGTCACGTTGTTTGAGAAGTTGCCGCCGCGCCCGGTGCGGTTTTTAGAATGCCCTCAACAATTTCCTTGGAGAGGGCTACCCGCTACTCTTGCTCAGGCGGGGCCGCCGCTGCCCTCAAGCCGCCCGTACGCCCCATAGCCTCAACCATCTTGGTTGATCGCGCCGGCTCTGGATTTGTCTCAGTCGCAACTGCACTGCTTACGAGGCCATTCTGCACCGGTTTGAGCGTGAATTCGACCATCGCCGCATTGGGACTGCCCGGCTGAGCAACCATGTCGGCGGTGACGAGATTGGTCAGTCGCAATTCTTCCCGAGACAGTTCATGCAGATCTTCCCACGGCGGCACGTTCAGAGACAGCGACAATAGATCACCTGTGCCGCCCATGTCGAAGGTGTATTTGGCGAGCCGCCCGATATCGCGTTCCACTATCATCAGATCATCGGCGCTGTAAGTTGCGGCTCGGGCATGGTTGGCGCGGTCGCCCATCCAGATCTGGTGCACACGGACATGCGCCTGTTCCGGCACGTAGCGCGACTTGCCTGACAGCAGGAGAAAGACGCACATGGATTCGCAGTAAGCCTCCGGCGATACACTGGCGCGCTCGCCGCGTGGGGTAAGTACGCTCACTCCGACAGTCGTCAGCATCCCGAGTTCGCGGAAGCGCCGTCCGAGCGCGATCGAGTCGTTGACCGAACCGCCGCTGGAGTCCAGGACGATGGTTGCACCGCCGAGCTGTCGGCCGCGCGCAAATTCATCGAAATCCCTGGGACTATCGTTGGTCACGACGCCGACGGCGCTGACCCAGCCGCGGCAATTCGGCTCGCACGCGACCCAGCTGAACTTCATCGGCAATTTGTGTTCTTCGAGGGCGACGTTGGCATCCGCCGAAACGCTCAGCATGGCCACCAACGCGATGCAAAGGGCGGCGCCCTTGAGCAGCACCCAACCTCGGATTTCCGCCCAACGGGCGCGAGCAGAGGCGAGATCGGAGCTGCCGGCGCACCGCAACGATTCGGCCCGCGAGATTGTCGCGAGACGGATCGAGCGCAACACGGCAAACGGGAACACCCCTATCACCACCATGATTCCTAACCTCGGCCGGATTTCGGGTGGGTCTAGCCGCGTCGGCGACTGCCTACATACGCAGGCGACAACTTGGCCGGCGGTACACCCTCAGAATCGAAATTTAGCCAGGGCTGATGCTTGGCGCGCCATTTCGGGCCGGGGCCACGCATGTAGTGCAGCTCAGGCCGGTAGCTGTTGCGCACGTCCAAGATCAGGTTGTGAACGGCGCTGGCGAAGCCGGAGGCCGACTCAGCCGCCTTGCGAGCAAAACCTGGTGATGCGATTGCACCTGTGAATCTCATCGCTGAAGTCCTCCTGTTGTCTTGCCGCTCGATATCGGCGGGTTGTACCCCAAAGCCTACGCACAGGGAGATGGGCCAAACCATTGCACAAGAGGCTGATCCGTACCGACATTTGGTTGAGAGGAGCATACCTAGGTTTAGGATCGGCCACCTGGGCCTTGTGATGGATACGTCGCCCAGGGAACATCGGTCGATCGGAGGGGCGACGTGGTTGTTCTGAATGCGCTCGCGACGTCGCAAAGCCATCGCCAAGCGGCACTCGAATTTTCTTGCTGCGCTGAATTCGAAATTATGATCTGACGATCAGTCGCCGGAGACGGATCAGTTTCTGGATCGAGCCGGGCTAAACCTGCTCGGAGCTTCTCGGTGCGGTTCTGCACTCTCCCAAATTCGGCCACGGCGCTCTTGTGCTGCAGAAACCAGCTCTGGTTCTTCCCGGTCCTAGATCGCTCGAACCAGACCAATGCCAGGGCCGACAAAAAAGGCAGGCTTTGAATGAGCAAGACTGCGGCTAACAGGTCGGACTCTAAGTATCGATGGAAATTCGTCGCATAAACAGTGACGCTGCCAACGAGCATAAGCATACCGAGAACTGCTTCGGGCATCGCGGCGAAGGGTGCGTGAAGAATGGTGCCGTTGCCTTTCCTTGTACGATGAAAATAGTTAAGCGCGGCTTTGACCGCTGCACTCGCCACTGTCCACTGAACTGACATGGCCATAACCATTGCGCCGACCATCTGCCGATACGGAATTGCGACCCGCACCCTGTACGAAGAGGCAAAGTGCGCAAGTGAGATGAAGAAAGCGGCGAGAATTGGTAGCGTCAACAGTGCGTCCGGAATTGCGACGGCCTGAAAGACAACAAAGGGAACCCAGATCAGATTGAGAATTGCCGCAGCGATCGCAATGATATCCGCTCCGAACCAGGTCAGCCAGCCAAACAGGAATTCCCGTTTCTGATCGCGGTCGAGCCCGCCCGCGCCTGGCAAGAATTGCCGCCAGTGCTTCTTGATGATTTGCACCGCGCCTCCGGCCCAGCGCGATCAGCAGCATTTCTGAGCATGGCCGCCGGATGACTGGCCGTATTGTACAATTGTGCGCATTCCGGCTTTCGCTCAGTCCGCAATAGCTCAACCCCAAGAGCACTATGATGGCCTCTTAGAGCTGACTTGGATCACCGGGCACATCCTCAAGAAGGCACAATCCTTCCAGCGACGACACTCTCATCCAATATTGCGGCAGGCATGTGCGGCATTGTTGCGGTCACGCGCTGACCGATCACAATACAGGTGCTGCATGTCTGAAATCGTCGTGACCAAGAAACGAAACGCCGGCGCCAGCGCCGTCGTTCCTCGGCTTTTTGTGCTTGAGCTGAACGCCGGTTGTATTCACTCCATGAATTCGGACGGTTCCGATCGCAAGACCGTCGTAACGAATTGCCACCTGCCGGACGGCATCGTCGTCGATGTGGATGCCGGCCATATCTACTGGACCAACATGGGGATCCCGAACCTGAACGACGGATCAATCGAGCGCGCCGATCTCGATGGTAAGAACCGCAGGACAATCGTCGCACAGGGACAAACCCACACTCCGAAGCAGATCATTCTAGATAAGAAAGGCGGCAAACTCTATTGGTGCGACCGCGAAGGCATGCGAGTCATGCGCTGCAACCTCGACGGCTTGCATCTGGAGACGCTTATCGAAACCGGCCACGGCGAAGCCGATAGCCGAGATCAGAGGCGATGGTGTGTTGGCCTTACCATCGATCCGAAATTCGGAAAGATCTACTGGAGCCAAAAGGGTCCAGACAATGCCGGTCTCGGCCGCATCTTCCGCGCCAATATGGAAATTCCAAAGGGCCAAACGGCCGCGGCGCGAAACGACATCGAGATTTTCTTCGACGCTCTCCCGGAGCCTATCGATCTCGAGCTCGACCACAAGAGCCGCGTTCTCTACTGGACCGACCGCGGTGATCCTCCGCGAGGCAACACAGTGAATCGGGCCGCAATCGACGACAAGCCTGTCGAGCCGCAGGTTGTGGTGACCCATCTCATGGAGGGGATAGGAATCGCGCTGGACGTTCCAAACGACCGCATGTTCGTGACCGACTTCGCCGGCTCGGTCTATTCCGCGCGGCTCGATGGATCCGACGAGCGAAATTTTCTCTACGCGCAGGGCAATCTCACCGGCATCGCTTACGCCGAAATCCCGAAGGAGGAATGATATGTCGCAAAGCAAGCCCATCCGCAGGATAGGCATCATCGGCACGGGCGTCATCGGCGCAAGTTGGACCTCGCTGTTCCTTGCCCACGGCCTCGATGTGGTGGCAACCGACGTTGCACCAGGCGCGGAAGCAGCATTGAGGCGATTTGTCGCGACGGCTTGGCCCGCGCTGCAACGACTCGGCCTCGCACCCGGTGCTTCCCAAGACCGGTTGTCATTTACTTCAGTGCTTACGGACGCAGTCAAGGATGTCGATCTGGTTCAGGAGAACGGACCAGAGAAGATCGAGTTCAAGAAGACCCTCTATCGCCAGCTGGACGAGTTGCTGCATCCCAGCGTCATTATCGCCTCGAGCTCGTCGGGTTTGACCATGAGCGAAATCCAGTCGGCGTGCGAAATGCATCCCGACCGCTGCGTGATCGGCCATCCGTTCAATCCTCCTCACCTGGTCCCGTTGGTCGAAATCGTGGGCGGAGCCAAGACCTCGGAGGCGACGATTCAGCGCGCAGCGGAATTCTATGCGTCGATCGGACAGCGGACGGTGCGCGTCAACAAGGAAATGCCGGGCCATGTCGCCAATCGCCTGCAGGCGGCGTTGGCGCGCGAAGTTTATTACCTTGTCGCAGAAGGCGTGGTGAGTGCCGCCGACGTCGACACTGCCCTGTGCTGGGGCCCAGGCCTGCGCTGGGGCATCATGGGCAATATGATGCTTAACCATCTCGGCGGCGGTAAGGGCGGCATCGAGCACTTCTTCCAGCAGTTCTCCGGCCCGATGACGGCCTGGTGGAAGACCCTCGGCTCGCCGGTGCTGACGCCGGATGTGCAAAAGAAGCTAATCGAGAGCGTCCATGCCGAAGTCGGCTCGCGCACCGTTGACGAGCTGGAGGCGGAGCGAGACCAGGTCCTGCTCGGGCTGCTTGAGATACGCAACAAGGTTGCCAAGCCGAGCCAGCCGAAATCGAAGGCAGCCGTAGCGTAAGACCAGGCCGCCACCATCATCCATACGACCTCAACTCACGTCACCAGGAGTCCCAAATGCCGACTGCAGCCACAGTAAGCAAGATCACGCCAAAGCCGGTGCCTGTACCGAACGGAGACTTCTATCAACTCATCGACCTTCTCAGCCCCGAGGAGAAAGTGGTCGTCAAAAAGGTGCGGGCCTACATGGAGACCAGGGTCCAGCCAATCATCAACAAGTACTGGGCCGATGACGCGTTTCCGTTCGAGCTGCTGCCTTCGTTCAAGGAGCTTGGTATCGGAGGGCTTGGTTTTGAGGGCTATGGCTGCGCGGGAGGCAGCCAGAAGCTATTCGGATTCGTCGCGATGGAGCTAGCCCGCGTCGATGCATCGATCTCGACGTTCTTCGGCGTACACAGCGGCCTGGCTATGGGCTCGATTTATCTCGACGGCTCTGAAGAGCAGCGACAGAAGTGGCTTCCGCAGATGGCCCGTTTTGAAAAGATCGGCTGTTTCGGGTTGACCGAGCCGCTGGTCGGTTCCGGAACGAGCGGAGGGATGACCACGACCGCCAAGCGCGAGGGTGATAGCTGGATCCTCAATGGCCAGAAACGATGGATCGGCAACTCGCCATGGTGCGACATTTCGATCATCTGGGCACGGGATCTGACCGACAATCAAGTCAAGGGATTCATCGTCGAGAACAAGTCGACCCCCGGTTTCAGCGTCGAGAAGATGGAGCACAAGATCGCGCTGAAGGTCGTCCAGAACGGTCAGATCACGCTGAAGGACGTGCGGGTTCCGGAGGCGAATCGTCTGCAGGGCGGCAACTCCTTCCGCGACACCGCGCGAGTCTTACGGATGACGCGGTATATGGTGGGTTGGGCCTCCACCGGCATCCAGATGGGCGCGTTCGAAGCGACGCTCAAATATACCCAGGAGCGACTACAGTTCGGCAGGCCGATCGCTTCGTTCCAGATGGTGCAGGACCTTCTATCCAAGATGCTCGCCAACGTGACTGCCTGCCAGTGCATGATGCTCCGGCTGGCCCAGCTCGATGACGAGGGCAAGCTCGGCGACCACCACGCAGCGCTGGCGAAGGCGTTCTGCACGGCAAAGTCGCGCGAGACGGTTGCGTGGGGACGAGAACTCTTGGGCGGCAACGGAATCATTGCTGACTACAACGTCGGGCGCTTCTTCGCCGACGCGGAAGCTCTCTACTCCTACGAAGGCACTTATCAGATGCAAAATCTGATCGTCGGGAAAGCCATCACCGGCTACGGCGCCTTCGTGTGACATCCAATTGTGCCGGTGCTCCAGCGCCGGCGCCCTCCCAATGCAGGAGATACGATTATGGCTTCCGGAGTTGCACCATCCATCTCTTCGCCTGCAACGGCGCCCAGCTCTTTGCCCAAGGCGGCATTAGTGCTTGCGAACGTTCTGTACGAGAAGAAAAATTCGATAGCCTACGTAACGGTCAATCGGCCCAAGGTGCTTAACGCGCTCAATACGCCGACGTGGGCCGACTTGGAGACAGCGTTCCAGGACGCCAAGGCCGATGCATCCGTGCTGGGCGTGATTCTTACCGGTGCGGGCGACAAGGCCTTCATCGCCGGTGCGGATATCAGTGAGCTCGCCCATGTCGATGCCTACGGGGCGGAGCAGTCCAGCCGGTTCGGGCAGGGGGTACTGGATCTCATCGAAAACCTCGGCAAGCCCGTGATCGCGGCGGTGAACGGCTTTGCTCTGGGTGGAGGTTGTGAAACCGCCATGGCCTGCACGATGAGGATTGCGACGGAGCATGCCAAATTCGGCCAACCCGAAGTGAAGCTCGGCTTATTACCCGGAGGTGGAGGAACGCAGCGTTTGCCACGCCTGGTGGGAAAAGGGCGCGCACTGCAGTTGATCCTCACGGGTGAGACGATTTCCGCACAGGAAGCCTACCGCATTGGCCTGGTCAACGAAGTCGTTCCTGCAGCCAGCCTGATCGATCGCGCCGAAGCCATACTGAAGCAGATCGCGGCCAACGCACCGATCGCTGTGAAGTTCTCGCTGGAGGCCGCTAACAAGGGGCTTGAGACCAGCCAAGATCAAGGCCTCGCCCTGGAGGCTTCATTCTTCGGCATTTGCGCCGCCACCGAAGACAAAAAGGAAGGCACCACGGCCTTTCTCGAGAAACGCACACCGCAATTCAAAGGTCGCTGAAATCGTCCCGGGATAGTGATTCAGAAAGGACAGCCATGGCAAGCAACAACGTTTTCTCCGGACTGAAAGTGGTGGATTTGGCGAGCTTCATCGCAGGTCCCAGCGCCGCCGCGATCTTGTCCGACTTCGGCGCTGACGTCATCAAAGTGGAACCGCCGACTGGCGAATTATGGCGGCACGGACACCAAATTCCGCCGCAGCCGGCCTCGGAGGATGCTTACCCCTGGCACCTCGCTAATCGCAACAAGCGGGGCGTGGCGCTCGATCTGAAGTCTCCGGGCGCCCATCAGGTCCTCGAACGGCTCGTCAAATGGGCCGATGTTCTCGTCGTCAACACGCCGCACCCTGCGCGCAAGAAATTGAAGCTCGAGTACGACGATGTGGTGGGATGGAATCCGCGGCTCATCTATGCGGACATCACTGGTTTCGGCGACAAGGGACCCGATGCGAATCTCCCCGGCTTTGACATCACGTCGTATTGGGCCCGCAGTGGCTTGCTGTCGATGACGCGCGATGCCGGTGCGCCGCCGACCTGGCCAGTGGCCGGCAGCGGAGATAATGCCACCGCCGTCGGACTCTATTCTGCGATTGTCACGGCGCTTTATCGTCGCGAACGCACGGGTGAGGGGGCGCATGTCACCACCTCGCTTCTTGCAGAAGGCGTATGGTCCGCCAGCGTTTCCGTCCAGGCCGCGCTGTGTGAGGCGAAGTTCTTCGGGCTGCACGATCGGATGCATCCCGCGAACGCAGCAATGAATGTGTACCGTGCCAAGGATGACACATGGTTCGTCCTTATCGTGACGCCGGACAAGCTGGAGGCCGTCGCCAAAGCCATCGGCCGCCCGGATATTTTGACCGACCCCCGCTTCTCGGATCCGGCTAAGTTGACGGCGAACATGCCGCAGCTCACGGCGATCCTCGATGAGACCTTCTGCGCCCAGCCGATGGCACACTGGTACGATGTGTTCAACGGTGTTCACGTGACGTTTGGAGCGGTGCGCGGGCCGCAGGAGGTGATCAATGATCCCCAGCTGCGAGCGAACGACATCATCGTTCCGCTTGAGGGCGCCGGCGGCAAGCTGACATCGACGATCAGCAGTCCGATCCAGTTGCATGGCCTCGCCAAGGTGCCCGCCAAGCGCGCCCCAAAGATTGGCGAACACAACGAGGAGGTTCTGCAGCAACTCGGATTCAGCGCAGCCGAAATCGGCGGTTTGCGTGCAAGCGGTGCCATTCCCAAAGCCTTGGAAAAGGTAGCTTAGCCTAACGATACTGCCGCGGGCTCCGGCGAAATCCAGCAAAGGACATGACATCCATGACAGATGACATTGTTACCGAACGCATTGGAAATATCCTGCGCGTCCAATTGAACCGCCCGGCAAAGCGGAACGCGATGACGTCAGCGATGTACGTGGCGCTCGCGGACATTTTCAACGAGGCGGCGAGAGACGAAAACACACGGGTCGTCCTCTGGCACGGCGCGGGGGATTCGTTCTGCGCGGGCAATGATATCGAGGACTTTCTGAAAAATCCTCCGGGGCCAGGCGAATCGCCGCAGTCGAGCCTGATGAATGCATTGGTCAACTTCGATAAGCCATTGGTCGCGGCGGTCCGTGGTGCTGCGATCGGTGGTGGCACCACCATGCTGACACACTGTGACTTCGTCTACGCGGGCGAGAGCACGCAATTTCAGATGCCCTTTGTCAATCTCGCTGTCGTGCCGGAATTCGGATCGAGTTGCTCCATACCAGCGCGGATTGGTCACCTCCGTGCGGCAGAGCTGATTTTGCTGGGAATTCCTTTCGACGCCAGGCGCGCCGCCGAATTGGGGCTGGTCACTCAAGTCATATCGGACAAGGACGTTCTGGCGAGAGCCACCGAAACGGCCAGGAAGTTGGCAGCTAAGCCGGCAGGAGCCCTGCTAGCCACCAAGAGGCTCCTGACGCAGCCATTTCGTGAGCAGATCAAGGCTGCGATGAAGGCAGAGAACGAGGAGTTCAGTGCGCAAGTTCGCTCCGAAGACGCAAAAGAGGCGCTGACGGCATTCTTGGAAAAGCGCAAGCCTGATTTCACAAGGACCGTCAAGTCTCCAGCGGCCGCATAGGGACGAACAGACGATTTCGCTACGCGATCACCGCTATTGAAGTCATGGCGAGCCCTCAATGTCTCGCGCACGGCTGCGCGCTCATCAAGGAGGCAAATATGCCAGGCATCCACCACGTGACGGCGATCGCCGGCGATCCCCTTGAGAATCTGAGCTTCTACGCACGCGATCTCGGGCTGCGCTTTGTCAAGAAGACAGTCAACTTCGACGATCCATCGACTTACCATTTCTATTACGGCGACGAGATCGGTCGTCCTGGCACCATCCTGACCTTCTTCCCCTGGACAAACGCCCAGGCAGGCCAGCGCGGTGTTGGTGAAACGCGCCAGATCGCCTTCCGCGTCCCGCAGCGCTCAATCGGCTACTGGACTGAGCGCTTCATCGAGAAGGGAATTCCGTACCAGACGCTGGAGAAGCGCTTCGGCGAGTCCGTGCTGGCTTTCACGGATCAGGATGAGACGGCGCTCGCGCTCGTCGGCGTCGCCGATGCCGAGAATGTGCCGGGTTGGAGCAACGACGACATCCCCTCCGAGCATGCAATCCGCGGCTTGCACGGTGTGACGCTGCTTCTCCATAGCGCGGAGAAGACGGCAGCGATCCTGACCGATGTGTTCGGCTTCCGCGAGGTCGCTCGTGAAGGATCGGTGATCCGCTTCGCTGCGGCGGGCGACGTAAAAGGCAGCGTGGTCAACATCTACGAGGCCGCGGGGGTTTTGCGAGGACACCAGGGACGCGGTTCGGTGCATCACATCGCCTTCCGCGCTGCGGACGACGTACAGCAGGCGCAGATGACCGAAAAGCTGATCCGTACCCACGGCCGGCACCCGACGGAACAGAAGGACCGCAAGTACTTCCGCTCGATCTACTTCCGCGAACCCGGCGGCGTTCTGTTCGAGATCGCGACCGATATTCCCGGATTTTCGGTAGACGAACCGGTCGAGGCTCTTGGTCGGGACTTGGAGCTGCCGAACTTTCTCGAACCGCGTCGCAAGGAGATCGAAAGGGGGCTGCCCGTTCTCGAGAACGCTGGCGTCGTGACGAGCAAAATGATCAAGCGCTTCGTGCCGGCGAAGGGAACCGCGTCAAGGTAGGCAGGCCAGGAACCGTCACTGATGGAGGTGACTCGTGAACAACGTCGCCAATGCCGCCGAAGCTGTTCCGCACTTCATTCAACGTCGAGTCCTCCATATCGTCTTTGCCTCGACTAGCGGTCACACGGAGTACGTGGTTGATGCGCTGATCGATTCTTTGAAGAGCATAACGCCGGGCTGGGAGATCGAGGAAACGATGGCCGAGAAAGCGCAGCCACAGGATTTGTTAAGCGGAGATGTTCTCCTGCTCGCCTCCGCGACCTGGAATACAGGAGGCACCGAGGGACAATTGAATCCACACATGTCGGTGCTGCTCCATGACAAGGCGGAAACTCTGGACCTGGCCGGCAAACCGTGTGCGTGCATCGGGCTCGGGGACCATCGGTACTTCTACACGGCGCGGGCGGCGGATCATTTGCAGGACTACGTCAAGGCCCATCATGGTCGGCTGATCGTTCCAACGCTTAAAATCATAGATGAGCCATACGGCCAAGAGGAGGCAGTAAGAGTTTGGGGCAAGCAGTTGGTGGATGCTTCGAAGCCAACAGATGGGTGTTAGGCGATGTCCCGCATCTCTATCAAAATCGTCGGCGCTTCCGGACAGGGAATAAACTCCATTGGCGCGATTATCGCCAAAGGTCTCAAGCGATCCGGATACTGCGTGTTCGGCTACCGTGAGTATCCTTCACTGATAAAAGGCGGGCACGCGAGCTATCAACTGGACGCCTCGAATGAACGCATTTGCAGCACCGAAACGAAGGTGAACGTGCTTGTTGCGCTCAACCATCACGGTCTCGAGCTGAACATGGATGAGTTGAAGCGGGGAGGGATCGTGCTGCACGTCACGCCCGGCTGGCAGTTTCCGGAGCACCATCGGAAGCTGATCGCGGAGCGAAGCCTTCGCGTCATCTATTTCCCGGTTGATGACATTCTCAATCGCCTCGGCGCAAAGGCAATTCTGTCGAATGTGCTGCTAACCGCTTTTGTCTGGTCCATGCTGGACCAGGATATCGATGTCATCAAATCCCTCGTCGGAGAGAAGTTTGCGAAGAAGAAAGCTCTGCTCGAACTCAACATGCGATGCATCGATGAGGGATATTCCTTTGTCGATCCCGAGCGAGGAGCGATCTCTGTCGCATTGCCGCCGCCTGACAAGCGTTTCGCCAGCCACCTTTTGATTACGGGTAGTCAAGCGATGGGGCTCGGCGCGGTTCATGCGGGGGTGCGGCTCTACGCCGGCTACCCGATGACGCCCTCCAGCGCACTGCTGTCATTCATTGCCGAGCTCGAAAACAAGACTCACATGGTGGTCAAGCAGGCGGAAGACGAAATCACTGCCGCGCAGATCGTGAGCGGGGCAATGTACATGGGAACCCGCGCGCTCACCGCCACCTCCGGTGTCGGATTTGATCTCATGAGCGAGACGCTGTCGCTGAACGCCATGATCGAGAACCCGGCGGTGTTTGTGCTGGCGCAACGCCCCGGCCCGGCGACGGGCCTGCCGACCTGGACGGCTCAGGGCGGTCTCTTACAGGCCGCGAACTGCTCTGCCGGCGAATTCACGCGCTGTGTCATCTCTGTCAGCAACAGCCAGGACGCCTTTGATTTGATGCCGGTCGCATTCAATCTGGCGGAGCGGTATCAAATCAGTGTCATTGTTCTTACCGACAAGCAGATCGCCGAGGCACTCTACACGCAACGTCCCTACGATCTGGAAAAGGCCGAAATTGATCGTGGCAGGCTCGTCGTCGATCCCGAGAAGCTGAAAGCCCTGAAATCTTCTGATCGATTTGACCCGCACGCCCAGGGCGGCGTTTCGTTGCGATGGCTTCCCGGCAGCGAGGCGGCGACCTATTGCGCCCAGGGCGATGAACACAATTCCCTGGGCGCCGTGGATGAGTCCAGCCTCAATACCAAGCTGCAAATGGAAAAGCGATTGCGGAAGCTCCACGGATTAAAAGCGGGGCTTCCGGCACCTCATTTGAGTGTCGGCGGTCGCAGCGCAAAGACGGCCGACTGGATGGATGTAGGCGAAGAAATCGAGTTGCTCGCGATCGGCTGGGGAAGCACCGGTGAGATCTTTCAAGACGTCATGTGCAGCGATGAACTGCGAGGGCGGAAGATCGCGTATTTGCACTACACGTATCTCTGGCCGCTTCGCACCCAAGAGCTTCAGAGATTGGCCAAGCGGTCGAAACGCATTGTCCTGGTGGAGCAAAACTATCAGGGGCAGTTGGGCATGCTCATCAGGATGGAGTGCGGCCTGGATATTTCGGATAAAATTCTCAAGTACGACGGTCGACCGTTTTTCTACGATGAGCTTCTTTCGTCGGTGATCGAGAGATGTGCGAGCACCTCAGAAAAAGAGGCCGA
>Ga0307474_10002207_pt1 | contig 13995 bp, 12 predicted proteins | sample atmos_gasesECM1C_2_FD_203312 | JGI IMG/M metagenome (GOLD analysis project Ga0307474, IMG submission 203312) | Hardwood forest soil microbial communities from Morgan-Monroe State Forest, Indiana, United States - atmos_gasesECM1C_05 | ecosystem: Environmental > Terrestrial > Soil > Temperate... | reverse complement strand
AGGTCGGTGAGCCCGGCAATCTCATCATGACGGGCGGCGACAAATCCACCATGGATTTGGTGAAAGGCACCCAACGGGGCGTGCTGGTGACCCGCACGTGGTACATCCGCATGGTCGATCCGCAAACGGTGCTTTTAACCGGGCTGACCCGCGACGGCACGTTCTACATCGAGAACGGCGAAATCAAGTACCCGATCAAGAATTTCCGGTTCAATGAGTCGCCGGTCATCATGCTCAACAATGTCGAGGAATTCGGCAAGCCGGTTCGCGTGCAGCCTCAAGAAGCGCCCATCTTGATGATGCTGCCGCCGATGAAGCTGCGGGAATTCACGTTTACGTCCCTGTCGGATGCGGTGTAGCGATATTGCCTGTGACGCCGCCGGCCCAAGAGCGGTCCAATGCCAACGGCGGCCCGTATGACTTCTGGTTCACCCGGCTCATGTATGAGTCGGGTGACTGGAACGTCGATCAACGCATGCCATCGAACATCGCCGACACTTTGTTGCAGTACACGACGCTGCGCGTGGATCCCGAGGAGCATGTCATTCCGCTCGCCGATGATCGGATGATGACGGCGCCTTTTTGTTATCTTGCCGGCCATAAGCTGGTCGAATTCAATCCCGATGAGCGGCGCAATTTTGAGGCTTATTTGAAGAACGGCGGCTTCATCCTGGCCGACGATTGCAATCATGACATCGACGGCTTGTTCGCCAAGTCCTTCGAGCGCGAGATCGCATCGATCTTTGGCGCTGACCGTCTGCAAAAACTACCGAAAGATCACGCCCTCTACACCAGCTTCTTCAAGTTCGATGGGCCGCCGGCCACATCGATGGAGCTGAACGGATGGGGAGATGATCTCGTGCACGATTACCTGCGCGGCATCAGCTTTGATAATCGCCTCGGCCTGCTCTACAGCAACAAGGATTACGGTTGCGAGTGGGACTTCGACTGGCGCAACAAGCGCTTCAATGCGGATGATGTCACGAAGTTCGCGGTCAACATCGTCACCTACGCGCTATCGGCTTAAATCCAGTTGAGTATCCTTAATTGATACAAACAGTGTGCGAAGAGGACATTGCGCGTCACCTCGAGAAACTATCCCGGGTCCGCGGCGAGATCGGGAGAGTCATTGTGGGTCAGGCGGCAGTCGTCGAGCAGTTGCTCATCGGTCTCCTCGCAGGCGGCCACTGCATGCTCGAGGGGGTGCCCGGTCTTGGCAAGACGCTGCTGGTGCGCGTGCTCGGGCGCACGCTTGCCTTGGATTTTCGCCGCGTGCAGTTCACGCCGGATTTGATGCCGAGCGATATCTTGGGCACCGAAATTCTCGAGGAGGATCACGGCACCGGCAAGCGCTCCTTCCTATTTCAGAAAGGCCCGGTGTTCACGAACCTGCTTCTTGCCGACGAATTGAATCGTACTCCTCCCAAGACACAGGCCGCGCTCCTCGAGGCCATGCAGGAACACACCGTCAGCTACGGTGGCAAGACCTATGCGTTGCCCGAGCCGTTCTTCGTGCTGGCGACGCAAAATCCGCTGGAGCAGTCCGGCACCTATCCCTTGCCCGAAGCGCAGCTGGATCGCTTCTTGCTGAACATTCGCGTCGAGTATCCGAGCGAGAGCGAAGAATTGGCAATTCTGGCGCAGACCACCGGCGAGGCGACCATCGCCACCGAGGCCTGCATGAACGGCGACGACGTGCTCGCCCTGCAGAAGCTGACCCGCCAGGTGCTTCTTGGCGAGGACCTGCTTGCCTGGATCACCACCCTGATACGCGCGAGCCGACCGACGAGTTCCTCGATCAAGGAGGTGAGCGAATGGGTACGCTGGGGCGCCGGACCGCGCGCGGGCCAGGCCTTGGTGTTGGCCGCCAAGGCGCGAGCGCTGCTGCACGGGCGCTTGGCGGCGACACGCGAGGATGTGAAGATTTTGGCGGGGCCTGCGCTGCGGCATCGCCTCCTGCTATCTTTCGCGGCAGAGGCAGACCGGCGCTCGCCTGATGATGTGATCGCTGCATTGCTGGATTCCGTCCCATACCCGTCTTAGATCCTGTGCCACACTGCGGCAGCAGATCTTTATGCTGATACCACCGGATATTCGGGCTCGCATACGCGGCTTGCGCTTCTCGAGCCCTCTGATTGCCAACGGCGCCGGTGCCGGGCAGCACTTCGGCCGGCAAAAAGGCAGTGGTCTTGAGTTCGAGCAGTATCGTGCCTACGAGCCGGGGGACGAACCGCGTCGCGTGGATTGGAAATTGTACGGGCGCTCGGACCGCTTCTTTGTTCGAGAAGCAACCCGGGATAGTCCGTTGACCATTTGGGTGCTGATCGACACCACGGCATCGATGGCGCAAGCCGATACCGGTCGTGCCGATTACAGTAAGTTGGACGCGGCCAAGCTCTTGGCCGCGTGCCTCATCGAGATTGCCGTCATGCAGGGGGAGCCCGTCGGCATGTTCGGCATCGGAGGCGTCCTGCAGCTTGTGTCTGCCAACGCCGGCACGCGGCAACGCGACCGTCTGTTCGTGACGCTCGACGGACTTTCATGTTCTGGAGAATGGCCCAGCGAGGCGCGCCTACAGCTGCTCTGGGAACGAATCGCTCTGGATTCACTGATCGTCGTGATTTCCGATGGTTTCGATAGCTCGCTGCCGATCATCGTCGAGCGGCTCGCCGCGGCGCGCCGACAGGTGCTGTCACTTGGCATCGTCAGCTGCGATGAGCGCGATTTCCCGTTCGCAGGCGATTTCGTTTTTCGCGATCCGGAGACCGGCGAGAGACGCCGCGTGGACGGGGCGGCGGCGCGAGCGGACTTTTTACAACGATTCGCGCGGTCGCGACGCGAGCTTGCGGCGCGCATTGCGCGTACGGGCGCCCGGCATATCGAACACTATCTCGATGAGCCTGCAGATTTAACACTGCGCCGATTGTTGAGCGTCAATGCCAGGGGTCTGAGTGCCGGATGATCACGTTGCTCGCACCCCTAGGCCTGGCAGCGCTGGCGGCGATCGGGGTGCCGCTGGTCATTCACTGGATCGGACGTTCGGATCAACGGCTGGTGTCCTTCGCGGCAATGCGCTATTTGCGCGAACAGCATCTGTCTCGCGAAAAATCGCGCCTGCACGAACGTAGGCTGTTGTTGTTGCGGCTATTGTTGATCGCGGCCCTGGGCTTGTGGTTGTCGCTGCCCGTTTGGCGCGGGCATGGCGAGCCGCAGCCGCCGTGGATATTGGTGGCGTCCGGAGTCGATGCCGCCGCCGCCCGCAATAGCATCCCCGAGCAGGTCGGCGAGTGGCGCTGGCTCAGCCCCGGATTCCCCTCGCTCAACACGGCTGGGGCGCCTCATTCAGGAGAGCCACTGATGAGTCTGCTGCGAGAGGCCGACAGCGTGCTCACGCCCGGCACCGCGATGATCATTGTGGTTCCCAGTTATCTTGACGGTCTTGACGCTGAGCGATTGCAATTGCGGCGCCCACTGACCTGGCACCTGCTCCCTGGGGCAGCTCCCGCGGCAACGACCCCGGCGTCGCCGACGCCCTTGGCCGTGCGCTACGATCCTGCGGATGCCTCGGAGCTACCCGTAGCCCGAGCGCTTGCCTCGGCTTGGGCAGCCGGCGGCACCGTTCTCCCTGTAGATATCGCGACCTGGGACAAACCGCTGCCGAAATTGCCGGCGTGGCTTATTTGGCTCGGCGCCGCTCCACCCAAGAGCGTCAATGACTGGGTTCGCGAGGGCGGTCGGTTGTTGATATCGCGCCAGTCCACCAGCAAAGATCCTGTAGTCCTGGCCAATGACGATGGAACGGCCGTATTGCGCGCTCGCGTGCTGGGAACCGGGCGTCTCTTGAGTCTCACCGTCCCTCTGAAGATCGAGGATCTGCCCGCCCTGGCGGCACCGGACTTTGCAAAAACACTCGCGGCAGAGCTGCAGCGTCCAACCTTGGCGCCCGGCCGCGCGCCGGCGGCGAGCGTCGCGCCCTTGCAGCTACCGACGGCATCGCGGCTCTGGGGTCGGCCACAATCGCTCGCATCGTATTTTGCGGTTTCGATCGCCCTCCTGTTCCTGTTCGAACGTCTTTATGCGACTCGCCTTCGCGCGCGCGACCGAGCGCCGTCTGGCGCATCGGCTGGGGCGCGCAGTTGAGTTCCGCACGCCTCGCTCAGGTGCGCCGCGAGGTTCAGGCTCGCGCGGCGGGGATTCGGACGTTGTTGCTGCTCCCAGTGGTCAGTGTGTGCCTTGCGATCGTGTATCGGAATTGGGGACCCCGCTGGACGGCCGTTTGCGTGGTGCTGTCGCTGCTCGCCGCTGCAGCGTGGATTGTACGAGCCATCCGCGCCTACGATGCCCGTTGGTTGACACGGCGCATGAACAGCTCAGTACCGGCGTTCGAAGACAGCGCCGAACTCTTGGTGAACGGCGGCGGCACTCATGGACTCTCGCTCGGCGCGTTGGCTCCGCTGCAGCGGGTCCGCCTGCAGAAGCGCCTGCTGGATGCCAACCTGCCCGATCTGCGGCCCGCCTATCCGCGCCGTGCACTGCTGATCACTTGGACCGGCGCGCTGCTGCTCAGCTTATTTCCGCTGATCGCGCCAAATATTCTGCAACGCCTGAGCGCACTGGCGCCATCGCAATCGCAGGCCGCACCAGGCGTATCGATCGCGGCGAAGCTGCACATCACACCCCCGCGATACACCCAGCTCCCCGTACAGGAGCTAGCCTCGCTCGATGGGCAAGTTCCCGAAGGAAGCCAGGTCGCCTTCGAGCTGCGTTTCGGATCGAATGTGACACGTGCGGCAATCGTGTTTGACGGTGCGGACCGCCTTGATCTTCATCGGGATGGCGAATCCTGGAAGGGCGATCGAGTGTTGATGGCCCCCACTCTCTTCCGCTTGCAACTCGAGGCAGCGGACTCAGAACTCGCGGCGGCCGCGCAGCCCCTGCATCGACTCGATGTTATCCCCGACCGAGCGCCCGAAATCATCGTCCGCTCTCCGGAACGAACTTTGAGCCTCGCCGCACCCGGTCAGAAGACTTGGGATTTGGTATTTGATGCAAACGATGATTACGGACTTGAGGCGGCGCATCTGTCGATCGCGCATGCCCAGGGAACAGGCGAAAACATCAAGACGACGCAGCAATCTCTCGAACTGGAGGGCAAAGGCGATGCGCGTCACCGGACATATCGCAAGTCGTTGGATCTTGCGGCCATGGGATTTGCCGAAGGCGATGACGTGATTGTCCGTTTGAGCGTCGCGGACAATCACCCCTCGCACCCTAACCTCACCCAGAGCGAAAGCCTCATCCTGCGGTGGCCGGCGCACGTGGAAGCGCAAAGCGTCGGAATGGAGGGTCTGGTTCAAAAGACCCTGCCGGCCTACTTCGCAAGCGAGCGGCAAATCATCATCGACAGCGAGGCCTTGCAAGCGCAGCGCGCTGATGTTGAAGCAAAACGCTTCGCGTCGCGTGCCGATGAACTCGGCGTGGAACAAAAAGTGCTGAGGCTCCGTTACGGAGAATTTCTCGGCGAGGAGTCCGAACGTAGCGCACAGCGCGACGAGGATACGGTCGCTGTCTCGAAGAGTTTTGGCGATGCCGGCAACATCACCAGTGAATACGGGCATATGCACGATCGGCCCGAGGCTGCGACTTTGTTCGATCCGGAGACGCGCCGTATTTTGAAGGCTGCGCTGAACGAAATGTGGCAGGCGGAACTGCATCTACGGCAAGCCGCCCCCGATGAGGCCCTCCCTTACGAATACAAGGCGCTCGACTACATCAAGCAAATTCAGCAGGCCGAACGGATTTATCTGGCGCGCGCCGGGGTGCAGTTGCCGCAAGTCGACTCGGAGCGACGCTTGACCGGTGAACGGGCGGGATTGAGCGACCGCGAGCTATTGGCATCGCGGCAAACCACTGACGATTTGACGGTTTTAACAATGTGGCAAAGTTTGCACGGCCTAGGCACGCCGGACTGGTCCGGCTTGACCGCCTGGGCGCGCCGGCATCAAGCCACCCTTCCCGACGCACTCGGACTGCTGGCGAGCATCGACCGTCTGCAACGCGACCGAAGCTGCACCTCATGCCGTGACGATCTCATCAAAATGCTATGGCCGCTGCTACCGCGACCCGGAGCCGCCTTGCAACCGCGTCGCGTGCCGGATGCCCAAGGTAAAGCGTACTTAGAGGCCCTCGCCGCGCCTCCGGCTCCGGCTCCGGCGCCATGATCCTCGCCGTCCCAGACGCGCCGCTTTGGGTCGCGGGCGCTTTGAGCTTGGCCACCGCCGTGTCGAGCTGGCGCAAACTCGTCCGAGGTCAGCGCGATCTATCGCTGTGGTTGCAAGTACCTGCTGCTGTGCTTTTGTATCTTGCGTTATTTCCTCCCCCCGTTGGCCTGCGCCCCGATTCACTCACGGTGATGACACCGACCGTCCTGGTCTCGCCGCCGAGCTCAGTGCCGCACGACGCGTCCATCATTGCCCTACCGGGAGCGCAAGCGCCCGTGAAGGGCGAACCGGTAGCTGACCTTGCCACAGCGCTAAGAGCGCACCCGTCGGTCAACCGGCTGACGATTGTCGGCGGAGGCCTGCCCGCGCGAGACCGCGAGGCCGCGGCCGGTCGCACCATCGCGTTTCTGGCTGCGCCCGATTACGGACTGCTGGAATTGCATGCACCCAACACGGTGCCGCTGGGTCGGCAATGGGCATTGTCGGGACGAGCGGCTTCGAGCACGCGTCGCGTCGAACTGCTGGATCCCTCAGGAAGCATCGTCGATCAGGCTGACGTTGACTCAGCCGGGCGCTTCAAGTTGTCGGCAGGAGCGCGCGGCATCGGTAACACGCGCTTCGAGTTGCGTGTGCTCGGCGACAAGAACCCCCTTCAGGACACCCTCTCGATCCCGCTTACCATCGTCAGCGGTGAATCCATTAGCGTCATCGCGCGCTTCGGCACGCCAAATCCCGAGCTCAAATACTGGCAGCGCTGGGCGCTGGACGCAGGCTTGAACGTCGCTCTTTCCGCAGGGTTGTCCGAAGGGGTTAATCTGAACGCAGGCGATGTACACCTGACGCCTGCAGCGCTCTCGCACACTGATGTTGTGATGATCGATTCACGCGCTTGGGCTACGCTTGAGCCAAGCGAGAAGTCCGCGCTGCGGGCTGCCGTCGATCAGGGTCTTGGCTTGCTTCTGCGAGCGGATGCGCCGTTGGCAGCACAGTCGATCACCGACTGGGGCGGCTTGGGCTTCAGCTTGTCGGGCACTTCGGCGCCGACCAGCGTCATCCTCGATCAGTATCTTAACCTGCGCGATCACACCCCCTTCACCGCGGCGGGTGCGACCTTCTCCCAGCCGACCGGCGCTGTGCAATTCAAGGCCGATGATGGCACGCCCTTGGCCTGGTGGCACGATCAGGGTCGAGGACGTGTCGCCCTGTGGCGTCTCATCGATAGCTATCGGCTCACGCTATTGGGCGATCAAGACCGATATGCGAATCTTTGGGCGAGTACGCTGGAAATGCTCGCACGGCCGCGCGCGCCGCCGCCTCCCGGCCCGCAACTTCCCGAGAACAACTGGGTCTTGGAGCGCGCGGTATTCTGCGGCCTGCGAGGCAGCGCCAGCGTTCGTGCGCCGGACGATCAATGGCTGGCATTGACGGTGGGTGCCGATGCATGCGCCGCCTTTTGGCCCGCCGTCCCGGGCTGGCACAGCCTAAAGAGCGCGGGCGCCGAGTGGCCGTTCTATGTACGCGCCGCCGATGATGGCCGCACGCTGCATGCCGCCCTGAATGCGGGTGCAACCTCCGCGCTGCTCAGCCCCATCCCCAACGCATTGCAAATCGGCGCACCCGCGGCTGCGCCTGCGAAGACTTTACAGACCCCCATGGCGAGCTGGCCATGGTTTCTCCTCTGGCTCGCGGCGACCTCTGTCATTTGGTGGCAGGAACGGCGTCAAGACAAAATCGATCGAAACAGGGCCGGCTGAGGATGCGCCGACGCAGCGCGGGCTCGAGCCGATCTCCATCACATGCCGAGGCACCCGGCGAGCTCCTAGTTTTTGGCAATTCCCGCCAGAAAACTGGAAACATGCTCGTTTAAGAATTTTCCGTCCGCCGGTGATGCGCCGGCGCCGGCCGGATGCCCCCAGAGAGAGGGAATGATCGTCAGCGTGCAATGGGGAATGAAGGCGGCTTCATAGCGCGCATCGGTCACCGGAAAGTACAGGTCCGTTTGCGAGGGCATGTACAGCACCGGTACTTTGATGGAGCGCAGCGCCGCCTCGACGTCTTTGAAGGGCGGAGTTTTGCCGACGTCATGGGTTTCCCAGGTGCGCATGTGCAGGATCAAATTATTGGCGTCGGCGCCGGGAATGAAATTCGTTCGAAAGTGATCCACCACCTCATCGAAGGTTTTGCCGAAGGAATCATTGGTCCGCCACAGCTCCTGGCGCCACCACTCCTGCGAGAACAGCCAACCCGTCCATACCAGGGAGAATGCTTGAATACCCTTGGTCGGCTGAGTGGTGTAGTCGCCGCCGTTGAACACCGGGTCCGCGGTCAGGGCGGCAATTTGGCCTTCGAGCCTGACGACGCCGTGGCCATAGGTCTTGGCCGTTCCCGAGGTTGCCACGATGCCGTCCATATAGTCCGGATAGCTCACCGCCCATTGGAACGCCTGCTGCGCGCCCATGGAGAATCCGATGACGGCGCGCAGATGCTGCACGTGCAGCTGTTCGGTCAGCATTCGGTGCACGGCCTCGACGTTGTCGCGGATGCTCGTGACGGGGAATCGCGGTCCGTGAAACGGTTCCGGCGTGTTGCTGGGCGAGGATGAGCGGCCGTTGCCGAATAACTCACTGGTGATGAGAAATAACTTCTTCGGATCCAGCGCCTTGCCGGGCCCGATCAGCCAACCATAGCCGTGCATCTCCGCCATGTAGTGCGACGGCAGGAGGATGGCGTTGTCACCTTTTGCGTTCAACTTGCCATAGGTGCCGTAGACGATGTGCGCCTCGGGAAGCACGGTGCCGCTCTCCGTCTTGAAATTCTTGATGATGAATTCGTGTTGGACCGGCTCCGCGTCGGGGGCGGCCTGCGCCCGCACCAGTTGGACGCCGAGTAACGCGATGATCAGCGGAATAAAACGCACGATGCTCTCCCAAGAAAAGGAATTATTTGAAAAGATATTGATCGGATCGGCGTGGGTAATCGCGGCCTCGATCGGGGCGGTGCATTCACTCCGACGTGCGGGCACCGTGGGCTATCTGTCATAAATACACAATTCCCTCGATATAATCCACTTCCATCATCTGAGCACCGATACGGCCATGGGCCAATGGAAGCTGGTGACGCCTGGGCCCCTGCCGGCGAGTGCGTGGCTGCTGGTTGGGGGCCTCGGCGCTCTATTTGCATTTCGCCGCCGCGCGATTCAGGGATGATGGCGTAAGCCCGCGACCGCCGGACGGGGCTGTTATCGGTGCCCACGAGAAGGGCTCGATGTTCGTGAAGTTTGCGATGCGGCGTTGACCGCAACGGGCAGCCCGGCGTTAAATATTGTTCCAGGCAGTCAGCCGTAGCATCGGAGAGTCAGCCATGCGCAGCATCGCGTTCGCCCCGGCATTCCTGATCATTGGCTCGTTCGCACTCGCGAACGGCGCGCCAAGGGTCGATCTCGACCGACCCGGCGTTTTAGACGAGCTAAAACAGCTGCATCCACAACGTTACCAGGGCGTTAGCGCCCTGCTTCGTGCCTCCGAGCACGCTCCGTGCCAAGGCAGCGAGATGGCGGTGCTCAAAACCCGTCTCAACGTCAAAGATCTCAAGTGCGGCATGATGCTGTTCACGAGCTATCCGGCAAAACGCCACGTGAGTTTTGAATTGGACGGTGTCAACTACGAAGCGACCGTCGAATTCAAGAACGCCGAAACGGTACAGCCTGTATCTCTGGTGACTGTCCGCTAGTCACCAAGGAACGCATAGGTCAAGGACCACCGGATGCGGCGACTGGGCAGCCCAAGGTCCTAATGAACCTTGAACTGCTCCAACATATTGGTTTCGATATCGGTCCTTGAAACCGATCCGCCCCACGCTGTGTTTTTGTAATAAAGTGCCTTCAAGAAAGCCAAATCACCGGCCGTTATCGCAGTCGGCTTTTCACGGGCGCCACAGCTCGATGACATGAGGTCCAAGATAGAGGGCAGTGGATCGCAATGGTCCGGCAATTGAATCACTGACAAGCTCATTACCGCCAAGTAGTCGGCGATCGCGCCGATCGGAGTGCCCACGATTTTCCTAACGTCCACGATTAGAACGGCGGCGCCAATCCCATTGGTATCGCCGCCACCGTTACGCGGAAAGATTTTTGGCCAGATGGGCAGAAGATTGACGGGAAGCAGTGCAATCTCGGTATTTGAGACCCTCGCCCCTCCACGCGTCGTGAAATACCATCCCTGAATCGCGTGATCGTTGGTGTATGCGACGAGCCGCTTGATCGCTTGAAAATGATTGTTCCGTTGGAAATATTTCTCGGCCCAACTCACGATCCCCTGCATTGCCTGTTCCGGGTTATCGGTGAAAACAACGGTGACATTATCCAAGCATTGCGGATCCGACTGCACCGGCGCGCCCACGTACTCCGCCACGGCGCGTAGCCGCGATGTCACGAAGGCGTTGTAATTCGCGCTGAGCCCGGTCGTGGCCGGGCAGATGCTTTGCAAGCCGCCGCGCCAACGCCCAAGGTTGCGGCTTACGGTAGTGGTGAAGTCATGGGTCGTGGCATGGTGATCGACAAATTGACTGAGGCTGTTCCCGGCCAATTCCGCGTCGGTGGGCGGTCTGGCGGCGGTAACGGCGATCTCGGGAAGTTCTGTCTGCGAAACGGGTGCAGCGTCAGCAGTTGCTTGGGAAGAGGTGTCCACCGATGGTCGGCCCGCGCCGTTCGGCGCGCCCATTCGCGCCAGGGTCCCGAACGTTGGCCCGGCCGCGGCAATTGCAACCGTGGCAGTGCCGGCCTGCGAATACGCCAACCCTGTCCCCTGCAGCAACATGGCCATCGCCGCTCGAACGGTATAGGTTCCGTTTACGCCGTTGGTTTTCAGATTCGAGACCGCCGCATCTGCGGCTGCCACCTGCACACCACTTTGACTCGAGAACTCGATGAGGGCCCTCGGCAGCGGCGAGGCAGCAATATGGAAATTAATCCGGCGATCCATGATGTCGTCTGCGCGCGCCGCCGCGTGCCACGCCACCACGGCCACGAGCATCAACCGCGCGACAGTTCTAGCTCCGGATGCCATTGCGCGTGCGCGACCTGATGAGCATTCCATCCGTTCCTTGATCGATGACTTCCACAGCATATATTTGCTCCAATGCTTTGAACCAATCGCGAACTGTCCTCGGCGACACCGTCCCGGTAAATCGAGTTTGCTGCAGCGCCGGGGCTACGGCGATGTGTGTTGTGGAGTAGCGATTGATGACCCCGACAACATCCTCTAAGGATTCGCCCACGAATTGCAGTGTTCCGCCGCGCCATGCGCTGGCCACTTTCGGATCAACGGTGCCGACACTGAACTGGTGGGCTGATTTGGAAAATGTCACGCGTTGGCCGCTATCGGCGCGAATGATCTCAGTCCTTATGCCACCTTTGTCCATTTTCTCCGCGTCGGACGACACCTTGATGCGACCTTCCATCACGGTCACCGCCGTTGCGTCGGGACTGATCCGCACATCAAACTCCGTGCCGACAGCCATCACCGTCAGGTTGTTGGCATGAACGATAAACGGCCGTATCGCATTGTGCGCAACCTGAAAGAATGCCTGCCCGCGGTCCAGCCGCACATCGCGTTTCGCCAGCGTGAAATGGGTAATGACACGGGAGCCGGGTGCCAAGTCAAGGTGCGATCCGTCGGCCAAGGTGGTGCGACGTTGCTCACCGATGGCGGTATCGAGCACCTGCTCATCGGAATAACGCCAGGCGAACCACCCCACCACACCGGCAAGGAGCACAACACTTGCGGCCAACGCAAGCAGCCTATTGCGATGTTTGAGGCGATTGACAGCTGCGGGTGGCTGCAAGGTCTTCGCCTTCATTTCCGGGAACGCATTCCATAGGCGCTGCATTTGCTCGAATGCCGGCAGATTCATCGGATCCGCTGCGCACCATTGCATCCACTGATCGGCAAGCTCTTCCGCGCTCGACTCGTTCAACCGCTGCACCCATTCGCCGGCATCCTGCAGTCGCGCAATCTCAGGTGCCGTCGGGTCTGACTTACTCACAAGGACACCCTCTGTCGTACTTCATCGACTGCCATTCCATCCAATCGCAAGTGGCAATAAACCATGGCGTACGTTACGTAACGCCGCACCATGCGCTCGGAAATACCCAAGCGCAGGGATACGTCGCGCTGCGAAACTCCCTCAAACCGATGGAGATTCATTACCTGCTGACACTTGACGGGCAACTCCTGCAGAATCCTCAGCAGCTGGTCGGCTTGCTCACGCGCCAGTAGTTGTTCGGCGGGGTCATCCAACTCGCCGCGGGTAGGGTTCAATTCTTCGAATAGCTGCGGCTGCTCTTCGGAGCGCTGCCGCACCCGGCGGTGCCGCAGACGGTCAACGGCAAGATTGGCGGCAGTCTTGAATAGATACGCGCGCAACAATCCCGGTGCGCCGGGCTCGTGCAATTGCAATACCCGGACGTAGGCTTCCTGGGCAACTTCCTTCGCCTCCTGCTCAGAACCGAGGCGAGACCTGAGGTAGCCCACCAGCATTCGATTGTGCTCGCGAAACAGCTCCGACACGGCAACGGTCGTCGATTCCCCATGCGATTCGACCTCATCGCAGGGCATCGGCTGCTGCCGGTCCGCATCTTCCATTCGCCCATGACCTCCGTGGGGGATTACACCCCTGCACAAGATAACGTTTGAGCGCCGATAACCGGAACCGCCTCATCCAGCGGGCTCGCACTGCACAACGTCATTAAACTTTGTCCCCAGCGCTGCCTAGGCTGCTCTCAGAATCTCATGTTGGAACACGGGAACGGCGCGATCTGAGAGCATTGACTGGAGTTCGATGATCGATCGACCCTGCGGCGTCAGCCACGCGTCGATGTGTTCTGGCTTGAGGTTGATGATGCAGCGATCGTGACCGGCGGCCGCCACATCGGCAGGGGGTTCATCCGTGATGGCGGCAAAGCCGCGAAGGTCAGGCTCTTGCGGATCCGTCCACTGTGACCAGAGGCAGGCGATGTACATCGTCTGCGCCGGTTCAGGTTTGAATTGCAGCACGACATTTTCTTCGTTCTCGCCGGCGAGTAGGCCGCGATGTTCCATGATGTGGCGTTTGACGTTCTCGAAAAAGCTTTCGACGACCAGGATGGCGTGATGGGAGCCGAATTGCTCGCCCCAGAATTTCTCGAGGTTGTCCCGCCGGGCGTTGTAGAGACCGGGGAATTGCCGGTCAATGAATGCGGGCTTGCCGGCGGGGCGGCAGTGGTAGCGCATGGGGGTGAGCAGATTCCGGCCGCCCTGCTTGACGATCACTCCCGCATAGACGAAAGGAAAAATTCGGTCATCTTCTTCGTTGGGTTCGGAACCGCGCAGGCGGCTCAATTTCGTTGAGAGAGTTTCGATCTTCGTGGTGGCGATGCGCACATCTTCCCGCGCCTTCTTGGTTTCCTTCTGTTTGAGCGACCGCTCCGCGTTGACGACACGCGTCTTCTGAGTGAAGAGGTCCTTCTCCATCTTTGAGGCGACCCTCGATCGATGTTCGTCGATCGCGCCCTTGATGCGGCGTTCTTGATCCGTCGCGGGGTCGTCGAAGTTGGCTTCAAAACCGCGCGAAATATTTGTGCCCGGATCATCGAGGCGCCGGAAGAAGAGCCGTTCGACTTCGCCGTAGTCGATCCGGATGCCGAGCTGACGGCTCAACTTGCGCGCCATTTGGACGACTTGGGCGGAATAGCACATGCGTCCATTCTACTATGGGCGAAGGCTCGCCCTAAGAATCC
>Ga0307474_10002206_pt1 | contig 13997 bp, 10 predicted proteins | sample atmos_gasesECM1C_2_FD_203312 | JGI IMG/M metagenome (GOLD analysis project Ga0307474, IMG submission 203312) | Hardwood forest soil microbial communities from Morgan-Monroe State Forest, Indiana, United States - atmos_gasesECM1C_05 | ecosystem: Environmental > Terrestrial > Soil > Temperate... | reverse complement strand
ATTTTGATGGGGCGTGTGTGTCTGACGCACCACTTCGCCGCGTTCCCAGGTGGAACCCGCGGGTCCGACCCGTTCGCATCATTCTGATGCTTCTGCGTCACAGACCCTCATGGTGAGGAGCGCCAATGGGTCCGCGCGAAGCGCGGCGCGATGACAGGCTCCGCAGCGTCTCCGGACGACGCTTCGCGTCGCCGGGAGAACCATGAAGGCCCGGATCTCGCCCGCGGCCATCCTTCGAGACGCCCGCGTCTCCGCGGGCTCCTCAGGATGAGGGTGGAGTGTGTTTATAACACAGTAGAACTAACGATCCCATCAACGCTTTCTTAAGTCTATCAGCCCTTACTAAGTGGTGAAGAGCCGAACCGGTTTTGGGGGACGGCAAGCCTCTCACACGCTCGAAATTCCATGGCAGCCCAGCAAATTCCATCCGGAAAACAGGGTTTGCGGGGTGGTGCGCGCGGATTAAGCAATGGCGCGGAGCGGCTGCGCGTTCGAGAACGCCGCGGCGGGCGCAGGAGTTTCGAGCGTAGGAGTTTGAGGCGCCATGGGTCGGCGACCGTCCAGTTTTCATTTGCCTCGCGAGTTTGTGCGGGGTGCTGCGGCATGAGCGCAGGCGCATCACGCCATGTTCCCGTGTTGCTTCGCGAGGTGCTCACGCAGCTGGAGCCGCGCGAAGGGGAGGTCTATGTCGATGCCACCTTCGGCGCCGGCGGCTATAGCCGTGCGATTCTCGAGACCGGCGGTAGCCGGGTGGTTGGCATCGACCGCGACCGCAACGCCATTGCCGGCGGGTTCGATCTGGTCGAGCAGGCCGGCGGCCGGTTGACGCTGGTCGAGGATCGCTTCTCCCATCTGGCCGAGATTTGCTCCGCGCAGGGTCTTGATGCCGTGGACGGCGTCGTGATGGATGTCGGCGTCTCCTCCATGCAGCTCGACCAGGCCGGTCGTGGCTTCTCGTTCCGTCTCGATGGGCCGCTCGACATGCGCATGGGCTCGTCCGGCGCCAGTGCCGCCGATGTGGTCGCGCGCGCCAGCGAGGCGCAGCTCGCGGACATCATCTATCGCTTCGGCGAAGAACGCCATTCACGCAGCGTGGCGCGTGCCATCGTGGCCGCGCGCAAGGAGGCGCCGATCACGACGACCCGCGCGCTCGCCGATATCGTCGCGCGCACGGTGCGCTCCAAGCCCGGTGATATTCACCCGGCCACCCGCACCTTCCAGGCCTTGCGCATCTTCGTCAATGAAGAGCTCGACGAACTGCAGGAAGCGCTGGAAGCGGCCGAGCGCGTGCTCAAACCCGGCGGCCGGCTCGTGGTGGTGTCGTTCCATTCGCTGGAAGACCGCATCGTCAAGAACTTCCTGACTGAGCGCAGCAAGACCGGTGGCGGCTCGCGGCATCTGCCTGACATCGCGAAGTCCGCGCCGAGCTTCACGCTCCTGACCCGCCGCCCGCTGGTGGCGGGCGATGAAGAGACCGCCGCCAATCCGCGCGCCCGCAGCGCCAAGCTGCGCGCAGCCGTGCGCAGCGAAGCCGCCGCGCACCGGCCCGAGTCGTTGGCCCAGTCCTCAGGCTCTTGGCCGCGGCTGGCCGATGTGATGCGGGGAGGCTAGGGCGATGCGGATCCTCCACCTCCTCGTGATCGGCGCGCTGGTGTTCGCGGCCGCCTATGTCTACCGCATCAAGATGGAATCCACCGCGCGCACCGAGCGCGTGCTGAAGCTGCATGCGGAGATTCGCGAAGAGCGCGACGCGATCGCCGTGCTGCGCTCCGAATGGGCCAAGCTCGACGCGCCGCTCCGCCTGCAGGGTCTGGCCGAGCGCCATCTGCCGCTGAAGCCCATCAACGCCCGCCAATATGACGACCTGAAAAACCTGCCCGAACGCACGCCGGCCCTGGTCAAGCCCGGCGATCCCGATCCGATCGGATCGATGATCGCCACCATTGATGCGGCGGCAGATGCGGCCAGCGTCACCGGTTCGGTGTCGCGGCCGGAGAGCAAGCAATGACGGAAGCGGCACAGCCAAACGCAAAACCGGAAGCAAGACCTGAGCCTTGGCGGCGGCGGCTGATCCGCAGCCTGCTGTACGGGCGCAATGTCGATCGCGTTGCGAAAGCGCGCGCCCGGGTCGGCCTGGCCATCCTCGCCTTTGCCACGATCTATGCGGTGATCGGCGGCCGGCTCGTGATGTTTGCGATCGGCGCAGATGCGCATGGCGGGCGTCAGGCCGCGGTCCGCGACGCGATCGCGACCGCGCGGCCCGACATTATCGACCGTAACGGCGAGATCCTCGCAACCGACATCAAGGCGCCGAGCCTGTTCGCCGAGCCGCGCCACCTCATCGACACCGACGAGGCGATCGAGCTTTTGACCGCGACGCTGCCTGACCTCGACAACGCGGAAGTGCGCGATCGCCTGTCGTCGAAGAAGGGCTTCGTCTGGCTGAAGCGCGATATCACGCCGCAGCAGCAACTGGAGATTCACCGCCTCGGTATTCCCGGCGTCGGCTTCCTGCGCGAGAACAAGCGCGTCTATCCCACCGGCAACGAAGTCGCTCACCTGATCGGCCTCGTCAATATCGACAACCAGGGCATCGCCGGCATGGAGAAATGGCTGGACAATAACGGTCTGGCCGATCTGCATCGCGCGGGCTTTGCAACCGACCGCCTGCAGCAGCCGATCGAGCTGTCGGTCGATCTGCGGGTCGAGCATGCGCTGCGCGACGAGCTGCAAAAGGCGAAGGACAAGTTTCACGCCAAGGCGGCCTCGGGCCTCGTCACCAATGTCAGGACCGGCGAGGTCATTGCCATGGTCTCGTTGCCGGATTTCGATCCGAACAATCCGAAGGAAGCGCACGATCCCGACCGCATCAACCGCCTGACCACAGGCGTCTACGAGATGGGCTCGACCTTCAAGGCCTTTACGCTCGCCATGGCCCTGGACTCCGGCAAATACGACCTCAACTCGATGTGGGATGCCCGCGCGCCGCTGCATTACGGCAAGTTCGCAATTCACGACGACGAGCCGAAGGGCCGCTTCATCAGCATGAAGGAGGTGTTCACCTTCTCCTCCAACATCGGTGCTGCCAGAATCGCCTTGTCGCAAGGGGTGGACGCGCACAAGGCCTTTCTGCGCAAGATGGGGCAGCTCGAACGGCTGCGTACCGAATTGCCGGAGAGCGCGTCACCGATCGTGCCGCGGCACTGGGGCGATTTGAACACCATCACCATCGCCTTCGGCCACGGCATCGCGGTGGCGCCGCTGCAGGCGGTGATGGGTGTCAGCGCGCTGGTCAATGGCGGTTACCTGATTCCGCCGACTTTCATGAAGCGCAGCGAGGCAGATGCGATGCAGCTCGCCAAGCGGGTGATCAAGCCCGAGACGTCGGAGAAGATGCGGTTCCTGATGCGGCTCAATGCCGAGGTCGGCACCGCGCGCAAGGCTGATGTCAACGGCTATTACATCGGCGGCAAGACCGGCACCTCTGAAAAGGTCATCAATGGCCGCTATGCCAAGAAACGCGTGCTCACCGCCTTTACCGGCATTCTCCCTGCGGATAATCCTCGCTATCAGGTTCTCATCATGCTGGACGAGCCGCAGGCGCTGAAGGAGACCTATGGCTTCATCACCTCCGGCTGGAACGCCGTGCCGACCGCCGGCAACGTGATCTCCCGGATTGCGCCGCTTTTGGGGATCGAACCGCGCTTCGATCTGCCGCCGCCCGACCGCCTTATTCTTGCGGCATCAAAGACAACGCAGTAAGCACGGGAGTGCCGCGGCCCCGATTTGAGTCTCCGCGGCATTCGCCGTGCGTTCCCCGCGGCTTAACCCGCCGGATCTGGAAGATCATGAAGCTTGGCGAGCTTTTTGGCGCTGACGCCCGCATCGATTCGCAGGCGAAAGACCTTCATATTGGCGGCGTGGCCGTAGACAGCAGGGCCGTGAAGGCCGGCGATCTGTTTTTCGCTCTTGCCGGCCACAAGACCGATGGCGCGCGCTTCGCCGAAGCCGCAATTGCTGCCGGCGCGGTGGCGATCGCCGGCGAGCAGGCGCCGGCCAGCGGTTGCAGTGTTCCCTTCGTCACCACGCCGAACGCGCGGCTAGCGCTGTCGCTGGCGGCGGCGAGATTCTTCCCGCTCCAGCCGGCGACGATCGCGGCCGTGACCGGCACCAGCGGCAAGACGTCGGTGGCGGCCTTCACCCGCGAGATCTGGGCTAGCCTTGGCCACCTCTCGGCGAGCATCGGCACCATCGGCCTGGTGTCGCCGAAGCGAACCGTCTACGGCTCGCTGACGACGCCCGATCCGATCGCGCTGCACCGCCAGCTTGACGAGATCGCCCGTGACGGCGTCACTCATCTGGCGTTCGAGGCGTCATCCCACGGGCTCGACCAGTACCGGCTCGATGGCGTGCGCATTGCGGCCGGCGGCTTTACGAATCTTTCCCGCGATCACATGGATTACCATCCCGACGTCGCGCATTATCTTGCCGCCAAGTTGCGGCTGTTCCGCGAGCTGATCCCGTCAGGCGGGGCTGCGGTGATCTCGGCCGATCATGATTGCTCGGCACAGGTGCTGGATGCGGCGCGCGGGCGGGGCTTGCGGATTCTCGCGGTCGGCAGCCGCGGTGATGGCGCGGGCGAGGGCATCCGCTTGGTGGACGCCGAAATCGATGGCTTTGCGCAAAAGCTTGCGCTCGAACATCGCGGTCGAAAGTTTGCCGTACGGCTGCCGCTGGTCGGCCATTTTCAGATCGAGAACGCACTCGTCGCGGCGGGGCTTGCGATCGGGACTGGCAGCGACGCGGAGGCAGTATTCGCATGCCTCGAACGGCTGGAGGGCGCCAAGGGCAGGTTGGAGCGGGTGGGCGAACGCAACGGCGCACAGATCTTTGTCGACTATGCCCACAAACCCGATGCGCTTGCGAAAGCACTTCAGGCGCTGCGGCCCTACGCCAAACGCAGGCTCATCGTCGTGTTCGGCGCCGGCGGCGATCGCGACGCGGGCAAACGGCCATTGATGGGCGCGATCGCGGCCGAGAATGCCGATCATGTCATCGTCACCGACGACAATCCGCGCAGCGAGAAGCCGGAAGCCATTCGTGCCGCAATCCTGGCCGCCGCGAGGGGGGCAAAAGAGATCGGCGACCGCGCACACGCCATCCGCGCCGCGATCGACGATCTTGCGCCCGGCGATGCGCTGCTGATCGCCGGCAAGGGCCACGAGACCGGCCAGATCATCGGCGACCGCGTGCTGCCCTTTAGCGATCACGAGGCGGTGGCGGCCGCGCTTGCCCCGAGAGTTGCATGATGGCTCAGCCGCTCTGGACCTCCCAAGCCATGGCGGACGCCATGCGCGCCGCCCGCAACGGCACCTTGCCTGACGCGGTGACGGGACTGTCGATCGACAGCCGTACCGTCAAGCCGGGCGAGGCTTATTTCGCGATCAAGGGCGATGTGCATGACGGCCACGATTTTGTGAACGCAGCACTCGACGCGGGCGCGGCGCTGGCAGTCGTCGAAAACGCGCAGCGCGAAAAATTCGCAAGCGATGCGCCGTTGCTCGTGGTCGACGATGTGCTCGAAGCCTTGCGTGATCTCGCCCGCGCCGCACGCGCGCGGCTTGAGGGCCAGGTGATCGCGGTCACAGGCTCCGTCGGCAAGACCTCGACCAAGGAAGCCCTGCGCCATGTGCTCTCGGCGCAAGCGCCGACGCATGCGTCGGTGGCCTCCTTCAACAATCATTGGGGCGTGCCGCTGTCGCTGGCGCGCTGCCCCGCCGATATGCGCTTTGCCATCGCCGAGATCGGCATGAACCATGCGGGCGAGATCGAGCCGCTGGTGAAGATGGTGCGGCCGCATCTTGCCATCATCACCACGGTCGAGCCGGTGCATCTGGAATTCTTCTCCGGCATCGAGGCGATCGCGGACGCCAAGGCCGAGATCTTCGCCGGCGTCGAGCCTGGCGGAGCCGTGGTGCTCAACCGCGACAATGCGCAGTTCGCGCGATTGACCGAGCGCGCCAGAGAACGCGGTATCTCACACATCGTCTCCTTCGGCTCGGATACCAAGGCCGATGCGCGGCTCCTCGAGCTCTCGCTGCATGCGACCTGCTCGGCGGTGCATGCGAATATTCTAGGGACTGACGTGACCTACAAGGTCAGCGTGCCCGGCCGTCACATGGCGATGAACTCGCTCGCCGTGCTCGCGGCGGCCTCGCTCGCCGGGGCCGATCTCGCGCTGGCCGCGCTGTCGCTGTCGAGCCTGGTGCCGGCGGCGGGTCGCGGTGTGCGCCGCGTGCTGGACCTGCGCAATGGCGACGCGACCCTCATCGATGAAAGCTACAATGCCAACCCGGCATCGATGGCCGCAGCTCTCAACGTGCTGGGCCAGGCGGAAGTCGGGACGCGAGGCCGGCGCATCGCGATCCTCGGCGACATGCTGGAACTGGGCAAAGCAGGCCCCGATCTGCATCGCTCGCTGGCCGCTGCGGTCAATGCCAACAAAATCGACGTCGTCTATTGTTGCGGTCTGTTGATGCGCAACTTGTGGGACGCGCTGTCCCCGGGTAAACGGGGCGGCTATGCCGAGAGCTCGGCGGGCCTGGAAGCAGAGGTGGTCGCCGCAATCCGTGCCGGCGACGCGGTCATGATCAAGGGATCGCTCGGCTCAAAAATGAAGACGATTGTGAATGCGCTGGAAAAGCGTTTTCCCGGCAGGTCGGCTCCCGATGAAGCCGCGGGATAGGCGGAATGAATGTTCTACTGGTTGATTGAACTTTCCAATACGTTTCCGCCCGGCTTCGGCTGGCTGCGTACGCTCCTGAACGTTTTTCGCTACATCACCTTCCGCACGGGCGGCGCGGTCGCCACCGGTGCGCTGTTCGTGTTCCTGTTCGGGCCATGGATCATCGATCATTTGCGCATCCGCCAGGGCAAGGGCCAGCCGATCCGCAGCGATGGTCCGCAATCCCATCTCATGAAGAAGGGCACGCCCACCATGGGCGGGCTCATGATCCTCTCGGGTTTGGTGGTCTCGACCATCCTGTGGGCCAACCCGCTCAACCCTTACGTCTGGATCGTGCTCGCGGTAACGCTGGGCTTCGGCTTTGTCGGTTTCTATGACGACTATCTGAAGGTCACCAAGCAGACCTCCAGCGGTTTTGGCGGGCGCATCCGCCTCCTGCTCGAGGCGGTGATTGCACTCGCCGCCTGCTATGCGCTGGTGCGGCTCGGGCGCGATACGCAGTCGACCTCGCTTGCGATTCCCTTCCTCAAGGACGTGGTGCTCAATTTCGGTTGGTTCTTCGTCATCTTCGGTGCCTTCGTCGTCGTCGGCGCCGGCAATGCGGTGAACCTCACCGACGGCCTCGACGGGCTCGCCATCGTGCCGGTCATGATCGCCTCCGCAAGCTTCGGGCTGATCGCCTATCTCGCCGGCAACGCGGTGTTCTCCGACTACCTGCAGATCAACTACGTCGCCGGCACCGGCGAGCTTGCGGTTCTCACGGGTGCGGTGCTCGGCGCGGGGCTCGGTTTCCTCTGGTTCAATGCGCCGCCGGCCTCGATCTTCATGGGCGATACCGGCTCGCTCGCACTCGGCGGCATGCTTGGCTCGATCGCAGTTGCCGTGAAGCACGAGATCGTGCTTGCCGTGATCGGCGGACTGTTCGTGGTGGAGGCGGTCTCGGTGATCGTGCAGGTCGCTTCTTTCAAGCTGACCGGAAAGCGCATCTTCAAGATGGCGCCGATCCATCACCATTTCGAGCAATTGGGCTGGACCGAGCCGCAGATCGTGATCCGCTTCTGGATCATTTCGGTGATGCTCGCGCTCGCCGGCCTCTCCACGCTGAAGCTGCGGTGATGGCGTTGTCTCCAAGAGGTCGTCATTCCGGAAACCGCGCAGCGGTTATCCGGAATCTCGAGATTCCGGGTTCGGTCCTGTCGGACCGCCCCGGAATGACGGTGTCCCCACTATGACTCCCGTCACATCCTTCGCCGGCAAGAAAGTCGCAGTGTTCGGCCTCGGCGGTTCGGGGCTGGCGAGCGCCCGCGCGCTTCAGGCCGGCGGCGCCGAGGTCATCGCCTGCGATGATGGCGACGAGAAGCTTGCCGAAGCGGCCGCGGCCGGCATCGCAACTGCCGACCTGCGCACGATCTCCTGGGCCGGCATTTCGGCGCTGGTGCTCACACCAGGCGCGCCGCTCACCCATCCCGCGCCGCATTGGAGCGTGGGGCTTGCGCGCGAGGCGGGCGTCGAGGTGATCGGCGATATCGAACTGTTTTGCCGCGAGCGGCGCCGCCACGCACCGGATGCGCCCTTTGTCGCGATCACCGGCACCAATGGCAAGTCGACCACCACGGCCCTGATCGCGCATCTGATGCGCGTCGCCGGCTACGACACCCAGATGGGCGGCAATATCGGCACCGCGATCCTGTCGCTGGAGCCGCCGCGCAGGGGGCGCGTGCATGTGATCGAGATGTCGTCCTATCAAATTGATTTAACACCCTCGCTCGACCCGACCGTCGGCATCCTGCTCAATCTGAGCGAAGACCATATCGACCGTCACGGCACCATGGCGCATTACGCGGAGGTGAAGGAGCGACTTGTTGCCGGCGTGCAGCCGCAGGGGACTGCTATCGTCGGCGTCGACGACGGCTTCTCGCGCGACATCGCCGATCGGCTGGAACGCGCGGGCAAGCGCGTGGTGCGGGTCTCGGTCAGGCATCCGCTGCCGGACGGCATCTCAGTCGAGCATGAGACGATCCTTCGCACCGCGGGCGGGGCGCGCAGCGAGATTGCGCGGATCGGCGGCATCGGTTCGCTGCGCGGACTGCACAATGCGCAGAATGCGGCCTGTGCCGCGGCGTGCGCGCTCGCGCTGGGGCTTGCGCCGGACACGCTGCAGCAGGGCTTGCGCAGCTTCCCCGGACTTGCCCATCGCATGGAGCAGGTCGGCAGCCGCGGCAATGTGCTGTTCGTCAACGATTCCAAGGGCACCAATGCGGACGCAGCTGCGCACGCGCTGTCGTCGTTTTCCGACATCTTCTGGATCGCAGGCGGCAAGCCGAAACAGGGCGGCATCACCAGCCTTACCGGCTATTTTCCGCGGATTCGGAAAGCGTACCTGATCGGCGAGGCCGCGAAGGAGTTCTCGGCAACGCTCGGCGGCGAGGTGCCGCATGAGATCAGCGAGACGCTCGATGTCGCCGTCGCCAACGCCGCCCGCGATGCGGAAGCCGCAGGGCTCAAGGAGGCCGTGGTGCTGTTGTCGCCGGCCTGCGCCTCGTTCGACCAGTACCGCAATTTCGAAATCCGCGGCGCGAAGTTCCGCGAGCTGGTGCAGGCGTTGCCGGGCGTGAAGCCGGTGGTGTGATGATGACCGTCATGGCCGGGCTTGTCCCTGCCATCCACGTCGTGTCTCGCCGTCAGAAAGGCGTGAACGCCCCGGTCAGGCCCGGGCATGACGAGCGGAGGGCGCGGTGGCCGCTCACTAATACTTAAGCATTCCCTTAACCCTTCGGAAACCAACATCGGCGACCAATGGGGCTTACCCTTGAGCCCTGGGACCGCCAGATGCTTTCCCGCGAAGAACGCAATCCCCTTTCCGACTGGTGGTGGACAGTCGACCGTCCGCTGCTGGGTGCGATCATCGCGCTGATGCTGAGCGGCGTCATCCTGTCGCTGGCAGCGAGCCCGCCGGTAGCGGTCAGGATCGGGCTCGATCCGTTCCATTTCTTCAACCACCACGTCCTGTTCCTGCTGCCGTCCTTCGTGGTGATGATCGGGGTGTCTTTCCTGTCGCCGCGCCAGATCCGGCGCAGCGCGCTGCTCGTGTTCGCGGTCTCGATCGCGCTGATCGTGGTGACGCTCCTGATCGGCCCTGAAGTGAAGGGCTCGCGGCGCTGGATCACGCTCGTTGGGGTCAACATCCAAGCTTCCGAATCCGCAAAGCCGGCCTTTGTGGTGATCGCCGCCTGGCTGTTCTCGCAATCGACCAAGCGGCCGGAGATGCCGGCGACCTCGATGGCGCTGGTGCTTCTGATGATGCTGGTCGCGCTGCTCGTGATGGAGCCGGATTTCGGTCAGACCATGCTGATCTCGATGGTGTGGGGCGCGCTGTTCTTCATCGCGGGCATGCGCATGATCTGGGTGCTGGGGCTTGCAGGCGTTGCCAGCGCCGGCCTGTTCGGCGCCTACCTGTTGGTCCCGCATGTGGCCGGCCGCATCAAGCGATTCATGAATCCGGCCTCCGGCGACACCTTCCAGGTCGACACCGCGATGGAGGCCTTCTCCAACGGCGGCTGGTTCGGGCTCGGCCCCGGCGAGGGCATCGCCAAGCGCAATCTGCCTGACAGCCATACCGACTTCGTGTTCGCGGTTGCCGCGGAGGAGTTCGGCATCGCGCTGTGTCTTGCGCTGCTCGCGCTGTTTGCCTTCATCGTCATCCGCACGCTCGCGCGCGCCTACCGCAATGAGGACATGTTCTCGCGCTTTGCGGCCTCAGGGCTGGCGATCCTGTTCGGCGTGCAGGCCGCCATCAACATGTCGGTCAATCTGCAGCTGATCCCCGCCAAGGGCATGACCTTGCCGTTCATCTCCTATGGCGGTTCCTCCATCGTCTCGCTGGCCTATGGCGTGGGGATGATGCTGGCGCTGACGCGGATGCGGCCGCAGACGGAGGTCGAAGCGGTGGAAGCCGGCGCGCTGCGCAGCTACGCGTAGTTTAGATTCTGTCATTATAGTTTAGATTCTGTCATTCCGGGGCGGTCCGCAGGACCGAACCCGGAAGCTCGAGATTCTCAGGTGCGCAATTTGCGCACCGTAGCTCGATGCTGCGCATCGCCCCGGAATGACGGCGGTATCCACGCCGCCCCGCGCCTCGCAATGACGGCACTTTCCCTGTAAACACTCCGCCCCATGAACAACAACGCACCCTTGATTCTGCTCGCCGCGGGCGGCACCGGCGGGCATCTGTTTCCCGCCGAAGCGCTCGGCGTGGAGTTGATGAAACGCGGCTTGCGCATTCGCCTCGTTACCGACTCGCGTGCGGTCCGCTACAGCGGGCTGTTTTCCAAGGACATGATCGACGTCGTAACCAGCGAAACCGTGCGCGGCCGCTCGCCCCTCCAACTCGCCCGCACCGGCCTGATGCTCGGCGCCGGAACGGTGATGGCGTTCAAGCTGATGCGGAAGTTGCGGCCAGCGGCCGTGATCGGCTTCGGCGGCTATCCGACCGTGCCGCCTTTGCTGGCGGCCCGGCTGTCGCGTATTCCCAGCATCATTCATGATGCGAATGCGGTGCTCGGCCGGGCCAACCGTTTTCTGTCGCGCCACGCGGATGCGATTGCTACATCGTTGCCGGGCGTGCTCGACCGTGATCCCGCGCTCAGCCCTAAGACCACGACCGTCGGCACGCCGATGCGGCCTGCGATTCTTGCAGCCGCATCCATGCCCTACCTGCCGCCCAACCCGACCGGGCCCATTCGGCTCCTGGTGGTCGGGGGTAGCCAGGGCGCGCGAGTGATGAGCGACGTCGTGCCCGGCGCCATCGAGCGGCTGGAGCCTTCCTTGTGGAACCGCCTGATCCTGACCCAGCAGGTGCGCGAGGAGGACATGACGCGGGTCCGCGCCGTCTATGATCGGCTCAAGATCCATGCCGAGCTCGCGCCGTTCTTCACTGACCTGCCGGCGCGGCTTGCCGCCAACCATCTCGTGGTGTCGCGCTCCGGCGCCGGCACCGTCGCTGAGCTCGCCGCGATCGGCCGGCCCTCGATCCTGGTGCCGCTGCCGGGCTCGATCGATCAGGACCAGTTCGCCAATGCCGGTGTGCTGGCCGAGGCGGGTGGGGCACTGCGGATCATGCAGAGCGATTTCACGCCCGAGCGGCTTGCGGCCGAGATCTCAGGCCTTGCCGCCGAGCCCGCGCGGCTGGCAGGCATGGCAAAGGCCGCCCGTAGCGCCGGCCGGCTCGATGCTGCCGAGCGACTCGCCGATCTGGTGGTGAAAGTAGCCGGGATTTAGGCCAAAAGCGGCAAATATTTCGTATCCTCCCGTCATGGCCGGGCTTGTCCCGGCCATCCACGTCTTGCAAGAAGGGTCAAAGATTCGTGGATGCCCGGGACAAGCCCGGCCATGACCGAAGAGCACGAGGCGCCTGATGAGACTGCCGCGCGAGATCGGACCTATCCACTTTGTCGGGATCGGCGGCATCGGCATGAGCGGTATTGCGGAGGTGCTGGCCAATCTCGGCTACACCGTGCAGGGATCGGACGCCGCCGAGAACGCCAATGTCGCGCGGCTGCGCGGGCACGGTGTCAAGGTCTCCGTCGGGCACAAGGCCGAGAATGTCGACGGCGCCGATGTCGTCGTGGTGTCGACCGCGATCAAGCGCGACAATCCGGAATTGATGGCCGCGCGGGCTAAGCGCATTCCCGTGGTGCGCCGTGCCGAAATGCTTGCCGAGCTGATGCGGCTGAAAAGCTGTGTGGCCATCTCCGGCACCCATGGCAAGACCACTACGACCTCGATGGTTGCAACGCTGCTTGACGCCGGCGGCCTGGATCCCACCGTCGTCAATGGCGGCATTATCAACGCCTATGGCACCAATGCGCGGCTGGGCGGTGGCGACTGGATGGTGGTGGAAGCGGACGAAAGCGACGGCACGTTCCTGAAGCTGCCGGCGGATATCGCTGTTGTCACCAATGTCGATCCCGAACATCTCGATCATTTCAAGACTTTTGATGCGGTGCAGGACGCCTTCCGCAATTTCGTCGAGAACGTTCCGTTCTATGGCTTTGCCGTGATGTGCACCGATCACCCAATCGTGCAGAGCCTGGTCGGCAAGATCGAGGACCGACGCATCATCACCTATGGCGAAAACCCGCAGGCGGATGCGCGCCTGGCCGGGCTAACATCCGGCGGCGGCAGTTCGCAATTCAGGGTCGTAATCCGCAATCGCAAGACCGGCGCGACGCATGAGATCAAAGACATCGTGCTGCCGATGCCGGGCCGGCACAATGCTTCCAACGCGACTGCTGCGATCGCGGTCGCGCATGAGCTCGGAATTTCCGACGATGCGATCCGCAAGGCGATTGCGGGCTTCGGCGGCGTGAAGCGGCGCTTCACCAAGACGGGCGAGTGGAACGGCGTCACCATTATCGACGATTACGGCCATCACCCCGTGGAGATCGCGGCCGTGCTCAAGGCTGCGCGTGATTCCTATAGCGGCAGGGTCATCGCCGTGGTTCAGCCGCATCGCTATACGCGCCTGCAGTCGCTGTTCGAGGAGTTCTGCACCTGCTTCAACGATGCCGACGCTGTCATCGTCGCCGATGTCTACCCGGCGGGAGAGGCGCCCATCGAAGGCATCGATCGCGACCATTTCGTGAAAGGCCTGCGCAGCCATGGCCACCGCGAGGTGATTCCGCTGCCGAAAGCCGCCGATCTTGCGGGCCTTGTCAGAGGCCTTGTGAGGCCAGGTGATCTCGTCGTTTGCCTCGGCGCCGGCAACATCACGCAATGGGCCTATGCGCTGCCCGGCGAATTGCAGGCGCTGGGATGAGCGCGGGCCTTCCCGACATCACGCCGCAGCTGAAGGCAGCGATGCCGGATTTGCGCGGGCGGCTGCTCGCCAATGAAAGCCTGGCGCCGCTGACCTGGTTTCGCGTCGGCGGACCGGCGCAGGTGTTGTTCACGCCCGCCGATGAAGACGATCTCGCTTATTTCCTGAAGAACCTTCCACGCGAGCTGCCGCTCTATGTGGTCGGCGTCGGCTCCAATCTGATCGTGCGCGATGGCGGGGTCGAGGGCGTGGTCATTCGCCTCAGCCCGCGCGCCTTCGGAGACGTCAATGCAGACGGCGACATCGTAACCGCCGGCGCCGCGGCACTGGACAAGCGCGTGGCGGAGACGGCGGCATCAGCCAATATCAGCGGGCTGGAGTTCTATTTCGGCATCCCCGGCACCATCGGCGGCGCGCTGCGCATGAATGCCGGCG